>Ga0102593_1001640_pt1 | contig 14414 bp, 10 predicted proteins | sample AraplaCol_mMS_r2_2_FD_76862 | JGI IMG/M metagenome (GOLD analysis project Ga0102593, IMG submission 76862) | Arabidopsis root microbial communities from North Carolina, USA - plate scrape MF_Col_mMS_r2 (SPADES assembly) (version 2) | ecosystem: Host-associated > Plants > Roots > Endosphere...
CCCGGAAAGGCCTCGTCGCCCAGCGTGGGAAAGCCGCGCTGCACGCCCAGCGTCACGCCGGGGCCGTAGAGCAGGACGGAGGTGTCGTAGCCCTTGCGCTTGAGCCGCGTGGCCTGCAGCAGGTTCACGAAACCGATCGAGCCTTCGAAGGCCACGGTGTGGAAGGTGACGAGTGCCTTCTCGCCAGGCTCTGCCTTGACGTCTTCGAACACCTTCTCTTCGTAGTCGACGAGGAACTCGCCTTTTTCGTTGCGGGGGCGGGTGACTTTGGGCATGGGGTACTCCGGGTTGGGTGGTGGGTACGCAGGTCTTGCGTGCCTTCTCCTTCGCAGGCGATGTGCCAGCGTTCCGGCGGCCTCGTGCGATCAATGCGCGATCAACACGCGGCGGCGCGGGCCGCGCGGGCGAAAAAATCTTTTGGGTGCCTTCGAACGCGGGAACGGGGCGAGCCCGGGAGGCCTGTCGCGCACCGTGACGACGCGCATTCCATGCGATCAATGCACCCGATCAATGGGGTTGATCGCACCTGATCGAAGCATTTCTCTCCCGAGGAGCGGGCGCGGTTCATGCATGTTGATCGGTGGCCGGATGCAATCAATGAATGCGATCAACTTTGCCGGAGCGCCCACCATGACCACGATCACCGCCCACTGGCGCAAGCAACTGCGCAACACCTCGCGCCCGGCCTACCTGCTGCTGGCCGACCTGATCGCGGACGACATCAAGACCGGCCGCCTCGGCGTGCGCGACCGCCTGCCCACGCTGCGCGACCTGGCCACCGAGCTCGAGCTGAACTACACGACCGTGGCGCGCGGCTACGCCGAGGCGCGCAAGCGCGGGCTGATCGACTCGCGCGCCGGCACCGGCACCTTCATCCGCTCGGGCAGCCCCAGCCTGCGGCTGCGCGGCGGCAGCGGCGCCGAGATGACGATGAACATGCCGCCCGAGCCCGACGACGAGCACCTGATGGCGCGGCTGCACGACAGCGCCAGCCGCGCCTTCGCGCAGATCGACTTCCACGACCTGCTGCGCTACCAGGATTTCGGCGGCACCGCGCACGACCGCGCTGCCGGCATGCACTGGCTGCGGCGCTTCGTGCCCGATGCCGGCATCGACCGCATCCTGGTGTGTCCCGGCATCCATGGTGTGCTGACCGCGCTGTTCTCCCAGCTCGCGCGACCGGGCGAGCTGGTCTGCGTGGAGTCGCTCACCTATCCGGGCGTGAAGGCCATCGCGGCGCAGCTCGGCGTCCAGTTGCATGCGCTGCAGATGGACGACGACGGCCCCATCGCCGACGCCTTCGAGCACGCCTGCAAGACGCTCAAGCCCAAGGCGCTCTACTGCAACCCCACGTTGCTGAACCCGACCGCCGCGACCGTCTCGCGCGCGCGGCGAGAGGCACTGGCCGACGTGGCGCTGCGCTATGCGGTGCCGATCATCGAGGACGACGCCTACGGCATGCTGCCGCGCCAGACGCCCGCGTCGCTCGCCACGCTGGCGCCGGGGCTCACGTACTACGTGAGCGGCTTTTCCAAGTGCTTCGGCGCGGGGCTGCGCAGCGCCTACGTGTGTTCGCCGACGGTGGTGCAGTCGCAGCGGCTGGCGGGCGCGATGCGTGCGACCACCGTGATGGCCTCGCCGATCACCAATGCGCTGACCACGCTGTGGGTGGAAGACGGCACGGCCGAGGAGATGCTGCAGGCCGTGCGCGCGGAATCGGTGGCGCGGCAGGCGCTTGCGGTGCGCTACCTGGGCGACAGCGGGCTGCAGGCGCACCCAGAGGGCTTTCATGCCTGGCTGCCGCTCACGCCAGGCTGGAGTCCGGTGGAGTTCGCCTCGTACCTGCGCACGCAGAACGTGGGCGTGGTGGCGAGCGCGGCTTTCTCCACCGACGGCGATCCGCCCGACGCGGTGCGCATCTGCCTGGGCGGGCCGATGTCGCGCGAGCAGTGCGACCAGGCGCTGCGGCTGATCGCCGACACGCTGGCGCATCCGATGCATCCGCATGCGACGCTTCGAGACGGCAATCACGGTGCGTGAGCGCACCGGAAGGGTGGACTCACACGGGATTGATCACTTGTTGCATCACGATCTGGGGTGCTGGCCGCTCCCACAGCGCGTCGAGCGCCGACTGGATGCTGTCGAAGACCCGCGACCGGCTCCTGGGCGAAGGCAGGTAGTGGTTGAAGTAGCGCCGGCCTTCGGTCGGCACGCCCAGCAGCGTGAGCTGGCGCACCGGCAGGCCTGTCGCGTCGACCGGATGCCCGAGGGCGTCGATGAGCGGAACCGTCATTCGTTCGTCCGCCGGAGGCGGCTGCGGCGAGCCGGCGCACAGGCCCGAGCGGCACAGCGCGGCGAGCAGTGAATCGTCCGTGGTGTCGATCGCGCCGTACCCCGCGCGTCCGTGCACCAGATGGTCGAGGCAAGCGACGAAGGGCGTCTCGAAGGCGCTCGATCGCGCCCGCCAGACGCCGAGCGCGGCGTCGCGCTCGAGCGCGGGGGCCGGGCCGAGGTCGACGCGCAGCAGGCCGGCACGCATCAGCGCCAGCCATTCGAGCCCGCGCGAGATCGGCGGCCCCACGACCAGTTGTGAGATCCGCGGCGCCACCACGTCGAAGAAACGGCGGCGAGACGCCGGCGCGAGTGTGTCGAACTCCACCGCCTGGCGGATGAAGCCGCGCAGCACGCGCAGCATTTCCACCGCGTACTTGTACGGGCTGTGCGCCTCGCCCTTGAGCGCCTCGTCCACGTCGAAGCGCAGGCGCGCTGCAAAGGCTGCGCTGAATTCCGCGCCGCTGCGCGGCGAAGGCGCGGGCCTGGGGACGGATTCCGATGCAAGCAGCGTTTCAGGCGAGAACCCGGCCATCGATGGCAGGGTCTTCTCGCACAAGGCCTTCACTTCGGCAGGCGCTAGCAGGGCGAGCACGCGCCGGCAAGCCGCCGCCGCGTCCGCGCCTTGCGACAGCGCCATCGCTCGCATCAGGTAGGCCGCGCGCATCTCGGCCGAGAGCACGGTCAACAGGTCTTCCTCGAGCAGCAAGCCTTCGGGCCCGCGTGCCGCGCGCCGCAGGGCCAGGTAGGCATCGGTGCAGAAGATCGGCGCGAAGCTGCCCGACAGGTCGAGCGATTGCGCCGGCCGGCACGCGAACGGCATGCCGCTGCGGGAGTGCACGAACATGACGGGCTCACGGCCGCTCGGCAAGTACTGCAGCATGCCGTCGTCCTCGCGCACGAAGCGGCCGCCACGGCCCGTGGTGAGCGCCGCCACCACGTCCACCGCCACCAGGCCGGTGCCCGAGATGCCCACCGCAGACCCGGCCTCGATGCGCGCCTGCAGCGGTGCCGGCGGGTAGGGGGCCATCGGCCTTGCAGGCGATGCCGGCCGTTCGCCGCCGGAACGTGCCAGACCATGGCCGGTGCAGAGGAAGACGTGATCCACCGTGAGCGCCGAACCGCCGCCCAGACGCACGTGCACCCGCTCGTTGGCCACGAGCGAGACATCGAGCGCGCGATGGCGCACCTCCGAGATTCGAAGATGCGAAGGCGCGTTGTTGCACAGCACCGCGTACACGTGCCGCAGGTAGGCGCCGAAGAGCGCGCGCGGCAGGAAGCCGTTGGGGTCGGCTGCGATGTCGCGCTCTTCGCGCAGCCAGTCGATGAACGACATCGCGCCCGTGAGCGGCGCTTCGCCGAAATGGCGTGCGCTGAAGCTGTCGAGCTGACCGGTGACGGTGTTGAGCAGCAGGAAGTCTTCCTGCTGCGGCTTGTGCAGGCCTGGGCCCGGCTCGTCGGGGTCGATCACGTGCACGGTGAGCGCGAGCCGTGGCTGCCGGCGCGCGGCGGTGACCAGCCGGTCGAGTACCGCCAGGCCCCAGGGGCCGGCGCCGACGATCGCGATCTCAACCCGCACGGCGCAGCTCCCCGTCGGGCCTGCCCGGCAGCGTGACCAGCATCACCCCGGCGACGATCAGCGCGCTCGCGGCCAGCAGGCTCCAGCTCAGGGGCTCGGCGAGAAAGACCACGCCGAACGCCACGCTCACCAGTGCCCGCAGATATGCGTTGCTGGTGGTGGTGACCGGGCCCAGCGTGCGAATCAGCCTGAAGAAGATCACGCTGGCCAGCGCGGTCGACAGCACCGCGAGGGCCAGCAGTGCCAGCGTGGCCTCGAGGCTTGGCGTGAGCGTCCAGGGCCGGTCCATGGCCAGGCTGAAAGGCAGCATGGTGAGGCCGCCGCACAGCAGCGAGCCGGCCGCGGTGACCACGGCGGGCTGGTCGCCGAAGCGATGGCCGAACACAGCCCCGCACGCATACGACGCGCTCGCCCCCAGGACCGCCATGACCGCGAGAAAGTCGCTGCCGCCCAGCGCAGCGTGGGAGCCGAGGCCGGCGATCCCGGCGACGCCCGCAAGGCCGAGCAGCACGCCCACGAACTTCGTGAACACGAAGGGCGCCGAGCCGACGACGAACACCGACAGCATGAAGGCGAACAGCGGCACCGTGGCGTTGAGCACGCCCGCGAGCCCGCTTGCGATGTGCTGCTCGCCCCAGCCGATCAGCGTGAACGGCAGCGCGCCCTGCAGCAGCCCCTGCACCCAGAGCGCCCCCCAGCGGCCGGGGCGCGTCGGGAGCGTGAAGCCCTTCGCCAGGGCCAGCGCCGTCAACAGCGCGCCGCCGAGCAGGATGCGCGCCGCAGCCAGCGTGGCCGGCGGATAGTCGGCCACTGCCACCTTGATCAGCGTGAAGGAGCCGCCCCAGAGGATCGCGAGCAGCACCAGCAGCATGTATTCGCCCGGCGGCGCCGGGGCCCTTGTCCCTTGTTTCTCAGGCATGGCTCAGCGCCTCCAGGTGTGAGCAGTAGTCGGTGAAGCACTCCTCGATCTCCGAGGGCGAAAGCAGGCCGGCGCGGTACTGGAACTCGACGTGCGTGGCGTCGTGCCATCCGCGGATCAGCATGAGCAGGTCGTACTTCAGCCGGTAGCCGCGATCGGCGTGCCGCGGCGTCGCAAGTCCGGGCGCGTCGCCATCGGCCTGGGGCATGAAGTTGAGCGAGAAGCCGGTCAGCGGGTTGCGGTCTGCGCCGGGCGGCAGGCCGAGTTCGTCGAGCACCTGGTCGAACTGGAAGTCCTGGTGGCGCGCGGCCAGCGCGATGCCGTCGCGCACGCGCTCGACGAGCTGCCCGGGCGACAGCGCACCCAGCCCCGTGACGCGCAGCGGCACCAGGTTGATGAAATCGCCGATGGCCTGCGCGACCTGCGGGTGGGCACGGCCGGCCAGCGGCGTCACGACCACGAGGTCGTCGCATTCGGTCAGCGCCGCGAGCCAGCGGAAATACGCGCCCACGTACAGCACATAGGGCGTGCACTTCAGGCGCCGCGCCGCCGCCACGACCGCATCGCGCAGCGTGCCGCGCACGGCGGCCTCGATGGCATGGCAGCGTTGCGGATCGTCGCAGCGCAGCCTGTCGGGCAGGTAGCGGTGGCGGTAGGGCGCGGCGAGCAGCTCGCGGAAATGCGAGCGCGCGGCCTGTGCCGAGGCGTTGCGCGCGCCGGCCCAGGCCGCGATGTCGCGCATCGACGGCGGGGCATCCGTCGTCCAGGGTCGGCCCGCGAGCCGGGCGGCCAGCTCGCGCCCGAGCAGGCCCTGGCTCGTGCCGTCGCTGACCAGGTGGTGGACGGTCCATAGCAGCCGGCGCCGCCTGCCGGGCAGGACGAGCAGGGTCGCGCGGAACAGCGGCGCGTCGGAGAACAGCGCGATCTCCGCCTCGCCTTCGGCCACGCACAGCGCGTCGATGCGGCGCGCCAATGCCTCCGCGTCGAGGGCGCTCAGGTCGCACAGAGCCACAGGAACGTCTTCCGTCGGCACGATCGACTGGCGCACGGCTCCTTCCTCGTCATGGCCGAAGCGCAGGCACAGGCTGTCGTGGCGCAGCGCGATCTCGGTCAGCGCGCGGCCCACCGAGTAGGCATCGACGCCGTCGGGCAGCTCGAACAGCGCGACCATGTTGCACCAGTTGCGGTTGCCGCCCGCGCAGAAGGTGCGGAAGTAGCGCCGCTGCTGCGGGCTCAGCGCGAACCAGCGGGTGCGCGGGGCGGGCGGGATCGGCGCCGGCGCAGCCGAACCGGCCTCCTGCAGCTGCCGCGCCAGCTCGCGCGCGGTGGGCGCGTGCATCAGCAGCAGCGGCTGCGCATGCACGCCGAGCCGTGCTTCGAGCTCGGCGCACAGCCGCATCGCCGCGAGCGAATCGCCGCCGAGCGCGAAGAAGTCCTCGTCGACGCCGACATGCGCCTGCCGCAGCACCCGTGCAATCGCGTCGGCCACGCCGAGCGCGAGCTCGTCGGCATCCGCGTCGGAGGCGGCGGCGGCGTCCGCGCGCGGCGCAGGCGCGGGCAGGCGTGCGCGATCCAGCTTGCCGTTGGGCGTGAGCGGCAGCGCATCGAGCGCGATCAGGTGGCTCGGAATGGCCGCCGCAGGCAAGCGCTCCGCGAGGAAAGGGCGCAGGCTCCGGCGCACGGCCTGTGCATCGGCCCGCGTGCTGAAGTAGCCCACGAGCTGCGCGCAGCCTTCCTCGTTCGTCACGCACACCACGGCCGCGTCGGTCACCGATTCGTGCGACTGCAGCACCGCCGCGACGCCCGCGGGCTCGATGCGGGTGCCGAGGATCTTCACCTGATGGTCCTTGCGTCCGCGCAGGTGCAGCGCACCCTGCGCGTCCAGAAAGCCGAGGTCGCCGCTCAGGTAGGCCGGCTGCCCGTCGAGCACGATGAAGCGCGCGGCCGAGGGCTCCTCCGGGTCCAGGTAGCCCAGCGAGCGGTGCACCGTGCGGATCGCGACCTCGCCGGGTTCGCCCGGTTCGAAGGGCTGCCGCGCCTCGTCGAGGATGCGCACGTCGACCCCGGGCAGCGGCAGGCCGCAGCACTGGATGCCCTCGGGCGCCGGGTCGGGCACGCGGGAGCAGAACTTGGCGAGCGTGGTTTCGGTCGGCCCGTACAGGTTGTAGACCGCGCTCGAAGGAAACGCCGCGCGCCAGCGCCCGACCAGCGCACTGCCCAGCGGTTCGCCCGCGAACAGCGTGTGGCGCAGCGTGGCGTTGCGCGCGCCCGCGGGCAGCGCCGCCAGGCAGGCCTGCGCCAGCGACGGCACCGTGTGGAGCACGCTGACGCCCATCCTGGCGAGCCAGTCCGGCACTTCAGCCGGTGTCGGCGGGGCGTCTGCCGGTGGCAGGCAGCCGGTCACGCCCGCGACGACCGGCAGCAGCAGGTCGCGCAGCACCACGTCGAACGACAGGCGGGTGAGCACACCCACGCGGTCGCCGGGCTGGAGGCCGAGCATGCCGGCTTCCCAGGCCAGGAAATGCGCAAGGCCGCCGCGCCGCCCGAGGATGCCCTTGGGCCGCCCGGTCGTGCCGGAGGTGAAGAAGATGTAGCAGCCCGCATCGGGCGCGATCTCCGGCAGGCCCAGGTCGTCGAGCGTCCACCCGGCCTGCGGCGATGCGGCGCCCGCGACGCGCCGGATGCCGTCGGCCCCGAGCGGCGACTGCATCGCGAACTCGATGGCCAGCGTGGCGGCCGCCGCGTCCAGCATCGCCTGCTTGCGCGCCGGCGGCAGCGCCGCGTCGACCGGCACGGCGACCACGCCCTCGAGCAGGCAGCCCACGAGCATCGCCGCCAGTCCGCGCGAAGCCATGCCATGCAGCACCACGCGCTCGCCAGCCTCCACGCCTTGCCGGCGCAGCAGCGACACCTGCGCGACCACGAGCGCCGCGAAGTCGTCGCGCCTCATGGCGCCTTCGTCGTCGATCCAGAGCGTCGCCGCACCGGTGCGCAGGCCGTCGCGCAGCAGCGCGGTGAGCGATGGTTGCGGCGCGTTCACAGTGTCACCTCGAACACGTCGGCAAAGCGGCGTGGGTGGTAGAGCGTGTGCATCGCATGTGGGCGTGCCTCCAGCGCGCAGGCCACGGCCTCCGCGACGGCCGGCGACTGCGCGAAGCCGCCGGTGTTGTGGCCGCCGCTGAGCACCATCTTGCCGCCTGCGTCCGCTTCCTGAACTTCGAGCACTCCCAGGCCCGAGGGCGTCCAGGGCCGCACGCAGAAGCCCGGACGCTCGCCGAGCATGCCGGACTCCCTGGCACGCCTGAACTTGTCGCCGAAGAGTTCCTCCGCCGTTTCCATCACGCAGCGCGCGAGTTCTGGCAGGTCGGCCAGGCGCACGTCCTCGGCCGAGGCGCCGACGAAGCCGTGCCCCGAACTGCAGTGCAGCACAGGCCGGCCGGCGGCATCGCGCCCGGGCACGACGTTGGCGCCCTGGGCCGCCTCGCTGCTGCCGAAGGCGCGCCGGCGCACCTTGAGCGGCGTCTGCAGCGGCGTGCCATCGTTAGGCAGCGTGACCCACATGCCGACCATCGCGCCGATGGCGGGCAGCCCCGCCGTCCTCGCGGCAAGGGTGTGTGCCTGCGCGCCGGGGGAGAGTACATAGTGGTCGGCCCGCCGCAAGGCATCGTTGACGACGATGCCTGTCACCGCGCCCGAACCGGCATGCCGCACCTCGCTCGCCTCATGCTGCCAGTGGAAGCGCGCGCCGAGGCGCTCGAGCAGCCCGATCAGGTTGCGGCAGAACGAGACGATGTTGAGCGAGAACCCTTGCACATCGAGCGCTCCCGCGATCGCTCCCTCGTCGATCGCGCTGCCCAGCGCGGGCTCGCGCTCGCGCAACCGCGTGAGCGGGACCGTGCCGATCAGCGCACCGATCTCGGCCTCGGCCGTCTGCGCCGCGCGCAGGGACGCTTCGCTCGGGTAGATGCGCAGCAGCCGGCCGACGTGGTGTGTCTCGCGCAGCAGCTCCGGATAGAGGCTGAAGAGCTCGCGCCACAGCCGGTGGCTCTGCCGGTTGAAGCCGACGATGTCGTTGCCATAGAGCAGCGCCGCCCAGGGCGGCACCTGTTCGAGCTGGTCGATCCAGCGGCGGTCGGCGTCCGACATCGTCTGGTAGTCGCGCGACAGCCAGCCGTCCCGCGAAATTCCAAGGCGGAAGCGCGGCGTGTCCTGCGGCGTGTAGAGCGGCGAACAGGCCAGGTGATGGCGCGACTCGTTGTACGAGAAGATGCGCGCGTCCCTGCCGCCGAAGGTCGCGCCGGCGCGCTCGGCGTGCGGCGTGTCGCCCCGGCGCGGATCGGCCATGCGGTCGTACACCGACACGCGATGGCCGCGCCGGCACAGCGTCAGCGCAGTGACCAGGTTGACGACGCCCGCGCCGACCAGCATCACCTCGCCCGGCGCACCGGCCACCGCCTCGGCGGACGGCCCATGCCTCGGCCGGCACATGGATTCCGCAAGCACGAAGGCTTCGTACTCGGCGCGCTCCCAGTTCGATCCGGTCACGAAGGCGCAGCGCCCTTGGAGCGTCGACGGATCGATGGCGACCCGCGAGGCCGAGAGGCCGCAGAAGATGAAGCGGCAGCCGGGGAGCCCGGCCGCGATGGCCGAGACCGCCTCGTACTGCGCCTCGCGCGCGATCACCACGTCGGGCGCGAGCGCGGCGAGCTCCGCGGCGACCTGGTGCGGCGCCTTGGCCGCGAGGTCGGGCCTCAGCACGATGTTGCGCGCCACGAAGACATCGGCCGATGCCCGCGCGAGCCAGCACATGACGACGATCTTCATGCGCCACCCGCCCGGTCGACCAGGTGGCACGCGACCCAGCGGTCGCCGGCGACTCGCGCGAGCGCGGGCACCTCCTCGGCGCAGCGGCGCGTGGAGCGCGGGCAGCGCGGGTGGAAATGGCAGCCGCGCGGCGGATTCAGGGGAGAGGGAATCTCTCCCCGGATCGCCACGAACGTCTTCTTGCGCACCTCCAGCTTCGGCGCCTCGGACAGCAGGCCTTCGGTGTAGGGGTGCAGCGGCTGCTCGAACAGCGCGTCCGCGCCGGCCGATTCGACCACCCGCCCGAGGTACATCACGACCACCCGGTCGCTGATGTGCCGCACCACGCCGAGGTCGTGGCTGATGAACAGGTAGGTGAGGGCGAGTTCCTCGCGCAGCGCCATGAACAGGTTGATCACCTGGGCCTGGATGGAAACGTCGAGCGCCGCCACCGCCTCGTCGCAGATCAGCAGCCGGGGCTGCACGGCCAGCGCCCGGGCGATGCCGATGCGCGCGCGCTGGCCGCCCGAGAACTGGTGCGGGAAGCGCCGCATGAAGCCGGCGTCGAGCCCGACCTTGCGCATCAGCGCCGCCACGAGTTCTTCCTGATCCTTCGCGTCGATCAGCCCGTGCGCCACGGGTGCCTCGCCGATGATCTGGCGCACGCGCATGCGCGGGTTCAGGCTCGCATAGGGGTCCTGGAAGATCATCTGCACGCCGAGCATGTCGCGCCGGTGCTCGGCAGCCGAGAGCCGCCGCCTGCGCAGCTCGGCGTCCTCTCCCTGCCACCAGCGCTCGCCTTCGCTCAGCGCCTGCAGGCCCGCGGCCATGCGTCCGAGCGTGGACTTGCCGCAGCCCGACTCGCCCACCAGCCCGACGACTTCGCCGGGACGCACCGCGAGCGAAACGCCGTCGACGGCATGGACGGTGCGCGCGGGCGCCTGGGCGCCGAAGAGGCGCGCGATCTTCGCCGCGGCATCGGGCTTGCGGACGAAACGCTTGGAGCTGGCGCGCAGCTCGAGCAACGGGGTGACGGATTCCATGGTGTCAGTTCGCGATCGCGGCGGAGGAGGAGGGCAGGGGAGTCGGATGGAAGCAGCGCAGCCGGCGGCCGTCGAGCGCCACTAAGGGCGGCTCGTTGCGGCAGACGACATCGGCGTTGGCGCAGCGCGCCTGGAATGCGCAGCCCTGGGGCAGCGCGAGCAGCGAAGGCGTCATGCCGGGAATCTGCTGCAGCGGACGTCCGCGCGGGTTGCGCGACGGGGCGCTCGCGATCAGCCCTCGCGTGTACGGGTGGCGCGGCCGGTCGAGCACCTCGGCCACGGGGCCCTGTTCGACGATGCGCCCGGCATACATCACGCTGACCGTGTCGGCCAGGCCCGCCACCACCGACAGGTCGTGCGAGATCCAGATCAGCGCGGTGCCCGACGCCCGGCACAGGGCCTGCATCTCCGCGAGGATCTGGCCTTGCACCGTGACATCGAGCGCGGTGGTTGGCTCGTCCGCGATGATCACGTCGGGCTCGTTGAGCAGCGCGATGGCAATCGCCACGCGCTGGCGCATGCCGCCCGAGAACTGGTGCGGGTAGGCCAGCAGACGCTCGTGCGGCGACGCGATGCCGACTTTCACGAGCGCGGCGGCCGCGCGTTCGCGCGCTACGCGCTCGCTGACCTTGTGATGCGCGCGCACCGCCTCGATCATCTGCGTGTCGATGCGAAGCACCGGGTTCAGCGTCATCATCGGATCCTGGAAGATCATCGCGACGCGGTTGCCGCGCACGCCCTGCAGCGCGCGCGGCGACAGGCTCCGCAGGTCGAGCACCTCGCCGGTGCGCAGCGCCAGGCGCAGGCGGCCCGCCACCACGCGGCCCGGCGGGTCGATCAGGCCGATCAGCGAGTAGCCCGTCATCGACTTGCCGGAACCCGATTCGCCGACCAGGCCCATGATCTGCCCGCGTTCGATGGAAAAGGACACGTCGTCCACGGCCTTCACGATGCCCGCGCGCGTGGCGAACTGCGTCTTCAGGCCCTCGACGAGCAGGACGGGGTGAGAGGCGTTCGTCATTGCTTCTGCAGCCGTGGGTTCGACACGTCCCGCAGCTGGTCGGCCACGAGGTTGATCGCCAGGATCGTGAGCAGCAGCAGGATGCCGGGATAGAGCGACATCCAGTACTTGCCCGCGAGCAGGTATTGCTGGCCGTTGGCGATCAGCAGCCCTAGCGAGGGCTCGGTGATCGGCACGCCCAGGCCAAGGAAGGACAGCGTGGCCTCCAGCGAGATCGCGTTGGCCACCTGCAGCGCGGCCACCACGATCACCGGCGGCAGGCAGTTGGGCAGCAGGTGCCGCAGCACGATGCGTGCGTCGCCCAGTGCCAGGCCCTGCGCCGCCTCGATGTATTCCTTCCTGCGCTCGACCAGCGCGGCGGCGCGAACGGTACGCGCGTAGTAGGCCCATTGCACCGCCACCAGCGCGATCGCGACGTTGCCTACGCCGGGCTTGAGCAGCGTGATCAGCACCAGCGCGACCAGGATCGCGGGAAACGACAGCTGGATGTCGACGATGCGCATGAGCAGCGCATCGAGCCGCCCGCCGGTGTAGGCCGCGAGCAGGCCCAGGACGGTGCCGAGCGACAGCGCCGCGATCGTGGCCACCACGCCGATGCCCAGCGAGATGCGCAGCCCGTAGAGCATGCCCGAGAGCATGTCGCGGCCCTGGTCGTCGGTGCCCAGCAGGTAGAGCTTGCCGGGGCCGGACGCATGGTCGGCACCGTGCGAGCCGGGCGGCAGGCGCGAGTCGAGGATGTTGAGCTGGGCCAGGTCGTACGGGTTCTGCGGCGCGAGCAAGGGCGCGAGCAGGGCGGCGAGCAGCAGCCCGAGCAGCACGGCTGCGCCGAGCACTGCGAGCCTGGAGTGGGCGTACTGGCGCAGCAGCCGGCGCAGCGGGGATTCGTCGTCTTCGGTCATGGTCGTTTTCTTCATGCGCCTTGTTCGTCGAGGCGAACGCGCGGGTCGAGGCTCGAGTACGCGATGTCCACGAGCAGGTTGAGCAGGGTGAACATCGACACCACCACCAGCAGGTAGGCGACGATCACCGGGCGGTCGAGCGAGGAGATCGATTCGATGATCAGCTTGCCCGCGCCAGGCCAGACGAAGATGGTTTCGGTCACCGCGGCGAACGCCACCAGCGCGCCGAACTCCAGCGCCACCACCGTCACGATCGGCACGAGGATGTTCTTGAGCACATGCACACCCACCACGCGCGCCGGAGCGAGGCCCTTGGCACGTGCGAACTTGACGTAGTCCTGCGTCAGTGCCTCGTGCGTGCTGGCCCGGGTCAGCCGCGTGACCAGCGCGAGCTTGAAGAGCGCGAGGTTCACGGCAGGCAGAAGCAGGTGCTTCCAGCCCTCCAGGCTGAAGACCGACAGCGACAGCCCAAGCACTTCGCGCGTCGGTCCGCGTCCGCCGGCGGGCAGCCAGGCCAGTTGCACCGCGAATACGACGATGAGCATCAGTCCGACCCAGAAGGTCGGCAGCGAGAAGCCCAGGATCGAGCCGGTCATGATGCTCCTGCCGATCCACGACTGAGGCCGAAGCCCCGCCCAGAGGCCCAGCGGCACGCCGAGCGCGATCGCGATCAGCATCGCGACACAGGCGAGCTCCAGCGTGGCGGGCAGCCGTTCGAACACCAGCGCGATCGCGGGCACGCCGTGGACGAAGGAGTTGCCCAGGTCCCCGTGCAGCGCGTGCCGCAGGAAGTTCCAGTACTGCAGCGGCAGGGCCTGGTCCAGGCCCATGGCCTGCACCAGCCGCGCGCGCTCGGCCTGATCGGCGTCCATGCTGATCAGGATGTCGGCCGGATTGCCGATCAGGTAGACGCTGGCGAACACCAGCATCGACATCGCCAGAAGTACGCCGACGCTCTGCGCCAGGCGGCGGATCACATAAGCCAGCATGATGGTCCCGTGCTGATGGATGCGCGCACGGCCTACAGCGCGTGCGAGGGCACGCGCTGCATCAGGTAGCCGAGGCAGTCCTGGCGGATGGCGCGCAGGTCGCGGGTGAACATTGCGGCGACGGCCTGGGTCGAGAGACAGACGTCGGCGCCCTTGCGCACCAGCATGCCCGCCATCGCCTCGCCGTCGAGCCGGTAGGCGCGCAGCGGCTCGACGTCGGGGTGCGAGAGCGTGGTGGCGATCACGTGTCCGGGCTCGAGCGCCTGGAAATTGAAGGACTCGATCTCGGGCGGCAGCTGCAGGTCGGCGGCCTCGCCGTCGCAGCTCAGCGTGAGGCCCTCGGCGACCTTGAGCATCGCGAAGGCCTGGAAGATGTCGAGCGCCTTCGCGTCGTCGTGCGCCGTGCCCTCGCCTAAATCATCCGCGAGACAGCGCTCGATCAGCTTCGCAGCCTGCGCCACGCCTTGCGCGTTGCCGATCTCGCCGCACTCGCAGCACACCGTGGGACATATCGGCGTGAAAGCGGCGCCCAGCGACTGCGGCGCCTGGATCAGGACGGCCAGCGGCGAGAACATGCGCGCGAGCCGCAGATGCTCGGCGCCCGTGGCGCTCAGGCAGGAATAGAGCGGGTTGCGTCCCGAGTTGTTGTGCAGGTCGATGGCGAGGAAGACTTCGCGCTCGCGCATGGCGTCCATCACGCGCGCGGCCATGTGCTGGTGCGGCGTGGCCGGCGCGCTGCGCGGCCAGATGCGGTTGTAGTCCGGCTGGTCTTCCAGCCGGCGAACGCCCGCCCGTGCGGCTTCGACGTTGCCCACGAAGATCGAGAGCGC
>Ga0102593_1002412_pt1 | contig 14387 bp, 10 predicted proteins | sample AraplaCol_mMS_r2_2_FD_76862 | JGI IMG/M metagenome (GOLD analysis project Ga0102593, IMG submission 76862) | Arabidopsis root microbial communities from North Carolina, USA - plate scrape MF_Col_mMS_r2 (SPADES assembly) (version 2) | ecosystem: Host-associated > Plants > Roots > Endosphere...
TCGCCCAGCACGATCACGGGCAGCTTGTCGAGCTCGATCTTCAGCACCGCCAGGTCGGTGTCGGGGTCGGTGCCGATCACCTTGCCGCGGGTGTGGCGGCTGTCGTTGAGCGTCACCTCGATCTCGTCGGCGCCTTCCACCACGTGGTTGTTGGTGAGGATGTAGCCGTCCGGGCTCACGATCACGCCGCTGCCCAGGCCCACCTGGGGCTGGTCGTCCTGGTCGCCGAAGAAGAAGCGGAACCACGGGTCGTTGCTGCGCGGGTGGCGCTGCGCGGCCTTGCTGGTGTTGATGCTCACCACCGCCGGAGAAGCCTTCTTGGCCGGCGCGCTCAGGCTGCCGGGCGCCGCGATGTTCGGGTTGCTCGCTGGCGCCTCGACGATGGAGACCACCCCGCCCAGCGAGGTCGCGCGCTTGTTGATCCACTCGGGCTTGAGCGTCGCGACGACGAAGTAGGCCGCCAGCAGGACGGTCACGGCTTGGGCAAATAGCAGCCAGGTGCGTTTCATGAAAGATTGGTGAAAAAGGCGTTGGAAGACCGCATGCAGCGCGGCAATGTTGTCAATTGTCCCTCAACCGGGCGGACCAGAACCCGCTCCGGCCGGTCGAGATTCGGGCCGCCGGGGGACGTGAATCCGGGTTAACACTTACGATTACGGGTCGGCCCCACCCGGTCCGTCTGTTTTCCGGCCTCCGTGCCGCCTATCCGGCGGCTGCGGCCAGGCCTTCCGTCGGCGCGCCATTCTTCCGTTTTCTCACCCGGTCCTGCGGGCTGGCGCGCGGCCAAGACCTTCCTGCCAGCCATGACTTCAGAAGCAACCTTTCCGGACGGCGCGCAGCCGGCACCGGCGCGCACGCTCGGTTCGAGCGATTACAAGACCCTCGGCCTGTCCGCCCTCGGCGGCACGCTGGAGTTCTACGATTTCGTCATCTACGTGTTCTTCGCCACCGTGCTGGGGGCGCTGTTCTTCCCGGCCGACATGCCCGACTGGCTGCGCCAGCTGCAGACCTTCGGCATCTTCGCGGCCGGCTACCTGGCGCGTCCGGTGGGCGGCATCGTCATCGCGCATTTCGGCGACATCTTCGGCCGCAAGCGCATGTTCACGCTGTCGATCTTCCTGATGGCTGCGCCCACGCTGGTGATCGGCCTGCTGCCGACCTACGCGAGCATCGGTGTCGCGGCGCCCCTGCTGCTGCTGGCGATGCGCGTGCTGCAGGGCGCGGCCATCGGCGGCGAAATGCCCGGCGCCTGGGTGTTCGTGGGCGAGCACGTGCCGGGCAAGCGCTACGGCCTGGGCATCGGTGTGCTGACCTCGGGCATCACCGGCGGCATCCTGCTGGGCTCGCTGATCGCGGTGGTCATCAACCGCCACTATTCGCCGCAGCAGGTGAGCGACTTCGCGTGGCGCATCCCGTTCATCCTGGGCGGCGTGTTCGGGCTTGTGTCGGTGTACCTGCGGCGCTTCCTGCATGAGACGCCGGTGTTCAAGGAACTGGCCGGTCGCCGCAGCGCCTCGCGTGAGCTGCCGCTGCGCACCGTGCTGCGCGAGCACCGCCTGGCCTGCGTGTACGTCGGGCTGCTGACCTGGGTGCTGTCGGCCGCCATCGTGGTCGTGGTGCTCTACACGCCCACCTATCTGCAGAAGGTGCATCACATTCCGGCCGCCATGGCGCTGGAAGCCAACGCGCTCGCCACGCTGACGCTCACGCTGGGCTGCGTGCTGGCCGGCTGGGCCAGCGACCGCATCGGCACCCGCACCGTGATGCTGATCGGCTGGGGCGGCCTGCTCGTCACGGCCTACCTGTTCTACAGCGGCCTGCCCGGGACGCCGGCGACGCTCTTCTGGCACTACGGCCTGGTGGGCCTGTTCGTGGGCACCATCGCCACGGTGCCGATCGCGGGCGTGCGCGCCTTTCCGGCGCCGGTGCGCTTCACCGGGCTCTCCTTCGCCTACAACATGTCGTATGCGGTCTTCGGCGGGCTCACGCCGGTGATCCTGACGCTCTGGCTGCAGCACGACACGATGGCGCCCGCGCACTACGTGGCGGCGCTGGCCGCGCTGGGCTTCCTGCTGGCGCTGCTGCCCCTGGCCGCGCGCGGCCATGCGATGCGCGACGGTGGCGTGGCGCCCGCGCACGGCGCGACAATGGGGCGATGAGCACAACCCGCCACGAACTGCTTCACGCACTCGACCTGCTGCTGGCCCCCGGGCGCTTCAAGGACTACGGACCGAACGGCCTGCAGGTCGAAGGGCGTACCGTGGTGCGAAAGATCGTCTCGGGCGTGACCGCCAGCCGTGCGCTGATCGAGGCCGCGATCGGCGCCGAGGCCGACGCCATCTTCGTCCACCACGGCCTGTTCTGGCGCGGCCAGGACGGCCGCGTCACCGGCTGGATGAAGCAGCGCCTGGGCCTGCTGCTGGGCCACGACATCAATCTCTTCGCCTATCACCTGCCGCTCGACGCCCACCCCGAACTGGGCAACAACGCCCAGCTCGGCCTGAAGCTGGGGCTTGTGGCGCATGCCGGCCCTGGAGGCCGCTTCGGCGAACAGGAGCTGGGTTTCATCGGCACGCAGGAAGGCGGCGGGAGCTTCGACAGTGCCAAGGCGCTGGCCACCCACGTCGAGAGCGTGTTGAAAAGACCGGTGACGCTGGTCGAGCCGGCGCAGCGTGCCGTGAGGAACATAGCGTGGTGCACCGGCGGCGCGCAGGGCTACTTCGAAGCCGCCATCGCGGCCGGTGCCGATGCCTTCATCACCGGCGAGATCTCTGAGCCGCAGGCCCACTACGCGCGCGAGATGGGCGTGTCCTTCCTCGCCTGCGGGCATCACGCCACCGAGCGCTACGGCGCGCCCGCGGTGGCCGCGCACGTGGCTGCGCGGCTCGGGCTGAAGCACGAGTTCATCGACATCGACAACCCGGCATGAGCACCGCCATTGCCATCACCTTGGGTGACCCCGCGGGCATCGGGCCGGAAATCATCGTCAAGGCCTTCCGCGACGCGCCCGACGCCACGCATGGCACCTTCGTCGCCGGCGACGTAGGCACGCTGCGCAAGGCATCGCAGGCCCTGGCCGCCGATGGCCGGCCGGGCTGGCCGGTGCTGGAAATCGAATCCGTCGCCGAGGCCGCGACCGTACCGCCGGGCTGCATTCCGGTGCTGCAGGTGATCGCGCCGCCCAAGGGCATCGAAACGGGCCGCATCAGCGCCGAGGCCGGCCGTGTGGCGGGCGAGTGCGTGGTGTGGGCCGCGCGGGCCGCGCTGCGCGGGGAGATCGGTGCCCTCGTGACCGCGCCGCTGCACAAGGAGGCGCTGTCGGCCGCCGGCTTTCCGTACCCCGGCCACACCGAGTTGCTGCAGGCGGAGGCGGCCGCGCACCTGGGGCGCACCGTCGCCGACGTGCCGGTGCGCATGATGCTGGCCAACGACGAACTGCGCACCGTGCTCGTCAGCATCCACATGTCGCTGCGCAAGGCCATCGAGGCGGTGCGCTTCGAGGGAGTGCTCGAAACGCTGCGCATCACGCACAGCGCGCTGAGCCACGCGCTGGGCCGCGCGCCGCGCATCGGCGTGGCGGGCCTCAACCCGCATGCGGGCGAGGGTGGGCTGTTCGGTTCGGAAGAGCGGGAAATCATCGCGCCGGCCGTCGAGGCTGCGCGCGCCGAAGGCATCGATGCCAGCGGGCCTCATGCGCCCGACACCGTCTTCATGCGCGCGCGCGCCAAGGCCGGCGTGCCGTCCAGCGGCGAATTCGACGTGGTGATCGCGATGTACCACGACCAGGGCCTGATCCCGGTCAAGTACCTGGGCGTGGAGAAGGGCGTCAACGTGACGCTGGGGCTGCCGCTGGTGCGCACCAGCCCCGATCACGGCACCGCGTTCGACATCGCGGGAACGGGGCTGGCCGATGCCTCGAGCCTTGTCGAGGCACTGCGCATGGCCCGGGTGCTCGGGGGCGTTTGATCAGGAGCGTTTGAGGCTGTCGCGGATCTCGCGCAGCAGCACCACGTCTTCGGGTGTTTCAGGGGCTGCGGCGGGCGCCGGCTCTTCGCTGCGCTTCAGGCGGTTGATCTGCTTGACCATCATGAAGATGATGAAGGCGAGGATCACGAAGTTGACGGCGATGGTGATGAAGTTGCCGTACGCCAGCACAGGAACGCCTGCCTTCTTCAGGTCGGCCAGCGTGTTCGCCACCCCTGGCGGCACGGTGCCCAGCACCACGTAGAGATTCGAGAAATCGAGCTTGCCGAACACCACGCCCACCAGCGGCATGATGATGTCGGCCACGAGCGAGTCGACGATCTTGCCGAAGGCGGCACCGATGATCACGCCGACCGCGAGGTCGATGACGTTGCCCTTGACGGCAAATTCCTTGAATTCACTGAGGATGCTCATGATTCAAAAGGCTGCTGGAGCTCTGCTGTTGAAGGAGAGCCGAGTATGCCCGCGATTGCTCACTTCTCCAGCGCACGCGCAGCGACGTCGACGTGCGCAGCCGGCAACCCTTCACGACTGCGCGCGGCAATTTGCCTGTAGCCGTCTTCCAGGTGGCGCACGAAGCGCGGCGTGTCGAAGTAGCCGCTGCGCGTGTCCTTGGCCCGCGCGAGCCGCGAGCGCAGCGCCGCCAGCTCTTCCCGGTGCGTGGCGTAGTGGATGGCCTTTTGGACATACTCCGCGTGGTTCGTGGCCACCAGCTCCGGCAGTCCGATGGCGCGCAGCAGGCTGCCCGCCATGCGCGACACCATCGTCGTGCCGGTGAGCGCCAGCAGCGGCACGCTCGACCACAGCACGTCGTTCGCGGTCGCGCCGCTGCTGTAGGGGAAGGTGTCGATGAACAGGTCGGCCAGGCCGATGCGCGCCAGGTGCTGATCGACCGGCATGCGCGGCGACACGATCAGGCGCTCGGCCGGCAGGCCCGCCTTCTCCCATTGCGCGCGCAGGTTCTGCTCGAAGCCGTTCGGGCCCTGGGCCAGCCACAGCACCGAGTTCGGAATGCCCTGCACGATGCGCACCCAGGCCTCGAAGGTCTCGGGCTGGATCTTGAAGGACTGCGAGAAGTTGCACAGCACGAAGGCGTCTTCGGGCAGGCCGTGCTCGGCGCGCGTGGGCCTGTGCGGATTGACCGGCCGCTGGGTGTCGATGACCTGGAAGGTCTCCGGCAGGCGCAGCAGCTTCTCGGAGTAGCAGTCTTCCGTGCCCGGCGGCGAGAGGAAGTTGTCGGACACCAGGTAGTCGTAGTTGGGCGTGCCGCTGGTGCCCATGTAGCCCAGCCACATGAGCTGCGCGGGCGCCGCGTGGTAGGCCATCACCTGCGGCTTGGCGCCGCGCGTGTCGCCCGAGAGGTCGACCAGGATGTCGATCTCGTCGTCGCGGATGCGCTCGGCCATCTGCTGGATCGACAGGCCCTGCAGGTCGACGAAATGTTCCGCGGTGGCGGCGATGCGCGCCCGTGCGGGGTGGCCGTCGTCGGGGCCGTAGGAGTAGATGAAGACTTCGAACTCCTTGCGGTCGTGCCGGCCATAGAGCTCTGCCGTCAGGTGCGCCACCGGATGGTTGCGGAAGTCGAAGGAGTAGTAGCCCACGCGGATGCGCGGCGAGGTGCGGCGCGCGCCCGCATCGGCAAAGGGCCTGATGGCCGTGTTGCGGTCGGCCAGCAGGGCGGAGCGCTGCGTCCAGTTCATGAGGCGGCGCGCGTCGTCGTAGTTCGACATCAGGATGAATGACGACACCGTCTGGTCGTTGCTCGGGTTGTCGAGCAGCGCCGCGATGCGCTCGCGCAGTTCGGGCACGCCGTTCCAGTCGGCGATGTGCGCCTTCTCGCCCAGCATCCACACCATGGCGGGCATGAAGTCGGGATCGTCGCGCAGGCACTGCTCGAACTCGGCGATGGCCTCCTTCGACTGGCCTGCCATCACGTAGGTCACGCCCAGGTTGCATCGCGCGAGCACCTGGCGCGGGTGCACCTCGAGCGCCTTCTTCAGCACCTCGATGGCAGTGTCGAAGCGGCCGAGCCGGAAGTTCACCGTGCCCAGGTTGTTCAGCAGCAGCTCGTGCTCGGGCAGGCTTTCGAGCGCGAGCCTGTAGAGCTCGGCCGACTCCGCGAAGCGCATCGACACGCCCTCGAGCGCGCCGCACACGCCGTAGAGCGCAGCCACGCCCTCGGGGTCGGACAGCGCCTTGTGGCGCTCCTCGGCCGGCCAGTTGCGCATGGCGCGCTGCATCGGTTCGATCGCCTCCTCGATGCGTCCGCAGGCCTGCAGCGCCCGGGAAAGCATGAACGCGGCCTCGCAGTCCATCGGGTCGGCGGCGGCCTTTTCATACGCGCCGAGCGCGGCGGCCCAGTCCTTCTGGTGCGCGCGGATCTTGCCGATGTTCTTGTGCGCGGCCGCGTAGCCGGGGTCCAGCGCCAGGGCGCGGCCGAACTGCGCGATCGCCTCGTCGAAGCGGTCCTGCTCCATGTCGATGGCGCCGGCGTTGTTCCATGCCGCGGGTGCCTGCGGCGCGAGCCGCGTGGCCTCGGCGGCGGCTTCGCGCGCCTGGCGGAACTTCTTCTGCTGGCGATACACCGCCGACAGGTTCACGTAGGCCTCGGGATAGTTGGGCTGCGCCTTGATCGCGCGGCGAAGGTCCTGCTGCGCTTCGTTCGGCAGGCCCATGTGCATGAAGATCGTCGCGCGGGTGTTGAAGTAGAAGTGGTGCGGCGAGCGCGCGATGGCCCGGTTCACGTAGTTCAGCGCCAGCTTGGGGCGGCCTTGCCGGTACAGCGCCTCGCCGCTCAGATGCAGCGCGTCGGCATGATCGGGGAAGAGCGACAGCAGCGCTTCGTAGACCTGCAAGGCCTCGGCGAAGCGGCCCACGCGATGCAGCGCCAGTCCCTGCTCCAGGAGCTGGCCGGCGTTCGCGGCCGGAATGGAGGGAGCGGGAGCGAGAGAAGGTGGGTTCATGAATCCGCGTGATGGACGGGTCGGCACAGGAGAGGGCCGCCGCTTCGGCGCCGGCCTTCGCGCGCAGCAGGGAGCCATGAAAAAGGCCGGTTACCCAGTATAGGGGCCGGCCTTTCGTTTGCATCCGCTGGCAATCCCGCGGCGCGCACGCTGGCGCCACGGGAGTGCCGGGCCGGATTACCAGGACCAGGAGGCGCCGATGCCGCCGCCGACCTTGCCGCTGCTGCCGCTGCCGATGTTGACCTTGATCTGCGCGCCTTCGCCGATGCGGAAGCTGGCGGCTGCCGCGATGGCCGAGCGGCCGTCGAAGGAGCCCACGCCCACGCCGATGCCGAAGCTCTTGCCCGCTTCGAGCGCCGGCACCGAGGCCGCGGCCAGCGCGATGGCCGCGCCGGTGCTGCTGGTCTTGCGCATGTCCTGCACCTCGTTGCGGACCTGGTTCAGCTGCGACATGTTCGCGGCGTCCGTCGGCAGGATGCCGGGGGCCACGTTCTGCACGCGGCCGTTGGCGACCATGCCGTTGCCCGCCGTGATGGTGCCGCCCGCGGTCACGTTGCCGGTGACGTTGACCGTGCCCGCGTTCAGCGTCGTGACGTTGCCGGTCACGGCGTTGATCGTGGTGATGTTGCCGGTCTGCGTGTTCAGCACCGTGATGTTGCCGTTGGCCGCAGTGATCGTCTGGAAGTTGCCGGTGGTGGCATTCACCGTGCTGGCGTTCACCGTCGTGGCGCTGACCGTGCCGGCGGTCAGGGCGTTGACCGTGGCGCTGGCAGCCGACAGGTTGGTGGTACTCACGTTCGTCGCGCTCAGCGTGTTGATCGTGCCGCGGCTCGCCGTCAGGTTGGTCGTGCTGACGTTGGTGGCGCTCAGCGTGTTGATCGTGCCGGCGTTGGCTGTCAGGTTGGTCGTGCTGACGTTGGTGGCGCTCAGCGTGTTGATCGTGCCGCTGTTGGCCGTCAGGTTGGTGGTGCTCACGTTGGTGGCGCTCAACGTGTTGATCGTGCCGTTGTTGGCCGTCAGGTTGGTCGTGCTGACGTTGGTCGCGCTCAGCGTGTTGATCGTGCCGCTGTTGGCCGTCAGGTTGGTGGTGCTGACGTTGGTGGCGCTCAACGTGTTGATCGTGCCGCTGTTGGCCGTCAGGTCCGTGGTGCTGACGTTGGTGGCGCTCAGCGTGTTGATCGTGCCGCTGTTGGCGGTCAGGTCCGTGGTGCTGACGTTGGTTGCGCTCAGCGTGTTGATCGTGCCGTTGTTGGCGGTCAGGTCCGTGGTGCTGACGTTGGTGGCGCTCAGCGTGTTGATCGTGCCGCTGTTGGCGGTCAGATCCGTGGTGCTGACGTTGGTCGCGCTCAGCGTGTTGATCGTGCCGTTGTTGGCGGTCAGGTCCGTGGTGCTGACGTTGGTGGCGCTCAGCGTGTTGATCGTGCCGCTGTTGGCGGTCAGGTCCGTGGTGCTGACGTTGGTGGCGCTCAGCGTGTTGATCGTGCCGTTGTTGGCGGTCAGGTCCGTGGTGCTGACATTGGTCGCGCTCAACGTATTGATCGTGCCGTTGTTGGCGGTCAAGTCCGTGGTGCTGACGTTGGTGGCGCTCAGCGTGTTGATCGTGCCGTTGTTGGCGGTCAGGTCCGTGGTGCTGACGTTGGTGGCGCTCAACGTGTTGATCGTGCCGTTGCTGGCGGTCAGGTCCGTGGTGCTGACATTGGTTGCGCTCAGCGTGTTGACGGTGCCGTTCGATGCAGACAGGTTGGTGGTGCTGACATTTGTCGAGCTCAGTGTGTTGATGGTGCCGTTCGACGCCGTCACGTTGGTGGTGCTGACGTTGGTGGAGGTCAGCGTGGCGATGCTGCCGGTGTTCGACGTCAGGTTGGTGGCGTCGATGTTGGTCGAGGTGATGCCGGTCGCCAGCACATTCGTCGAGGTGACGCCGGTCGCCAGGATGTTGGTCGAGGTCAGCGACTGGATCGTGCCGTTGCTCGACGACACGCTGCCGGAGGTCAGGCTGCCGGTGCTGATGGTGCTGGCAGTGATGCTGGTCGAGCTCAGCGTGTTGATCGTGCCGCTGCCGGCAGAAAGATTCGTGGCCGTGACGTTGGCAGAAGACACGGTGCCAGCGGTGATGCTGCCCGCAGACACGGTGCCCGAGCTGATGCTGGAGGAGGTCAGGTTGGTGACCGTGCCGCTGCCGGCGGAGAGGTTCGTGGCCGTGACGTTGGCAGAAGACACGGTGCCGGCGGTGATGCTGCCCGCGGATACGGTGCCCGTGCTGATGCTGGAGGAGGTCAGGTTGGTGACCGTGCCGCTGGTGGCGGACAGGTTCGTCGCAGTGACGTTGGCCGAGGACACGGTGCCGGCGGTGATGCTGCCAGCAGACACGGTGCCTGCGGTGAGCGTCGCCGTGCTGATGCTGGTGGACGTGAGATTGGTGGCCGTGGCCGATGCTGCGGTGAGGCTGGTGGAGGTGATGTTGGTCGCGCTCAGCGTGCGGATGGTGCCGTTGCTGGCCGTGACGTTAGTGGTGCTCACGCTCCCGGCCGTCAGCGTAGTCGTCGATACGCCGCCGACAGCGTTCAATACGCCGCCGCCGTTGCCAGTATTGAAGTTGCCTCCAACGTTGCCCGCATTGACTTCCGCCCCGCCGATCGTGACCTGGGCATGTGCGACCGGCAAAGTCATCACATAGCCAGCGCTCAGAAGCACTGAAGCGAGAAGCTTGCTGACGCCCGGACGGCGAACAATGAAAGAGCGGACACTGGAGCGCTGGGATGTAGTCATTTGGATTTTCTTCCTTGAAGAAATCAGTTGCCATTTCTGGTCTTTCACACGCCCTCGTCGCGTGAAAGCAGGGTTGGGTTTCATCGAGTTACCCAATGCAACCGATGCTAGGAATCGAGGTCTTCGCTGAACATCACCGGTATCCGTAGTTATGGATGTATGCATGTCGACGGCGCGCCATCGACGCATGCATACATAGCCTGCAAAACCAATGCACATGCGGGTTTGCGGCCATCGCATGAATCGCGTATTGACGTTTGGAGATGTGGTCTCGCACGCGTTTCGCGTGTCGCGGTGCTACGTAACAGGCGCGGTAACCCGCACGTAACAACGGCCTGAAAACGGCCTTCGCAAGGCCTTCGCGCGAGCTCGTTCTTCAGCTCGTTTCGGGCAATTTCTTCAATGAAATCAAAGTACTACACGCGTCCTTGCGTGATGTGCGCCGACGCTCGTCCGAGTGGGCATCGTTCCTGCGGTATCTGAAACGAAAGACAACATTTCGAAGCTACCCACGGGTGGCGAAAGAGCCAGAGGACGTCGCGTGATCAATTTTTTCTTGGACATCGGCAACGGCATCAGCGCATGCGGCACGGACCAGGTCCGCTGCGGCAAGGCAGGAGAAGACGCAGCAGGAGCGCGGACATGGAAATGAACATCCACTACACCTCCTCGGCCGCATCGACGCCGGTACTCACGGCAGCGCAGTTGTATGGCGGCGTCTTCCATGCCGCGCTGGTCGTCGCGGACGACGCTGCCTGCGCCGACCGCATGCGGCGCATCCTCTGCGAGCTCGCGCCGCATCGCCGCGTGGTGGTCGCATCGGGCCGGGCCGAGGCGTTCAATCTGCTGGCGGCATTGCCCTATGACCTCGTGCTGGTCGACATGCGGCTGCCGGGCAGCGACGGTGCCGCCGTTCTTCATCATGTGCGCCAGACCTATCCGCGCGTCGAGAGCATCGGCATGTCGGCGTCCGACGACCAGCAGCAGGTGAATGCCGCGATCGCGGCCGGCGCCATCGGGTATCTACTTACCGAAGCCGACGACGCGGAACTCGCCTATCTGCTGCGCTCCATCGAACGCGGAGGCTCGCCGATGGATTCGCGCATCGCGCGGCGCATCCTCGGTTCTATCGCCGCGTCCGCGAAGGCGCGCACGATCGAGGCCATCCGCGTGCAGGGCCAGCCGCCGCAACAGCAGCAGAAGCACAAACAGCAACCGCAGGGAGAAGCTCCCGATTCCAGGCTGCCGCAGGGCCTGCTGTCGCCGCGCGAACTCAAGGTGCTGCGCCTGATCGCGCAGGGCTGGAGCAACCGGCAGATCGCCGAAGCGGTGTACCTGTCGGTCAACACCATCGAGTTCCACGCGAAGAGCATCTATCGCAAGCTCTCGGTCAAGTCGCGGACCCAGGCGGTCCACGAGGCGATGCAGCACGGACTGCTGAACTGAAGTCTCCGCGGCGACAGTCTTCGTCGCCCTGTGCAGCCCCTGGCGGGCGCCCGCGGACGCGGCGCGCCCGGCCCGCGGCCGCCGGCCATGCGCATGGCGGCCATTGAATATCCTTACAGCGCCCCGCTACAATCGCGGGTTGACTCCTGCTCCAGCGAAGAAGACAAGAGGATCCCCATGAGTGACATGACCTCCGGCTCGCACCGGATCGACACCAGCAAGCGCACGTGGTTGATTGCATCCAGCTGCGCTGGCGTGGCGGGCGGCGTGGCCACCGCCATCCCCTTTGTGAGCACTTTCCAGCCTTCCGAGAAGGCCAAGGCTGCGGGTGCTGCGGTCGAGGTCGATATCTCGGGCCTCAAGGTCGGCGAGAAGATCACCGTCGAATGGCGGGGCAAGCCGGTCTGGATCCTCAAGCGCTCCCCCGAGCAGGTCGCGGAACTCCCCAAGCTCGACGGCCAGCTGGCCGATCCCCTCTCCAAGCGTCACCCCGACGAATTCACCCCCAAGTACGCACAGAACGAGCACCGCTCCATCAAGCCCGACGTGCTCGTCGTGGTCGGCATCTGCACCCACCTGGGTTGCTCGCCGACCGACCGCTTCCAGGCCGGTCCGCAGCCTTCGCTGCCGAACGACTGGGAAGGCGGCTTCCTCTGCCCCTGCCACGGTTCCACTTTCGACCTGGCCGGCCGGGTCTTCAAGAACAAGCCTGCGCCCGACAACCTGCCGGTGCCGCCGCACATGTACCTGTCGGACACCAAGCTCCTGATCGGTGAAGACTCCAAGAAGGCCTGAGGCGGAAGAAGAACATGGCTGAATTCCACGAGATTTCCCCCAACGCACCCGCCGGCGCCAAGCTGCTGAACTGGGTCGACAACCGTTTCCCGCTGAGCAAGCTGTGGAACGACCAGTGGGGCAAGTACTACGCGCCGAAGAACTTCAACTTCTGGTACATCTTCGGCTCGCTGGCGATGCTGGTGCTGGTGATCCAGATCGTCACCGGCATCTTCCTCGTCATGCACTACAAGCCCGACGCGAACCAGGCGTTCGCATCGGTCGAGTACATCATGCGCGACGTGCCGTGGGGCTGGCTGATCCGCTACATCCACTCGACGGGCGCCTCGGCGTTCTTCATCGTGGTGTACCTGCACATGTTCCGCGGCCTCATGTACGGCAGCTACCGCAAGCCGCGCGAGCTGATCTGGGTGTTCGGCTGCGCGATCTTCCTGTGCCTGATGGCCGAGGCTTTCATGGGCTACCTGCTGCCCTGGGGCCAGATGTCCTACTGGGGCGCCCAGGTGATCGTGAACCTGTTCGCCGCCATTCCCTTCGTCGGCCCCGACCTGGCCCTGCTGATCCGCGGCGACTACGTGGTGAGCGACGCCACGCTGAACCGCTTCTTCAGCTTCCACGTGATCGCCGTGCCGCTGGTGCTGCTCGGCCTGGTGGTGGCCCACCTGATCGCGCTGCACGAAGTGGGTTCCAACAACCCCGACGGCATCGAGATCAAGGCCAACCGCGGCCCCGACGGCCATCCGCTGGACGGCATTCCGTCGCATCCGTACTACACCGTGCACGACATCTTCGGCGTGGTGGTGTTCCTCACGATCTTCTCGGCGGTGATCTTCTTCGCTCCCGAGGCGGGCGGCTACTTCCTCGAATACAACAACTTCATCCCGGCCGACTCGCTGAAGACGCCGAACCACATCGCCCCGGTGTGGTACTTCACGCCGTTCTATTCGATGCTGCGCGCGACCACCGACGACATGGTCAACGTGTTCTCGCTGATCATCGCCGCTGCCGCCATCTGGAACTTCGTCAAGGGCAAGTCGGGCATGGGCCTGAAGATCGCGGGCATCGTCGTCGCGGCTGTGGTGATCTTCCTGCTCAAGACCTTCGACGCCAAGTTCTGGGGCGTGGTCGTCATGGGCGGCTCGGTCATCATCCTGTTCTTCCTGCCGTGGCTTGACCACAGTGAAGTCAAGTCGATCCGCTACCGTCCGGGCTGGCACAAGTATGTGTACGGCCTCTTCGTTTTCTTCTTCCTGATCCTGGGCTACCTGGGCATCCAGCCTCCCGGCGTCTGGGGCGAGCTGGCCATCGGTTCGTTCAAGCTGGACATCGCGCAGACCATCTCGCAGATCGGCACGCTCGTGTACTTCGGCTTCTTCCTGCTGATGCCGTGGTGGAGCCGCAAGGGCGAATTCAAGACCGTGCCCGAGCGCGTGGTCTTCGCCGCCCATTGATGAGAACCAGAAGCCAAGAGAGCTGAGAGAAACACGATGAAGAAAAGCATTTCCGGCTGGCTCGCGGTCCTGGGTCTCGCGCTGGGCCTGACCTTCTCCGCGGCGGCATCGGCCGAGTCCGGGGGGCTCGCGTGGGACAAGGCCCCCAACAAGACGAACGACGTGAGCGCGCTGCAGAACGGCGCCAAGCTCTTCGTCAACTACTGCCTGAACTGCCACTCGGCCGCCTTCATGCGCTACAACCGCCTGCAGGACATCGGCATCACCGAGCAGCAGATCAAGGACAACCTTCTGTTCACGACCGACAAGGTCGGCGAGACCATGAAGGCCAACATCGACGCGCGCCAGGCCAAGGACTGGTTCGGCACCACGCCGCCCGACCTGACGCTGGTCGCGCGCTCGCGTGCCGGCCACGGCGGCACTGGCGCCGACTATCTCTATACCTACCTGCGCACCTACTACCGCGACGAAACCAAGGCCACCGGCTGGAACAACCTCCTGTTCCCGAGCGTCGCCATGCCGAACCCCCTGTGGGAACTGCAGGGCGAGCGCCGCCCGGTCTACACCAAGGTCGAACAGCACGGCCACGAAACCGAGGTGTTCAAGGGCTGGGAGCAAGTCACTCCCGGCACCATGACGCCCGTGCAATTCGACAATGCGGTCGGCGACCTGGTGAGTTACCTGCAATGGATGGCCGAACCGGCTCAGAACACCCGCGTGCGCATCGGCGTGTGGGTGCTGCTGTTCCTGGCCATGTCGGTGGTATTCGTGTGGCGGCTGAACGCCTCGTACTGGAAAGACGTCAAGTAGTTCCGTGCACGCCGACCGGATACCTTCGGGCATCCGGTCCCACAGAGTGGGTTGCCAACGCGACCCACTCTTTTTGATTTTTAGGAGTCTCTCGCCATGATGGTCTTGTATTCAGGAACGACCTGCCCCTTTTCCCACCGCTGCCGCTTCGTGTTGTTCGAAAAGGGCA
>Ga0102593_1002426_pt1 | contig 14326 bp, 7 predicted proteins | sample AraplaCol_mMS_r2_2_FD_76862 | JGI IMG/M metagenome (GOLD analysis project Ga0102593, IMG submission 76862) | Arabidopsis root microbial communities from North Carolina, USA - plate scrape MF_Col_mMS_r2 (SPADES assembly) (version 2) | ecosystem: Host-associated > Plants > Roots > Endosphere...
TCTGCAGCCCTTTATTAAGTATTTTTTTTATTTTTAACCCCTAGTTCATTTTGATTTGGATTTTTTGAAATTTTGATTTTTTTGTTTTTATTTTATAACCAAAAAAAAAAAAAAAAAACTTAAATCAGTCCTGCATAGTAAGGATACAATTATGAAGACCCCTGCTGGGATCTTCTCGAAAAAGGAATCATCAAAATCAAAATCAGAGATCTTGTAATTGGTACAATTGACAATTGAATACCTCATGTACATACATACTCCGTAAAAACCGGTGAAATAATACGGATGATCCTGGTCATCGGGGCTTGATATGTCGCTAGAGCCCACCTAGAACAATGAGATCCGCGATGCCGTAACGCCAACCGGCATTTCTCATGGCCTCCATCTGGCATTTCCACCCGACAGAATTCGCAAGCTTCGCCGAGGAGAGTTAAAGTAGGGTCACGCCATTGGCCAATTCGTCCTCAGACCCAGTTTTCCTCCGAACAAATACCGACTACGACGTTGCGGAGTGCTTTACTATGTAAAAGATCCAACTGCTGTACTCCGTACAAGTATAGGAAATATCAAATGCCGGGCTCAAGAAGTGATACTATCGGGTTGATCAAATTATGAAGAAGGTTTTTTGAGCGAGATTCTGAGAAAATGTTCTAAGATCCTCATGCCATGGCGCTCTAACTTACCAACACTACACATGTGTCTACAAATGTACGCAACTCCGCAGCACTACATATGTACACTAGGATCATCTCTCGTGTTGCATACTAGGATTTCGTATTCCATGTTCACATAGTACATATGTATCAGATGGTATGGAACGCCCGCAGAGTCGGGTTGCACTCCTTCGGTTAATTAAGTTTATTGGCTTCTCAGGCACCATTGAATACTTGTCCTATGCACTCGGTAGATGATAATGTGATACAGCGAAAAAAAGACACGCCATTCATGTAGTGCTAGGAGTCTAGGGCGACTATGCAATATAAGCAGATGGAGTAGAAGTGGAGCGGCTGATATTTCTTATGAGCGAAATACACGTTTATCCTCCGTTCAGTGGATGCTGAAAGCCGAAATTCTCCCAGAGAAAATCTCGCACGTTCTTGGATTGTCTTGGCAGTTATTAGTTTACAATAGCTGTGCTACGACTCTGCTACTGCACGCTGTATATGGCGTACTTAGTAGTCAGGGTTTGTCAACTAATCATCATGTTTTGCATCGCCTTTGCTTCCTTTTGACTCCGCAGACTTCTGGGAAAGCCGGATTTGCTCAAGTAGCGTCTTTTTCTCCCCCCCCCTGGACCAATTCATGTTGGCTGAGACATACTTCCACACCGCGGTCCGAGTAGTCTATACTTAGTGACAGCTCCAGAGTCTAGGATCTACGTACGGAGCTCCGTTCCCTAACGGGTGGATTCAATTTTGTACCATTTTATGTATAGTTCCCACCACGGAGCACGGAGGGCTTTGTAAATTGAATCCGGAATATCCGTATTGACTATCCATGAATGACCGACTACTAGTAACTACTAGCTCTTCCTTGTGCATTCCCTTTATATGCAATTACTATGGACTAGGGGTAGCAGGTATACTTATGGGATGCATTATACAGGAATACTGATATCGCTCGGCCGATCCTGCCGGTGCTCGTGCCAGCTGTTCCTTAACGTCCGACCGCAATTATGCTTACCCTCAAGAATACCAGTACTGCTAGTATTTATTAGTAGCGTGAAAGTAGAATGAGGGAAAGCTGTCTCAAACCCTTGGGAATGCTCGTGACCTCGGAGAATTTTTCTGCCCCGATCCTCCTATCGAGGCTACCAGATTGACCACGCTATGCCCTCAAGAGGATCTCGGTTAGTTCTGATGTTCAGTTCAGGTTGCATCTGTTCAACTTCGGCTCCCGTACATTTTAACTCATAGTGGGCTCGCTAGTCAAAAGGGGACCCGTCGTCCCTGCGGCAGTCTCGAAGCTTCACGGAAAGAAGAGATGAAAATCTAAAATCATCCAATTATTTTAATTTAAGTTTGAAAAAAAAAAAAAAAATAGAACAAACGACGCCCCGGAGTTCCGGTCTAGTCAAAATCAAGAAGTTAAACAATGTATTTGCCTAGCATTAACTTCTCTGGGAACAATACGATGAGATCGTCCACGGTGTCATTGCGCTTGAGATAGGTAAACTCAATCCGTCACGAGAGTTCACGATCCCGAATCTCGCCTCGCACGAAGCGATTCAATCTTGCACGAGAAGAAAGTCTGCACCGCCGAAACTGACGTACATCATCTCCACTTGGCATGACCATCACTCCCTTTCGGAGCGAACAATCCATCAGCCGCGGACCCTGACGGTGCCCTTGGCGCCCGCGTTGCACGTCCGTGGATCTTCGGCTCTCCACTCGCTCGAGCTTCGCTTGGATGCCACTCCTCGTCACCCGCTCGCCTAATCCGAATTCCGACGTTCGTCCGCGTCAGCGTTGGGCGATTGTTCATGCCGACAGGCTCCTCTTCACTTTCCATAGTGCTGGGATTGACACGGCTTAGAAACGGGATGTGATCACGAATCTTAAGGCCTGTTCGCATGTACTCAACCTCTGCTTTCCTTTTTCTAGACATGAGACTATGACGAATATGGGGGGAGTTAGAGAACCGGCGCCTGCCGACCAAAGTCTAATATATTGAGCTTCTAGAAGGAATTCAGCTAGCATGTGAACTACAGCAAGCTAGATGCACGTACTCTACAAAGTATGTCCGCCTCCCTGCTAAGAGTCCGTTCAAGATAAGACACTAGGAGGATCGGAGCCTTGCGATGCCAATTCATAGGAAAGTAACGGTGGGAAGGACTTCCCTATTTCTCCACGTTTCAGGTAAAATACCGTTCCATGAATGATCTCTCAAGAAATCATGCATTGGGGATTATGATCGCCACAAAGAACCAGGATCATCCTGTTGACAGGCCGTCAGTCAGTTTCGTACTTCCGGTTGTTAATGTCATGGGGCCTGGTTCAGGATGGCGCTACTTTCGGCTCGAATCTTTTAGTGTCCGGTGATGTTTCATCTGACTGGGGATTGCACTAATAAAAAAATATCAATCTAATTGATTGCTTAGCTTCAACGGTCGGTATACAATAATTAGTACGGAAAAATTTGCATTGCCTAGGTTGAAATTCGGGATCCGGTACATGTGATCCACTGGCAGCTGTCAGTTAGGATCAATTGCACTAAAATCAATTGAACATGGTGGCATCTTCAAATTAAAATTGTACGGGCTTGAGCATGGCTTGGAACTTCTGAATTTGAGCTATTGAGCTTGAGATACAACGTATCTGTACTAGTTACCATTTTTGTAAGATGATAGAAAAGTAGAATCTAAATTTTCAACCATAAAGGTTATCAATGTAATTGTTTTATTGGGTAATATAAGACGTGATAGTTTCTCTGGAAGGAGTACATAGTTCATAACTAAGTATTAGTTACTAGCTGTCTAAGTATTACTCCAATTACTGCCCGGATGTAGTTGCACTGGAAGCCCCAAGTTGCAATGGATTGCCTCCTATTAGAGCTACCATTACTACAAGTAGTAAGTTAGTTAGTGGTCCCGGTTCACTGTAATAGAGACAGTGGCAGATTAGAAAATCCTAATAGATACCTAGACAGCAGATTTTGGAGCACAGTAGTAACACTTCTATGATATTTTTTCAGGCAGTATTCTGGTACAGAACATGAGCAGTGATATACCTATCTCATTTACACGAATGTCGAATATTTAATATGACATTTTTGAACTCAGAGTAATGCCAACCTTACTAAGTTGAACTACTGGATTCACGAAATAAAACAGTTCTCACGTTAGAATATCCAATTCAATAACATGCCAGTAATTCGCATAGCTTGATTGAACCGGACAATTTCGGATACCGAGCGAATCTAAGCTTTCGGATGCCAGATTGAAGATCCAAAAAGCCGAAGTACCTTGGTGGCCAGATCCCTAGCAGTTCTCAAAGAATGTATGTTTAGCGAGTCCTATTTCTATTCTTCGGGCTATTGGATCTATAATAAACCTCATTAGAGAACTTTGTCTGCATTGTGGTGTGGTCGTTATTGCTGGGGTTAGAGCATCAATCAATAGATGCGGTGTATATTTGGTAGCTTGCAGTGAAAATGCAATCTTCAATGATGGTTGCAATCCATGCTACTAACTAGTTGAACTTGCCAGCCTTCAGTCCCAAGATTGTAGATCAAGCTTCTCGAGTACCAACAATAGCAAAGCATTGATGGAAATGCATCATTCAGGATTACATAGCTACTGCCTTACACTTACCACTAGAAATCTACAGGGGAATACTGTATGAGAATAAACCGATCATATTATACTCCGGAGCCTTGGGTATTGCAAAAAAGGCATTGATTCATTTTTGCTCTGGAAACTACCATTTTTCATCGTTCAACAGATTCGTATAAGAGAAGAAGCCCATGAGAGCACACGCTTACTCCTCAGACAGAACCTTGTTGAAAGCATCACCGGCACGAGTGGGCTTGCCACCCTCAACCTTCTGCTGGCCGAGCTTCTGCTTGGAGTAGGCAGCGGCGTAGGGGTTGAGGCGGAGCATGACCTGCTTGTTGCGGAGAGGGTTCTTCTTCTGGACAACACCACGCTTGGTGCGGGCCTCACCCTTGGGAGCGCGGAGGACGGACTGGATTTCAGAAGAGTTGATGAGACGGGCCAGATCAGCGTTGGCAACGTTGTTGGAGGGCAGGAGGAAGTCCTTCTTGAGGGCCGAGGGGGTGGTGGTGGTGCCGTAGACCTGGTCAAGGGCCTCGAAGGCGGAGGAGGTCCAGACGATGAAACGACCGACGTGACCACCGGGGGCGAGCTGAAGGAGGTTCATGGCGAAGACGGAGGAGGTCTCAACACCGGGGACGTTGCGGAAAGCCTTGACGAGCTCCTTGCCGTCGGTCTCGGGGTTGTAGATGACCAGAGGACCGCGGCGCTGGCGGTGGCGGCGGTTACGGAGCTTACCCTTACCAGCACGGAGCTTCTTGGACTTCTGGACCTTGATAAGCTCGTCACCGGCACCGAGGGCCTGGAGGAGGGCGATGGCGGCCTTGGTCTTGGTCAGAGCACCACCGAAGGTCTTGGACTCAACGACGAGGGGAACCTCGGGGACCTTGGCGACACGGTGGCCACGGGCGAACAGAAGAGCGGGGACGGAAGAAGCAGCCAGAGCAGAGGCGGTAGCGAAACGCTTCTGGTTCAGGTTGATCTTCTGGTGCCACTTGCGCCAGACCTTGGTGGGAGCGAACATACGACCGGAACGGCACTGGTTACCGAAGGCAGCCTGACCGGCACGGTGAGTACCACCACCAGAGACACGGGGAATACGGGCGACAGCACGGCCTATTTGATATCAAGCAAATTTCGTTAGTACTTTGCGATTGCCAATTGAAGCAATTTTGACGTGAAAATCCTTCTCCCCAATGGGATCGCCCATTTCGAAAAAAAGTTCCATCTCATGTCGAAAATTTTCATATCTCCACGTACCGGTACCCCAGGACTCAGCAGAGGTCTGCTCGCCGGCCTTCTCGCTCACAGCGTAAGGCTGGCGCTTGTTCTTGGCCATACCAACGTGCACCTGCCTGTATGAGAGATTTTCGTCAGCATTTCCACCTCCAAATGACCTTCATATTATGCGGGATTGGCGTACTGGACAATGTCCGAACGGATGGGCGCAGAGAAAACGGAGGGCAGGGGCTGGGTGGCCCCGGAGGCCTTGCCCTCAGCTGTGGCGATAGAGACGGTCGGACGAGACGCCATTGTTGTCGGTCGATGTCGATGGTGAGGTTGAAGACCAAGTGGTTTCCCAGTTGGGGCTCACCTGTGGATTTTTTCGCTTACTGAGCTGCGGGTCGTGGGTGTGGGAAGCCCTAAGCCCTTGTTCCCCTTTTGGGCCTAGACACCCGTTAGCTCACTGCACGGACCATATTATGTCATCAGGACTGCCCCACTCGTGACTGATATTTATGCCTCAGACACAAGGCCAAAGTATACACAAGAACTATACAAACTCAAGTATACTCGCCTCAACGACCTCACATCAGCATTCTTTCGACTATGTAATGGTGTCGAGAGGTAACAATTTGTTGTTTTATTTGGTATCTGCTACGCTTCTCCTGACTCAACTCTCCAAAGTCGCATACTCAAGTTCATCTTCTAAGCGCCGGCGCGCCCTTCTGAAACATGTCACACATAAGGGGCTCTCTTCGCTCCGTTCCCCGTGCGCATATCTTCCGATTACACATAAGAATCTCAGAATGATGGCATATAAGTGGCAGGAGCTGCACACTAGCGGCCTCAAGCGCCTTCAACCCCTCCGCCAACGAGCCCGTCGTTTCACTCCCCCGATAGATGCATGTTGGCGTCTTTGGAGAAGGGGCCAGCGGCTATCTCTTGGAAGCATAAGAAAAGCCGCCTGGCGTCTAGTCAAGTTCAAAATTGCTATATAATTGTCACCTTCAAAACTTGTTCTGAACGCCCTCCTCTCTGTCGTCTTTCGTCCACTCGTTTCCCCCGGGCAGGGCTTCTAAGATTCGAATTCTATACATCGTCGCCTGAGTCGTATACATTAGAAATGGCGAAAGACTAGCCATATCACCTAGATATCCCAACATAATGCTCAAGAGCTTGACAACAATCTCACAGGGGGCCGGTTGGCGACCATCATACCTACGAAGACGAATCTTGACTTTTTTTGTCGTTACGTTCTGCGCAATAATTATCGCCCTCGAATTATTATATCGATCATCCAACATCAACAATGGCATCGCGGCTTCTACACAAGATCTCCACTACCTATGGACCTATGGACCTACCGCAATCCTCACTGTGATTATCACCCTTTGGTCGCGAGCCGAATTCCAGGCGAAACAAAGTGCACCCTGGCAAGCGATGCTCAAAAGCCCCCAGCCAGCAGATCAAAGTGTGCTGCTTGACTATATATCCGATATGCAGCCAGTGGCAATATGGAACTCTCTGAAAAATAAGCACTTCTCTGTCTCATCCGCCGTGTCCTGTTCATTATTATTACGTCTTTTGATAATCTTTTCGACAAGTTTGTTCTCGTTAAAAGAAGTTCGGGTGCAGAAGTTGAACGTCCCCATTCAAGTGCATGATAAATTTAGCGCTGAAGACTCTGCGCTTGGTACAATTGGATCTAAACCATACGATATTCTCAACGGCATCATGTTCGAAAATGTCACTTATCCCATGGGAGCGAATGTGAACTTAACGTTTCAAGAATTTTCCGCCCCTAACCTCTCATCTGATGCAGTAACAACGGCGCCCATTGAAGGCCTTTTAGCTGATTTCGATTGTGAGGATGCGATATTGGACGTTAGATCACTGAGCTACGTCAAGGCCGATACCACTGCTCATGCGTCAAGTGACTATGATGTTGGTATATCTAGCCCCTCTTGCGAGATTGCAGAAATTCCCCTGATAGGAGATTTGGAAGGGCCAACTGCTTCCTTTCAGGGAGCCCACTGCAAGGACATGTCATCTTCCGACGGCTATCGCATCGTTTTGACAATGATCCAACCATATCAAAAAAATGTCACTTCAATACAGCCTCCTGCAGGTCATCGCCACGACGGCTCAACTGGTTGGAAAAGAGTATACCTAGGACTCACGAGATCAATATCTCTCATATGCAAGCCAAAGCTTTCGCTTCTCAAGTTGCAAGCGGAGGGAAATGGAACCGAATCATCGTCTGAGATTGATATCCGAACAATTGGATCCGAGGATGCCAACCTTCCAGGTATCACTGCAGGAGACATCGCAGAAATTATAGTAAAAAACTCCACTACTACTACAGGGTTCCGCGCTATTGAGGATGATATGGAGTTTCATCATTACGCAGAAATCAATTTCAGCTTTCACCTCGGTCTGTACCTCATCGGCGCAAATGTAACGGTTGACACTCTTTGGGAGGACGGTGTTCTACAAAACTCAGCTTCGGCATTCTACCGTGCAATATCTGCCTTGCTTATGCATATGGGACTTGTGCAAAAAGATGATTCTGCGGCGGTAGGGTCTGCAATGGTGAAAGAGAATAGAGTAGTAATGGTGGAACTACCCCTTCGTGGAATGGAGGTATGCTTGTCGCTCTGCATACTACTAACGATTTCTATGATCGTGACATTACCCATAGATCCAATAGCGACATGGAATGCGGGTTATATCTGTTCGATTGCAGCGGTGGTGGCGAATAGCACGGCGCTTCGATCTTCACTATCAGGTTTTGGGTTGATCTCCCACAAGAAGCTTCAACATCATCTCATGGGCAAAGAGTACTCAACAAGGAAAACCGTCAAAGGAACTTCGATCGAGATTACGGATGATTGTCGCAGAGCTTCTCAGTTGAAAACCGAATCCAGGTCTGAATATCACCGATGGAAGCCGTTTCCTGCATTGATCGGTAGAATCATCATATTCATTTTGGTTCTGGCGGCAATAGCAGTCCTCGAGACATTATTGCATATTTCTCAAAGAAATGATGGACTAGGCGATGCTTCTTCAGGCGATGACTATCAGCATTATCTATGGACAATTGTTCCTGCTTTAATCATGGTTGGAATAAGTCTTTTATTCGGCAGCATTGATTTCAATATTCGATGCCTGGCTCCGTATGCACCACTCAGCCGACCGAAAGGAGCTACTTTTGAGCGTTCCATGAGTCTGAATTTTCTAGATTCCCTTGGCTTAATGAACAGCTTTCGCTCCATTACTTCAAGGCACTTCGCAGTTCAAGCCACCACACTAGCAACTAGCGCGGCCTTTTTTCTGACCATCATCACTAGTGGTTTGTACTCAGTCGTCGAGGTTCCTTTGCAAACTAACGTGAATTTCACGAGAGTGGGCGGCTTTCCTGATCCGAGAACCATTGCCGGGCCTCAGCGCCTAATGAGCGAATCTAAAGAGGTCGAAGGAATATTGTTTGCTGACTATATCTTCCAATACAACTTCTCGTACCCACGCTGGACTTACAAGGACCTTGCTTTTGCGCAAATCTCGGTGGACAATGTATTAGATGAAAAGCTCTTGAATAGCTCGACCTTTGTCGATGTCAAGGTTCCGGCACTGAGACTCGCCCCTGTTTGCCATCAATACACCCCCGCAGAGCTCCAAGCAAGCTTTGGATTCTACGACGGTGATCAAACAGCTGGTAGTTACTATGTTTACGTCAACCAGACCAGAATGGCCTGCCCTGGTAGCAGTGCCAATGGGCATGGGAACCTTTCGGTGACAAGCATCCAGAATCTCTCACCTCAGCCTTTTGGGAAATCATTTGAAAGCCAGTGCAACTACGACACCGCGAATACTGGCGTTGCTGTGGGCTCATCTCACTATACCATTTCCTACATTTGGGGATATTTCAACTCCAGCTCTCTTCAACATATCACGGGTCTGTATTGCATTCAATATGCGGAAACGGTGGACGTATGGACGCGTTTCCTTTTACCGAATATGGATATCGACGAGGACTACCCTCCTATACCCGACGACTCTTCGGCAAAACTCACGCCAGATCTTTACACGCCAATTCCGGAATGGTGGATTTTGAATTCGAATGGAAAATATCCGAAATTCGATGGTTTCTTCCAAGATCTTACTTCGGGAAAATATGCCATCTCGGTGGACAATTTTAAGAGTGGAGAGAATGATCAGACGGTGATTGACGCAATCAAAAATCAACACAAGATAATCACCGCGCAGCAATTCAACAATTATACACGTGGAACTTCAAATGACAGCATAGAGCATTCGCTACTTCATGGGAACGTTACGACCTCGAATAGGTTACGGGTTGTCCAGGATATTCCTTCAACGCGAATTCTGGAAGGGCTTTTGGGTTTTATACTGGCACTGGGTATTCTTGGATCAGTCTTATTGAACACAGACCATGTTCTCCCCAAGAACCCTTGCAGCATCGCAGCTGTTTCCAGTCTCTTAGCAGACTCGCGATTTCTCGAAGAGTTTTTGGGAGGAGTATGGGAGCCAGGAGACGAGAAGTTGAAACAAACCTTCTCTAATCATACATTTCACTTGGGATGGTGGGAGTCCGGCGAAAGGGTGGGTGCCGAGAGTGAAGAGAAGCTCTTCACCATCGACCATAAACCGACAGAAAAAGAAGGTTCAGTTGACTAGAGGTGAATCAGGAATTCAGAAGACGACTACAGAAAATTCTTGATGAATTCAAGACCTGTAACTGTATCCGAATATCGACGGTACTAAGTACCAGCCGTAGTGAGAGGCAGATGGATGCATGCAGAAGTGGTTGGCGGTTGAATGGATCAGTGGCTTGACGGGATGTCTGAGTTTAAAAAGGCATTCATTTTGTGCTAGTATAATCACAAAGTCGAGGAAAAAGACTCATCTGGCCTTTGACTCTCCAGCTTGGTGGCCGGGTCAAGCTGTTGCTCGTAAAAGAAACGATCCTGCTAGTATTACAATTGCTAATTAATACGAAATCAACCTTTGAACTGTGTATCTTTTTTCTTCGAGATGTAAACTCATGGAATGGTATCCCATATCCTATTTCTCAATCCCTATCTCCATAAATATACATGAAGTCAGATAAAGATGGTGCACTGAAATGAAAGAGGTCCGTCCCAGTAGAAAAATTCTGGAATCGGAAACGAAAGAAAATACATAATGCAAGAATGCAAGAATGCAGATAGAAGAAATGAAGATCAACCAACGCCGGCGAAGGTTGAGCAAGAATCTAAAGATAAACACTTAAACAAAGAGTGTTTTAAGCATGGTTGGAGTCACCGATGGTGCGCTTGCGGAAGCGCAGCTTGGAGATCTCAACGGCTCGCTTGGAGGCAGAGACGGAAAGTTCAGAAGATAGACCACCATCACACTTGGTGCCCGCAGCAAGCTGTTGAGCAGGAGTCCACTGGCCACCTGCACAGCGTTGGAAGGAAGATCCTCCGATGCAGTTCCACTGACCCTCTGGGCTGCAAGGACCACTCAAAGTGCCAGCACCTGAAGAAGTACCCGACGAGCCATCGGAGGATGCAGAGGGAGCAGGGGCAGGTTGGGTGCTGGAGGGAACAGGCTGAGGAATGACAGGAGCGGAAGTCTGAGTCGGAGCAGGGGCAGGGTCTGGTGCAGCAGAGGAAGTGGGAGCACTGGTAGGCTCGGCAGAGGAACCAGAACCGGAGCCTGAGCCAGATCCCGAGCCAGAAGAGCCTGAACCAGAGTCACCAGAGCCACCGAAGGATGGAGTGCCAGAGCAAGCCTCTGAGCCATCGGCAGCGAGGTTTGCCTTCTCACCAAGATACTGAACATTGTCACCAGGCTGAGGGAATCGGATGTCGACACCTTCCTTGGTCGTGCATCCGTTGACATTGGCAACAAACATGGGTGGGTAGTTGGAAGATCTCTTCTCAATGATCTTGATTTCATCGGGAGTGCGCTTCTTGGAGCCACTAGTGACGGTGACAGGAGCACAGTTCATGTACATTTCACGGTTTCCGATGCGATTGAACCAAGTCCAAGCAAGAGTATACTTGCCGGCCTCGATATCCTCAGGCATGTCGAAGCTGAACTTGGAGTTGTCGTTACCGGGAAGATTGCCTTCAGCGTTGGCTGGGCAGCCACCTTCGAAGGACTTGATGACCTTCCACTCGGAGTTCTTGGTGGGCTGACGGTCAGTGGTCAGGCTGATCTGGCATGAGCCACCACCGTGGACAGCACTGCCTTCAAAGGTCAATTCCTGGCTTCCACCTTGGGCGATGATGTTTTCCTTGGTAACATCGAAAGTGTTGTCACGGAGCTTGCAAGGAAAGTCGCTGCCGTCGGCTGCAAGAGGAGAGTTGTTGAGCGAATCCTTGCTGTACGGAACAGGGTTGCTCATGATCATATGGGCGTTGGCCATGGATGCGCCGAGGACGGCAGCGATGATAGACTTGGTGAACATCATGATAAATATTCAAATGAACTTTTTTATCGGTTCGACTGAAGTTTTCTGAAAAAAGATAGATCCGATTCGTACCAGACGAGTGGGATCAAACAGTAAAGGATTGGATGTTGGTAGTTGCGAGAGCGAAAAGAGCGATGGCTTCCTGCGCCAATTTGTAAGTATGAAGGAAGAAAAGGAGGAAAGAAAAGAATCAGAGATCATGATCATGGAAAAAAAATGAATATGGATCAAGAAAAGGCTGGTGAATATCATCTCGGAGGATTTATAGGTAGAAAGGGATTGTGATGTCGTCAATAGAAGTCACCAGCCTCCCATTGTGAATCAAGATGAATGAGACAAACAGGTAACAGCCACGATCAATTAGAAACGAGAGAATTGGAAACAATACCTTTTTTTTTGCTTTTGAGACAACAGAAGTTGTTTGACAGAACAATGCTGTTATTCACCTGAGGTTGTTTTCAAACCACCGGGGATGATTGTCTCGGATAGTGAACGCAGAGAGAAAACAGTGCAAGCGTCTCTTTGAAACGTGGATTGTCTATAAGCTTCAGAAGCTTATTGAAACGAAGTATGAAGTCTTGCCACAGGCAAAAGACAACCAAAGAAAAAGTGAAGGGTTGATGTTTGGAAGCAGAAAAGCTGTTAAGGAATGTCGGAGTTGGCCACAGGCGAACTACCAAGCAAGATAGAAAAAGAGAAAGAAAGACAGGACTGGCCTGTTTAGTCGAACCGTGAAGAGAATGAAGAAAAAAAAGGATTGAGATGCACGAGAAGAAGAAACTGACAGGTTGGCGCGGCCAAGGATTTTATATCTAAGTTGAGCCAACCCTCTCTCTCTCTCTCTCTTCTCCATACATGCACACAAGAACCGACATAGGGTCGTGCGCACTGGCAGGAAACTAGCATGATCCATTAGGGACTCGAGAGACTAGAATGGAGACAATGATCCATGGAAAGCCATCTGTTTGGTAATTAATCGGATACCTCTAAAGTTTGATCACCCTCCACATCACGTCCAACCCAAGAGTATACAATACACTTACCAAGTGGTAAGTGACCAGTCGGGAGAGGTCAGTGTACCAACCAGAAGGCAGCAACAAGTGGAGAGTACGAGAAAGTATCCATTTCTGACGATTTCTCTCCAGCTGGAGTGTTTCACGTTGTGCCTCTACTCCCACCTCAGACGGAGAACTGATACGGTGAGTGGTGGTGAGTTGTGGTGAATGGCAAGTAATGAGCAGCCAGTCAGCGTGTGAGACTGCGAGTCCCCGGACCTTTTCGATCTGCCAGCTGGTCTCGGCGCCAGTCAATATTAACCAACCACATCCTCGGTTCAAGCAAGGCATGACCCTTTTTTCGCCGCCCCCTGACGAAGTTGTTTCATTGCCGTGCCATTTGATCGTAGGTTTTTTTTTTTTTTTTTAACCACTCTAGTTACTATGTAGAGCTTACCCATACGTTTGGGTCCGGCGACCGGCAATTCGACCAGGGTATTGGCTGTGGAGATGGGGGCGGTTTAGCGCCTATGTGTTTCTAGTTGGACGGCTTGATGGAAATCGGTCAACGGAATATACCGATATGTCGCACTAGCAGGGGGGGTGGCAGAAGTGGCAGAAGTGGGAAAAAGTGGAGGTCTTGTAGATGCTGTATACAACGTCTGCGTTTCAGCATTGTCAGTTCGGTGTTCTTCTTCTCCAGTCATGAAAGCTCCACATTGTTCGACCTTTCTTCATGCAGGATATATTGGGTTTCACGACTGTGATTGGGTATATTCTTACAACTTGTGATTCCTCCCTTGCGACCTGTAAAAAAGTAGAGGCGCCCTGTATGACGCAACAATGCTGGAGTTATTGTACTCTTCATGCCTGTCTGAGATGATACAGCCATGGAGATATTATTAAAGCAATAATCATATGTAATAATAATAGAGACATACTCATTCAATGAGTATGTCTTGTATGTATATCTGTATATCCCTGATCCACTACTAGTGAGGTACACTATGTTGATCTGTCGGGATCAATATTAGCAGTCTAGTCTACTCCGTATAGTCTACTGATACTCAAAAAGGGTAATGCTGCAATCCCACATCACCAACGGAATAACCGATGAGGCACGGCTGGGATTGGGTTTAGCGCATGGAAGATCAAGGCGAAGTGGTTTGAAGGTGGATAACTCGTGAATCAACGGGGAATGGAAAGTGTCAACCGAACTTTGATTGTTTCAGACTTCTCCCCTTTGGATGGATTGGCAGATGAAATTGACACCTGACAGCACAAGAAAAAAGGGGGGAGGGGGGGGGGGGGGGGGGGGAAACAATAAATTATTTGTTTTATTTATTTTGTTTG
>Ga0102593_1002429_pt1 | contig 14308 bp, 16 predicted proteins | sample AraplaCol_mMS_r2_2_FD_76862 | JGI IMG/M metagenome (GOLD analysis project Ga0102593, IMG submission 76862) | Arabidopsis root microbial communities from North Carolina, USA - plate scrape MF_Col_mMS_r2 (SPADES assembly) (version 2) | ecosystem: Host-associated > Plants > Roots > Endosphere...
GGGACGACTGGAGGTTGGCCGTGGGGATTTGTTATCTATCGCACAAGCTTTGGAACTACATCTGACCAGAACTGGGCAGCCGTGATCGCAAAAATTGATCGGTACTGCTATAAGTCAATGTGTCCCACTCACGAAGAATTCGAGCACCCGTTCCCACCCCAGCCAAATATTCGAGAACTTGTTCGCGAGGGTTATCGAAATGTGATTGTCGAGAATTCAAGTCTAGAACATGCCTCAATAGATACCATTCGTAAACGACATATTGAATGGGTTGAGGGACGGGGCTATATCCGTCATATTGGGAGGCCTCGATTCGACTACTGCCTTGTTCTGGACGACCGGTCTATCCGGTCAATTTTAGCAAGTTCGGAGCCAGATAAGACATCTGCCTCTGGATTAGTGGGATACGTTAATGTGATCGACTGTGATTTTGACCCAAATGATCCCGAAAATGAATGCTCGGAATTTTATGATGGATCTCTGAGAATTTGCCTACACGATATTTTCTCCTTTGCTCTCTTTTGTGAAGATCTCCAGACCGGAGAACAACAATGGGGCGACTGGGGAATGGAAAGACCTGGGAAAATTATTTGTACAGATGGGCATTCATCACGTCTTGAGGAACAAGATGCGTTTCTCTGTCCATCTGATTACAATATCTTTTCCCGTTTAATAGAATCCAAATTGCCAAGAAGGCCGACCATTACAGAGTCTGAATATCGTGAGCAACAGAGTTCTATTATTATGGAAGGTCAAGCCGCGTAATTCATGTTTCATTTGTATCATAATAAAATAAAACAATTTGATCAATGATTTTGTATTTCAAAAATATCCATGAAGCCATTGGAATTAGCAGAATAGATTTGTATTATTTGTTGCAGAGAATTTCCAAATCAACTAATTATTTGAGGTCTTGAAGCTCGAGATTATTCATGTAAATCTCGTCGACGTGGCTTTCCAGCTCTGTAAGAGCATTGTGGACCGCCTGAGCCCGGTCATTCCACTCAGCACTGGCCTCTGGATCATGGGTCCACCTCGTGCGCATTTCCTCGATCGCTGTATTGATAAACTTTTGGCCTGTGGCTACCATTTCATCTTTTCTAGATTTGAAAAAGCGGTCCCAACAGTCTGCAAGGTCGATGTCCTTTCCTTTCTGATCTTTGTATGCCTTTGAAGCGCGGTGCAGCTCGGTACGAATGCCATCATTCACCATTTTGAAATGTTTCAAAACTTTGGGCATATTCTGATAATTATAAACCGAAATCGTCTAGCGATTGGTTTTCAGCGATGTCGGACTCGTTTTCTGTTAGCTGATGCCAGGGTGCGATATATCTCTCGGATTACACTCAATGCCTGATGCGGGTTATCATCCTGAACCAGCGTTTCCCAGTAGCCTTGTCCTTCCGGACTTTTATCCAAATTTCAAAGCTGATATAAGTTCATTAATATCTTATGATGGTGGTTTTGAGTTTAATATAGAAGAAAGTCACACTTACATCGCCTTTGATCCCATTGATGCTTTGTTTGAGCAACCGGAATATTTCCTTATTTGACTTGCTTCCAAATTGTTCCATGACACGATCAATTGGCTTCTTGAGTTTCTGACTGCTTCCTGGTGTCCGAGGTGCGTTTTCGATGACATCCTGTGTGAAGAAGTCGAGAAAGAAATTGCAGTCAATGCCATATTTTCCCTCTGCAACAGCCCATTTAATGAAAATTGCCATCAATTTGAGCTCAATAAGATGCTCCGCTATGACATAAACCTGGTTAACTCTGACCTTTCCTAGCATTCTCCCAGTTTTTACTTAATGTTGATTGCTGGAGGGCTATTGTTCTCTCCAGACTTGCGATCCTCTGTACTAGCTTCTTGCTCCTCGACTGCAGTGCTCGTGCAGCTTCCCGAGTTTACCAGAACAATGGCCTCTCTAACCTGAATAGATGTCGCAGGCCACTCTTTTGCACCAGGGTATGCGAAGGTTATTTTCCGGGAACCAAGTCCAAAGAGTTTGGGGTCAAACTGATTTCGAAAACTACTGTATGTCCGTGGTCGAAAGAATCAAACTATACTATAGTGACGAAGGGATCCCATGAAGACATTGTTGATCGGGGCGTATCCTTGGCCTTGTATTACATATTCGCTGGCTTTAGCGTCAGTGCCAGCGAATGAAACGTTCCATGTATATATATAACCACTCTGGGATTGAGTCGCGACACCGATAGAGGTCCATGACCAATCTGCATTGGCTTTGGCTGTCTCGTACCAAGCACCAGTATATTTGTAGAAACCGGAGTAAAAGTCATTACCTTCGACGAGGTAGTTGACGATCTCGTGATACGCGGTATCCAGACCGTCTATGCCTGGCGTCACGCCTGGCGCTTGAATCGGCCACCCGTGGGCAATTCCAATGTCGGGCTGTTTGGTGCCGATGAAGAGCCGCACAAATGCGTATGGGACCAGGACGTCGGCTTTGTAGATGACGGTGTCGCCATTCTGTGTAAAGCCAACATTGGTGATTGTACTATTAGCTGGTAGGTTTTTCGTGCTCGCCGAGATCAACCGGGAGCTACCTCCACTGCCTGAAGCTAAGATTGTTCGCACCTCGAAGGAGATATCAGTGGTTCCGGGGTCGATCATACCAATAGTAGCTCGATTCAATGAGGCTGGTAGTTCCAGTACCTGTACACCGTCCTTATAGACCGCATAGCCAAGGGCATTCTCGACTGATGACCAGGTAAGGATGACGGAGCTATAGTCCGAAGAGTAGACGACCGCGTCGCTTGGAAGACCAACAACAGAAGAGCTAGTAACTGTAGCTGGATCATTAATGAGAGGCGTGCCACCTGGTACGGCATCGAGGACTGCTTGTATATAAGCCTCGTTGGGCAGATTATCGTAAGGGTTAGGTTGGTCATTGTGGGTCATTTCCAGGAGCCCGGCCTTACGGCTCAAGGCAAGAGCAGTGACATTCGCAATTTGATCCTGTGGTACTTTGTAGATGATATGCTATATTTTTCGGGGGTCTTTTGGCATCCAATCATTAGGTACAAAAGAGTTTGTATAAGTCTCATAGCTACTCTCGAATGTCAATAGCGTGTCTATAGTGTCTTCAAAGCACTGTGCTATTGGCGAGCCAGGATTGAGTACTGTATATATGCCGGGGTGTTTCCGCTTTGTATAATTGTTGATGTATGCGTATAGATCTGCGTAGATATTGTTGGGACCGCATTCTGGCCAGCCTTCATCAAAAAAGATACCGCCGAGACTGGTGCCATATAGTTCGAACCACTTATCGATGTCTTGTTCAATTTGCGAAGCCCAGTCTGCGAGGTTATGCGAGTCCAGCCGGGTTGTAAATTTTTGTTGGCTTACGCCGAGGTATCCAGTCCGAACATAACCGAGGATCTTTTTGCCTTGACTCGCTGCTTGATCAATCACCGATTTCCAGGATTCATCTACCATATAATCTGGTCCGTTCAAAACATTGGCAACCAATACGCTGATCTTCTGAGTGTCGTATGCGAGGAGTTGTTCCCACGAAGCTGGGTCTCCGAGGGGGTTGATATACGATGCAATGGCAATCTGCTGGCCGACGTCTCCTCCCGAATCTGGATTTGATCCCTCATCCGTCGATCCCAGAGTCTCTATCCAAGTCGACAATAAGCTGTTGTAGCTATCTGGGTAGACGGAATCTGGAGCGAATCCGTCGATGGTTAGGGGAGAGCTGACTTCGCTCCCGGTTGCATCGTCAGAACAACCTAGATAGTCTCCACCCCAAATCGTTACATCGTCGGTAGCATTCAAGTAAAAGTCGCTGTCTTCGGTAACGAATGTGACGAGTGAATCCGGTAATCTTGGGTAAGGGGGCCCGTCGGGTTGGAGTGAAACGATTGGTAGGTGAGGATATATGTTGCCATTTTTCGACATCAGGTACTTAGCCAATGCGTAATATGCCAGATTATCAGCGTTTCGCTGAACATAATATCCGACAGAGCCTCCGTTTCCTCCCTGTTGCCAACGAGCTAATACTTTGGTCCAAAGGGTGCCGTATGCTGGAGTCGTAAGGGTTTCCATATCGCTCGTTTTGATATCGATCTGGAGATCCTGGACACGAGGATTCGGTTTTGGGGAGTCGGCAGCCAGATCTAAATGCAATAACTCATGCTGATCCATTTCGGTTAGTCATCCAGGTTTTTAGAGTCAAGACTTTTGATGCAGCCCACCAAAAATGTTTGTGCTCTGTTATCATAGCTTGCAAGTTTCAGATTGTTTGGGCTAACTAGAGCATTCCCGTATGTGATTGCGTCTGCCAGACTTCTGCGATCAAAAAAGCCACCGCAAAAATTGATCATCGGAGTGCCAGAGTCATCTGGATCAGAGTTCATCGAATATGCAAGTGGTGTTGGTTTTGGCCTTGGCGGACTGCCTGAATTTGCTTGGCTGGAATGCATCAGTAAAGTTACTTTATTATTATTCCGGATAAAAAGAAAGATAGGGTGGCAGTACATACTTTGGTTGACACGGATCTTGTTGATCGGGCCGATTTTGGCATCTCTTTCTTGGGTCATCGCATCGAATCTTGATATAATTCTGGAAAAAGAGATCCTTGTAGCTATATATTATCGTTGCCGTATTTGCAAAGACTGCCTGGATTTGAGGTTGCTGGGCTGTGTTCAGCCCTGGGGCACCCAGAAATTCCACTGCAGCTACATTGCTCCAATTGATATCTTTCCCTACTCCTGCAGTACTGGAGCGCATGGTGACGGGGTCAGTGAAATTCTTCTCCAGATAAATTCGCAAAAAGTCAGGATCAATATGGAGATCAGAGGCTAGGGAAGAGGGACAGCTCACGACGATTCGTGGATTTGACGATTACGAAAAATTGACTTACTTAGATATTATCTATGCATCATAATAGGCGTCGTCAAGTTTGCCCTTAGCTCCTGGGCCAAAGTTTTTTTTGCAGTCAAGATATTTATAGAGGTATGTTCCCATCCAATTCTCAGATGATACAGTGTCAGTTGGAGTCACTCGGTAGGGAGTCTCGTCGCCTGGAAAATCGGCAGGCGGCTCAGCTAGAGTATAGCGTAGTAGCAAGAAGAGCGCTGTAAGGGCTGCAAGGAGAATCATATTGACAGAATGCAGAGAGTTAATTTCGAATAAAATCCAACAAAAGAAACAAGAATATATACTTAATCAATGGACGCTTTATCTAAAGTGCTATGTATCTTATCGGGTAATGTTTCTGATCCAATTTCTTTTTGCCCCAGACAAATTACCTCGCTTGTAATAGTGAAAGAGTTGGAAATAAGATGTCTTAGACTTTCATTCCAACTGTCCGTATATTTTGACTCTCCAAGTTGCTATACCCGGATTTCTTTACGGAAAATCTAACATAAGAACTAAATGATACATGTGCTATTCCATTTAGGGGCTATACTAGGCCAAACATGGATATATAACCGGCCGATAAAATTTCTAGGGTGATGAGGATATCTAGACCACGAAGGATAATCGGTAATCGCCTATTTCTTATGGCGGCTCTGCTAACGAAATTGCTTAGCTTAGCGAAAGGCTCTAGCTTTACTAAGAGCGGAACTTGTCTTTACTGCTGTCTGGACAGGAGATGAACCAGGTCGGCACTGACCAAAATTATACTAGTATAGCCTTGTGGATAAAAGAATAAGAGAATAGTGAGAACGAAGCCAAGATACTACGGAAGTAGTTATTCCACCTACTCAGCTCGGACACTGATCGTCGGATTGGATAGAGTGTGTTCTAATTTTAATCACTCTAGGAGTATGTACATAGTATGTATAAAACTATAGAAACGAATACTACTCTGCTATTATGGTAGGAAATTTAGTACCTAGTCCAAATATTCGTGCAGACAGCGCAGAGGATCAGAATCAGGATAGCCATAAAAAGAATTCGGAAGCTAGCACTCGCTAAGTTGAGTATATATGGGGATATGTAGCGATGGCGTTCAGGAAATACATTCTCTGGCCATGATGGCTAATGCGTCCTGGCATGCATTAGCGCCAAGCTATGTACACTACTGTACAATATGGAGTACTGTACATATTGTCCTTGTCCTCCACCATTGATCAGTGAGGGTAGAACAGGGTCCAAGAGGCTTTCTCTGTATGTACCTGAACCTTAGCGAATCCGTCTGATCCTTCCATCCAATCAGTAACTCTTCGCCACCACCCTTTCCCGTCTGGGTAGAGCCTCTTGGGCTCTGCTCTAGCGAGGCATTTCATAACTCCGATTGGATAGACCTGCGATAAAGCTGATGGTAACTTTTAGCGACGGGCAGGCAAAGAATACTTAAACGGTCATCTGTAAGACCCTGAGCGCATTTAAGAGCTCCGATGTCGAGTCACGTGATATCCAAGATTGGCCTGTTCCTGTCTGTATGCCTCGCCATCGTCGCTATGTTCTCTAATTTTCTATCGACTGGCCGCTTACTTCCCATCAATGTTGGCATTTTTTACCAACGAACAGTCATGGATGACGACTCACAGCGCGTTTCATGCCCCACAAACCCTCCTTTGTCAATGACTGAACGGACCAAGTTCGGCACCGGCCAAGGATGCATTGTCTATGGCTATCCCTCCACTGGCGGGGTTCTCGTCAAAAGGGCTAATCTTCTCGATATGCTTTTCCTATCGCTCCCCCGCTTTCATGAATTGCAGCGCTCACCCAGTGCCGACGAAGAAGACAGATTCTGTAATTTTATGCGACGGACTGGTGCGACGTTGTGGCCCAGTAAGGAGGATGTGATCGAGGTAGAGGTTGGCCTAAGGGAGGCCACAGAAGAAGAAGAAAAGGTGTTGGTGTTTGGTTGGCCGACGGATGGAGTGGGTGTGTGGGTGTTGAGATATAAGAGTGCTAGAGATTTGCCAAAAGATTTTGGGAGATTGAGTCTAGCGATGAATATGGAGGAGAAGATACAGATTATGAGAGAGTATGGCGCTATATTTGTTGAAGATGTCACGCAAGTGGAGGAACTTTTTGAGGGCCAGATATGTTCTGAGAATGCAATCAACTAGTTTTGGAATGGGCATGGGATCTCAGTATACTACATGCACTATTGTAGTTACTTATATATAATACTATGTAATCCTGTGGGAGGCTTGGGCGGTCTGGAGATAGAGTTGCTGCAACATATACTAAGGGGAGAAGGGCTGAACAGACTGAAGAGTAAAGCGGCAACAATATCAACAAACAATCACCATACAAAGAATGCACACTTTGTGTGAAAACTTCGACCAGGCTTGGTTATGGTTGAGAATTTAATTATCGGAGAATGAGTGAGGGCAAGCGATTATAAAGGGAACTCTTCAGGGTGACATTTTCCTTTTTCTACTCTAGGCCTGGTGCTCCCTTTATTTGCTGTACGAAGTACAACAAACAAAGAACTCCCACCAAGACCCACTCGAGGGTTTATTTGGCTCTCAGATTGGTTCTCAGATTGGCTCTTTCGATCCAGGGCTCGACAGCATCGCTATAGTCAAGTTCGATATTGACTAGCGGTCTCTGCTCAATCGGTATAATCAAAAACATGAAGCAGAGTTCCCCTAACGAGCCCACTGACGGTGCTTGGGCTGGAGGAGATTGAACTGACAAATAACGCACTGGGTCGAAGCACAGAGGGAGTCTCCACAGATTAATGTGGTCCGGATATCCGCAACCTTGGCTCAGTGGCTGATATCCAAGGGAAATAAAAGGAGGCGGACGCAATGCATCGACGGGCGTTGAAAGCTCGGAAAAAAGTGCTTGGATGGACACTCACACCCGCATCACTAACCTTGTTAGACTGTTCTACACCGTCAAATGATTCTGTAGATCTAGGACTGAACAATAGTTATTCATATCCCATACTTGAATCTCCTGCTCAGCCTTGCGCTTTTCCTCCATTTTTGAAAGAAGTTGATCCTCGGCTTTTGACCTTCTTTTGTTGGTAGAGCTTGGTTTCGCCACCGCCAAGTCACGTTTCCTTTGCGCCTCAACGATATCGTCGTAACTCATTACTTTGGCATATTCTATAACTGTTTGGCCACTGGATTGTCGAGAAATCTTCTCATTGTTCTGCTCAAAAAGAATTCGGTTTTCCTCCAGTAACAAGGTGCGCTCCGCAAAGACCTGTTCAGCTGCGCGGCCGAGTATCTGCAGACGATGCTTGTATATACTGTCAAGATTCCGGATATCTTTCTCCACCTCTTTGCGAAGCAAGGCGAAATGATCAGAGGTGCTTGGGGTGTGAGAGAGATTGAAGGGCACGGTCGGGTTGTGGCCTATAGGGACAGTAATCTGAGCCTCTGGCCGGGACATTTGTATATCTCGGAGGACGCGAGATGGGTCGAATGGAAAGAGGCCGCTTCTAGACCAGGCAGATCGTATATTGCGGGGCGTAAATGCCTCTGCGCGGGCCCGATCATAGAGATAAGTGAAGTGTGGTTTACCGATATTATTCACCCCAGCCCGACACGTCTGCTCAACTTGTGCCCGGTATGCCGTCTTCAGAGGACTGAAGACACCCACATCGCACGGCTGCAGTTTGTGCGATGTATGAGAAGGGAGACGACATAGAATGATGCGGTTAGCAAAGCAGAATTTCAAGATTTCCAGAGACTCATCGGTGCCGAAACCATCACAGATCAACAGTCGTGGCCGACCGCCCGCTCGGTCTCGAGTCTGCGGATCGAATACATGCTTTATCCAGTACAAACTGATTTCTGTGTTGGTGTAACCTGTCTTGGAGCAGGCATAATGCCATCCGGGGGTAGCATGAGTGGTCCAGGAACTACGATGGGTGGCTGCTGGCCAGATGATGAGAGGATGCAGGAATCGGCCATCAGGCAGAAACACCTTCAATCGCCGTGACCAGCGTGCGCTTCACTGTGGTCTCTCGGTGCTCTCTCAAGTCATTCTTGCCAACCAGCACTTTGATGGAGTTAAGAACGCTGAGAAGAACTTCTGTCTTGTCCATCCTATACACGTTCTCTGGGAGGACGGTCGGATCGGCCAGCTCGTGACCAATGATGGCAAACCAATGCCGGACTTTGTCTTCGATTTGCCGGTCATCTCGCTTCCAGTCAATCGCTCGTAGGCGACGCGCCCTTAACTCCGGGTGTCGTCGATAAAAGCTTTGCGGCCAATTTTTACCCGGAGGACGGACCTTAAGGGTAGGATCTCTGGCCTAGAAAATTGAAGACCGTTGGCGCACGATGACCACAGCAAGCGATCGTAGAAACTTGACCGGAAGAGGATAGCCGTTGTCTGCCAACCGCAACACATATCCAACCAAGGCTTGCTTCTCTTGCGGGGTGAGATACTGCTGGTTGGCGGCTTTGTCAGCGAGGGAAGGTTTGTTATTGGCCCGCCGCCACAAGGTGGATGCCGGAATGCCGGTCGATCTTGACCGAGTTGCGTATGGTGTGCGTGCAGGACGCTGATGGGCTGGAGACATTGTGGCCATTTTTAGTCCAATATTCTGAGAACCATCTCCTACTTGAAACAGAACTATTCAGGCCATCAATTGGCAAAGGATATGAATATCGCGGAATATATGAATAGCCTTAGTGAATTCCACATCACTTTATGCATGCCAAAATGGTTGTATTTAAATTCCCTGACTAGCTGTAGATGAGATTCTCTAAGAACAAGTCACCAGTCAGACCCAACGATGTCATCACAATTCCTGAGGGTAAACTGCCGAATGGCATTGCATCTACACGCGAAGCTTGGCCACCGTGTCAATCACGATATCTGGAAAATGCTGGCACCTGCCAACTCGCTGAAACGTGATAACTGTCAGTGTGATTCCAGACTCAATTAACTGCTGCGTTTTAACTATTAGTCATAAACTTCACCGGTGAATTGGTAGGGGTGAATTGGTAGGGGTAAATTGGTGAATCGTCATCAATCATCGGCCTAAAGATCGCGTTTTACTTGAATCCTTCGATCTGAGCATAGTTTTTACGTATCATGAGAACAAGATTATGACTCTCAAGACTAATACTGTAGTGTTTTAACATAATTATGAAAAAAAACACCTGAGTAATCAAACATGGTCAGACAATAGGTGTTTTCACCGTTGAACACCAAGAGCATTGGAATACCCTGGGCTGAGCAGAAATAAACACCATTGAGCATAATTGATTGTGTGGTTATGCTGGTGGAAATGAACACACTTTTTGACCATTAACCGCACTTGAATTACTGTACAGAGTGGAAAAATTCCACTGTTTGGTAATTTTCACCAGGGTGATTGATTCAAGTTAAACGGTTTAATTCTGGTGAAACCCCGCACCCTGCCTTAATGTGAAACCTTGGTCACGTGGAGATCAGGGTCTACGTGGACCCCCAAGGAACAGAAAGTTTTCATTTTATCTTGAATGTATGATCACGTGATCGACTTTCTCACGTGGCGCTTATCCTGAAGAGGCTAGCTCTGGTATTGACCAAGTACGGTTACTGTAGTACGAATTACAGCGCCCAGTGTTGATGCCAAGCACTGCGCTACGTATTATATAATATCGACAGTAGTCCAAAGAATGAAATTAATGGAGAGAGCATTGGTTTGTGCTCACAGCCATAATGTTTATAGCCAAGACACTCACCAGGTTGTTCGATGGTCGTAAATAATTCTATATTGGGTGGCGCTATCATCTCTCAAGGCGCGCTGCGATTCGTGAATATATCATGAATGTCAAAAGGGTTGGGATTTGCGATGAAGATATGAGGCACAACCGAAAATGTTACAATACTGGAATAAGGAGCATGATCATCTCCAGCATAATGTTAGAGTAGTCGAAGGTCTCTCAGATTGCGTGTAGAGGTGATTTGTCCCTTTTATTCAATGATACTAAGCATAGCGAGCAGAGAAGATACATGGTACCAAGCAACGAGGAATTAAGTGCCCGATAATCTCACGCGATGTTGTCTTGCCACGCACACTCAATCCTTGCGGACGGCCGTTGCCTTCACCTGATCGACGGCCTGAGCCTCCGTATCGAAATCTCACTCATTCATGAAAGTAGACTGCCATTATCTGTATTATCGTAGGCATCCCATAGGTTCTGGCCGATGCTTTTTGCCTGCTATTGAGATAAAATGCATCATGCACTAACCGCATCTCCAAGTGACAGGATTCTACATTTTGGAACACCAATTTTGTGAAGCTAGCTTGTTCTAAGTGAATGACAAGGCGGAGCTTCTCAAAGCCGAAAAAGGACGCCCTTTCTTCTAATAAATGTAATACTGTCGTATAAATCGTAGTGTAGAATCAGAGTATTAGTGGTATATAAGGTAGACCTGTTAAGGTAGGATTGTTGATGCAAATCGAGGCAATTGCGGTTGAACATTTACAGAATTAGCGACCGATACACAATACTTTTCAGAGGGTTCTCATATTTGTGGTGTTGACCATTTAGTTTATCATTTTGCGTGGTTTCTACCATTGCAACCCGTGGAGTAATTTAAATATGCGCTGGTATCACTGTCTCAGGAATGGATCAGCACTACTCTTCTTAATTCAAAATAAAATAGAATAGATGCGTTTCATGTACCATATTGGCCTCGTTGGCCTATCATCGACTGCTTTTGCCGGTTCTTTCGTTGTCATCAATAACCAAGGAAGATGCATGATCTGGTCTAATCATAGTTTTGGCTGCACGGGATATTCAGTTCCCTTTGCTCATCTCGAAGGTGATGATTGTTCGAGTAAGCAATATCCTCTATGTAGCAGAACAGTTTTGACAGCTCCTAGACTTTATCTTCGGAGACAAACCCACTACAAAGACCACACTCGACCTTGACATATGTGGGACAGAGAAGTTGACCGTGCATCAGAGTGGACAAATTTATTTTCAAAATGGGCAAGTGGGTCTGAAATGCTATCTTGATAACGGGTTCAAAGTTGGTAGCAAATGTGAATACTAGTTTTATTTAATAAGGGACCGAAAGACCCTTCTCGGTGGTTTCAGCAAAGAAGGTGTACTCAGAAACTACAGTGGCAGACAAACAGTCTAGAAATTGAAATTAATGATTGAATACTGTAAAAGATCCATCTGTGCCCTCCAGTATTATTGAAGGCTAGGAAAACTGGCATACTGTCCTGTGTACTTTACCATGTATAAAAAGGACACTTCACCTTCCTCATATTCGCGTCAGGATTATGACTGCGATTCAATTCAAGAGTCCGAGGCCGCAAATCCGAATGTTCGCTTAGGTGGATGCGTGGTTCTATTCCTTCTTATAATTTCTATCTGCCAAATACCTTCAACGGCCAAGGAGATATACACTGCCTTTTTCTCTGTGACAAGAAATCTGATGTATTTTACGGTCTCTTTTATTTGTCATTGAACCTTTAACATAATCATGAAAAACTCAGGCATTTATTTCCGACTGGGTCATATAGGTATGTATCATCCTGTACATATGGGCGACCTCCCCTTACAATTTTAATTCTGGAGACCAGCGATGGCGGCAAGTACGATGCTATTGAAATCACATTGGCTGACCTTATAGTCTCTATATGCCTTTTCGTTCTGCCGCTTGATAAAGCAATTCGAGCAATTCTAATTGGCAAATTTGGTGGATTAAGCTTTCCCTCCACTGAGTGCATCTTATCATGCTCTCGTCATTATGAACTCTATCGGAGGCTTGAGATTTTCTCAAAACCCCGATTCAGGTGTGCGGAAAACGCTGGCTACGCATTTTTCTTTGTCAGGGCATTCATTTATGCACATGTGCTCTTTACTTGCGTCCGCGATCCATGCCATGGTGCTAGTTTACTATATTAGTGGTGTCTCTTTGACTTGAAATAGAAGTCCTGCTACCCCATTGCACTGTGTTCACAAAGACTGATGCAGCTAGATTTCCTAAATCAAGCCGTCTAATTGATTTCGGGGGCCATCTACAATCGGCGATGCAACCTGTAGTGCCAAATGCCAAACTGCCTTCCATAACTACCACCAATGCAGTTATTCCAGTGTTGGCAGAGGAATCACGTCAGGCTCTACAGTACATAATCTCTCAAAGAAGATAGCAGTATCTAATATTGGCCGAGACTTAGAGTCTGAGATAATTTCTCCAAGTAAATTGTAGATGCCAATTTCAATTATCGCTGCAAGAGAGAGAGAGCATGCGCCAGCCAGGAGCGAAAATGTGTGTGGTGATGAACAATGCAGCCCATGATCCGAAAATGACGGAATCAGTGTTGAACGGCTGACACGCTAAGAAAATAGAATAGTATCCATTCCGGACTGGGAATTAGTGTTGGTGATGAGGAGTGCAGATGTGGGTTCTGACAGCTCTGCCCTGGCTTGCACCCAACTTTACTAATTCGACACAGCAGCGGCTCCGGCGTTAGTGCAATCGAATTCCAACGTACTTTTACCCGAGTTGGGGGAACCCGATGAGACTTGGGTCCAAAATACTTTTTTTGAAGTTGTTCAACTCTCTCATTACGGTAAAATATCGCTCAGATTGATGTGTTGATTTCCGGGGGGTTTCACGCTCGCTGTTGAACAGTTGCACGGAGTCTGACACAGAGTTCGAGGAAATAATCTGGGGGCCAATCAGTAAGCCCATCGCCTGAATCCCACAAGCGCATAAAGTAAGAACTGTCAGGTTGGCATTTAGCATGCTAAACTTCAGCGTGTTTGAACATGTCCCAATAACATAGCGTTACGCCTAGATTTCTGATAATCCTCTCTAATATTCAGGTGTTCAATTCTAGCCTATCCAAAGCGAGTGGCCTAGAAGCCGTTCCATAAAGGTGTGTTTACGATCCTGAAGTTTACAGTAGGTGCTTTGTAGGTTCCCAACCTTTCCTGGTAACCCTCCACTCAACGATGTTACACGCATAATTGATCGAGATCATTAAATGCCTAATACCTCAGATTTCATATATCCCATGTTAGGCCCACCAACTAGTCTGCCCAGAAGCCCTACATAGACTAGCATTATCCATAGTGGGGCGTCCAGAAGGAACGTTTGTGTTAGCTATAAGTCCGCATGATAAATGTCGAAAGTAGCAAAAGCTGCCGCAATAGGGTATTACGTCACATGTCGTAGACCCCGATCTTCTGTTCGATTGAATAAACGGCAAACTCGCCAGTAGTTTGTTTCACCAATCACCGTGGATACTTATAAGTAGTATTGCTACAGTAATCGTTGAACTGGGGAACAATAAAGTGCAGTATTGAAAAGATAGCCCACCAATGGATGCAATAACCACGTGAATGATCAAATTCATTATCAGAGACGCGTAATTTCTATTTCTCATATATCTTCAAG
>Ga0102593_1002430_pt1 | contig 14304 bp, 10 predicted proteins | sample AraplaCol_mMS_r2_2_FD_76862 | JGI IMG/M metagenome (GOLD analysis project Ga0102593, IMG submission 76862) | Arabidopsis root microbial communities from North Carolina, USA - plate scrape MF_Col_mMS_r2 (SPADES assembly) (version 2) | ecosystem: Host-associated > Plants > Roots > Endosphere...
CGCACCTCGCCCGAAACGCTGACCTGGCAGACGCCGGAAGGCATTGCCGTCAAGCCGCTCTATACGGCCGAGGATCTCGACGGCGCCGGGCACCTTGGTTCGCTTCCCGGTTTTGCCCCCTTCACCCGCGGCCCGCGGGCGACGATGTATGCCGGCCGGCCTTGGACGATCCGCCAATATGCCGGCTTCTCGACGGCAGAGGAATCGAATTCCTTCTATCGCCGCAATCTGGCAGCCGGGCAGAAGGGCCTGTCGGTCGCTTTCGATCTTGCCACCCACCGCGGTTATGACAGCGATCATCCGCGCGTCGAGGGTGACGTCGGCAAGGCGGGTGTGGCAATCGACAGCGTCGAGGACATGAAGATCCTGTTCGACGGCATTCCGCTCGGCGAAATGTCGGTGTCGATGACCATGAACGGCGCCGTCATCCCGATCCTTGCCTCCTTCATCGTGGCCGGCGAGGAGCAGGGCGTTCCACGGGCCGAGCTCTCGGGGACCATTCAGAACGACATCCTCAAGGAGTTCATGGTCCGCAACACCTACATCTATCCGCCCGAACCCTCGATGCGGATCGTTGCCGACATCATCGACTATACCGCCCGCGAGATGCCAAAGTTCAACTCCATCTCGATCTCCGGCTACCACATGCAGGAAGCCGGCGCGACGCTGGTGCAGGAATTGGCCTTCACGCTGGCCGACGGCCGCGAATATGTCCGCGCCGCCATCGCCAAAGGCCTGAGCGTCGACGAGTTCGCCGGCCGCCTGTCCTTCTTCTTCGCCATCGGCATGAACTTCTTCATGGAAGCCGCCAAGCTACGCGCCGCCCGCCTGCTCTGGACGCGGATCATGGAAGGTTTTCATCCGAAGAAACAGTCCTCGCTGATGCTGCGCACCCATTGCCAGACCTCCGGCGTCTCCTTGCAGGAGCAGGACCCTTACAACAACATCATACGCACTGCCTTCGAGGCGATGTCGGCAGTGTTGGGCGGTACGCAGTCGCTGCACACCAATTCCTTCGACGAGGCGATCGCGCTGCCGACGGAATTCTCCTCACGCATTGCCCGCAATACGCAGCTGATCCTGAGCCATGAAACCGGCGTCACCAGGGTGGTCGATCCCCTGGCAGGCTCCTATTACGTCGAGAGCCTGACGAAGGAGCTTGCCGACAAGGCCTGGGCCTTGATGGAGGAAGTCGAGGCACTGGGCGGCATGACCAAGGCCGTAGCGGAAGGCCTGCCGAAACGGCTGATCGAGGAAGCGGCCGCGCGCCGCCAGGCGGCCGTCGACAAGGGCGACGAGGTCATCGTCGGCGTCAACCGCTACCGGCTCGACACCGAGCAGCCGATCGACATTCTGGAGATCGACAACAGCGCGGTGCGCAAAGCGCAGATCAGACGTATTGAGGAAACGAAGCGGCGCCGCGATGGCGGAGCCGTGCGCGAGGCGCGGGCGGCCCTGGCAGAGATCGCACAGAGCGGCAAGGGCAACCTGCTGGAAGCCGCCATCGCGGCGGCCCGAGCCCGCGCCACGGTCGGCGAAATATCGGATGCCATGCGCGCTTCCTTCGGCGATCATGCCGCGACCCCTGAAGTCATCAAGGGCGTCTATGGCGAGGCCTATGAAAATGAGCCGGAACTCGCCGTGCTCAAGACTCGCATGACGGAGGTGACGGAAGCCATGGGGCACCGGCCGAAGATCATGGTTGCCAAGCTCGGTCAGGACGGACACGACCGAGGCGCCAAGGTGATCGCCTCGGCTTTCGGCGACATCGGCTTCGATGTACTCGCCGGTCCCCTCTTCCAGACACCGGAGGAAGCTGCCGGCGTCGCACTCAGCGAAAAGGTCAATGTCGTCGGCGTCTCGTCGCTGGCGGCCGGTCACAGGACGCTGCTACCGCAGCTCATCGACAGGCTGAGGGAACAGGGCGGTGGCGATATCATCGTCGTTTGCGGCGGCGTTATCCCGCGTCAGGACTATGAATTCCTGCACGAACACGGCGTTGCAGCCGTGTTCGGCCCGGGCACAAATGTTCTCGAAGCGGCAAACTCCGTCCTCGATCTGCTGCAGGGCAGGCGGCGAAACCAGTAGCTTTAGCATTTCCAGGAAAAGTGCGACGCGGTTTTCCGCCCGGAAATACACAAAATCAAAGAATTAGAGCAGCCCGCGCTTTGCGAGGTTGCTCATCAGCGCCGAAATGCCGAAGGTCCAGGGCGGGCATTCGGTGGAAAGGCGCACGGTGTTGACGAGCGCGCCGAGGCCTGCTGAGGAAATCTCGACGACGTCGCCGATCTTGTGGGTGAAGCCTTGATTTGGCGCGTCGCGGTCCTGCGTCGGCGCAAACAGCGTGCCGAGGAAAAGCATGAAACCATCGGGATATTGATGATGGGCGCCGACCGTCTGCTTGACGAGATCGCTCGGGTCGCGGCTGATCTTTGACATCGAACTCTTGCCGTGCAGCACGAAACCGTCCTGGCCGGTGACTTTCAGGTCGAGTTCGGCCTTGCGTACGTCATCCAGGCTGTAACCGGCATCGAACAGGCGGATGAAAGGACCGATCGAGCAGGAGGCGTTGTTGTCCTTGGCCTTGCCGAGCAGCAGTGCCGAGCGGCCCTCGACGTCGCGCAGGTTGACGTCGTTGCCGAGGGCTGCCCCCTTGATCTCGCCGCGGCTGTTGACCGCAAGCACGATTTCCGGCTCGGGGTTGTTCCAGGTCGAGATCGGATGCAGGCCGACATCCGCACCCCAGCCGACGGAGGAAAGCACCGGCGACTTGGTGAAGACTTCGGCATCCGGCCCGATACCGACCTCGAGATATTGCGACCACATGCCCTCGCCGATCAGCGCCTGCTTGACCTTGACAGCCGCCGGCGAGCCGGCCTTGAGATTGGTGAGGCTGCCGCCGATCAGCGTGCTGACTCGCTCGCGGATCGAGGCGGCACGCTCCGGATCGCCGGCCGCCTTCTCCTCGATGACGCGTTCGATCATCGACTGCGCAAACGTAACGCCGCAGGCCTTGACTGCCTGCAGGTCGACGGGCGCAAGGAGATACGGGCGCGTTTGATCCGGAGCTCCGGTACTGTTGGCGGCGATGTCCGCCAGCGAGCCAACCGCCTTGCCACTTGCTGCGCGGACGAAGGCGGCGGCATCCTGCCGCTCGAGCAGGGCGCTCAGCGTCGGCGCCTCGCGCGACGTGATGTCGAGAAGCATGCCCTCGCGTAACGTCACAATGCTCGGTCCCTCTACTTCGGGATTCCAGATTCGACCGACAAAAAGACCATCCAAAGCGGCGACATCGAGAAGAGCTTGAGACATGGTGATCTTTCATCAAGGCGAGCGAGAAGAGCTCTTTTAATAATTGCGGGGTGTTGCCGCCCTCCGACCCGGCGACGACCAAAATCGATCACATTCATGAAGGCGGGGCAAGATGCGCGCGGGAAAAAGACCTTTGTCTGATCGGCTCAAGCGGCGGGCTTCCTCGGGAATCCAATTGCAAAAAGCCACAAAATAACTATTTAGATACAAAATAACTGTTAAATTTCAAATGTTTAAATACAGGCTGTGACGATTTCGCCCTCCATCTCGCCTTGACAGGAGCCGGCTTTCGTTATCTGTTTTGCCCAACATGGAGGAGGCTGGCGTCAGCCGGCCACACGAAAATCCCAGGAGGATATTGCAGCGATGTTGAGATTTGCCGTCGTCGGAATCGACCATGGGCATACGTTTGATCACGTGAAGGGATTGCTTGCTTCAGGCGGCGAATTCGTCGGCTATTGCCCGCAGACCTCGGTGCCGGCACTGCGCGAGGCCTTTGAGAAGACCTATCCTGACGCGCCGCAGATTGACCGGGAAAAGCTGTTCGACGATCCGTCGATCGACGTCATCTGCATTTCCGCAATCCCCCGCGATCGTGCCGGACTTGCCATTCGCGCGATGAGATCGGGCAAAGACGTGATGACTGACAAGCCTGGCGTGACGACCTTCGCCCAACTCGAGGACGTCAGGCGCACCGTTGCCGAGACCGGCAAGATCTTCTCGATCTGCTTTTCCGAGCGCCACTGCGTGCGCTCCGCCGTCAAGGCCGGCAAGCTCGTCGCCGAAGGCGCGATCGGCAAAGTGATCCAGACGCTCGGCGTCGGTCCACACCGGCTGCAACTGCCGACCCGGCCGGACTGGTTCTTCGATCCCGAGGCCTTCGGCGGCATCATCGTCGATATAGCTTCACACCAGGTCGACCAGTTCCTGTTCTATACCGGCTCGACCACAGGCGAGGTCATCGCAAGCTCGATCGGCAATTTCGGCATGCCTGACAAGCCCGCCTTTCAGGATTTCGGCGAGGTGCTTCTGCGCTCCGACAAGGCGGCGGGTTATGTCCGTGTTGACTGGTTCACGCCGGAGGCGCTGCCGACCTGGGGTGACGGGCGCCTGACCATTCTCGGCACCGAAGGCTACATCGAGCTGCGCAAATATATCGATATTGCCGGCCGGCCGGGCAAGGATCACCTCTTCCTGGTCAACGGCAAGGAAATGACCCATATCGATTGCAGCGGCGAAAAGCTCGATTATTTCGACGCTTTCACCGCCGACGTTGGCAACCGCACGCAGACGGCGATGACCCAGGATCACGTTTTCGAAGTCTGCCGTCTTTCGCTCGAAGCCCAGGCGAAAGCCGCGCGCATCGGCGCTCGCTGAGGAGGATATCATGACCAGGAAATTGCGCGTCGGCGTCATCGGCGCAGGCATCGCTGCGCGGCATCTGGCCGGCTTCGGCTGGAACAAGGAGCTTTTCGAAGTCCCCGTGCTCTGCTCGCTCGACGAGGAACGCGGCAAGGGGCTGTGCGAGGAATACGGCATTGGCGAATACACGCAGGATGCGGATGCGCTGTTTGCCCGTGACGATCTCGACATCATCGACATTTCGACGCCGCCGAGCTCGCATTTCGAACTTTGCCGCAAGGGCATCGAATCCGGCAAGCACGTGATCTGCGAGAAGCCGCTCTTCGGCTCGATCGCCGAGGTCGACGAGATGGGGCGCATCCTCGATCGTTACCCCGGCAGGAAGCTGATGCCGATCTTCCAGTATCGCTACGGCTCCGGCCTGCAGAAGTTGAAGCTGCTGATCGAGCGCGGCCTGGCCGGTAAGCCGTTCCTGACAACGATCGAAACCCATTGGTGGCGCGGTCCGGATTATTATGCCGTGCCGTGGCGCGGCAAATGGGCGAGCGAACTCGGCGGCGGCCTTCTCGGCCACGCCATCCACGCTCATGACATGCTGAACTATGTACATGGCCCCTGCGCCGAGGTGTTTTCCTATGGGGCGACGCTGGTCAATCCGATCGAGGTCGAGGATACGGCAGCCCTTTCGGTGAAGATGCAGAATGGCTCGCTGGCGACGCTGTCGATGACGCTGGGTTCGCGCAAGGAGATCTCGCGGTTGCGCTTCTGCTTCAACGACCTCGTCGCCGAAAGCATCATCGAACCCTATACGATGGGCCGTGACCCGTGGACTTTCGTCGCCGGGACAGAGGAACATCAGGCGCGGATCGACGAAGTGCTCGCCGCCTATGTGCCTGGCGAGGATGGCTACACCCGTCAGTTCGAGCTCTTCCACAAGGCGATCGTCGAGGACACCGACCCACCGGTGACATTGCAGGATGCCCGCAATTCGCTGGAACTGGTAACGGCCGCCTATTTCTCGCAGCGAACCGGACAACCGACGCCGATGCCGATCGCCGCCGATCATCCGCTCTATCGCTCCTGGCTGCCGGCAGGGGAATGGCGTGCTGCGGCTACCGTCTGAACTGGGAAGGGCATTCCCATGCTGAAATCCTTCGAGCATGTCGGCATGACGGTCAGCGACATGGACCGCACCGTCGATTTCTACTGTGGCCTGCTCGGCCTCAGCCTGGTGCTGCGCAAGACGATGGCGAATGGCATGCAGGTAGCATTCCTCGATGCAGGCGGCGGCATGCTGGAGGTCTTTGCGCCGCCCGGCGGCGCGTCGAGAGCGGTCGACGTGCCTGAAGATACGGCCGGCGTCCGCCACCTCACCTTTCATTTCGACAGTGTCGACGAGGCCTTCGCCCGCCTTGAACAGGCGGGCGTCGAGATCAAGGAGCGGCCGCGCTTCGCCGTCCACTCCGAGATGCTGAACAAGATCGCCTTCGTTCGCGATCCCGATGGCATCATCGTCGAGCTTGCCGAACGCTCTCAGAACCGCCAGGGCTGACACAGGCGCTGCCGATCGCTTCGCTGCGGGCGGTCAGACCGTCCCGCAGCAGATCGATCAGGCGCCGGACAAGTTTTGCCGCCATGCAAAGCTCTCCTCAGCTCGCCAGCTTGGCGCTGATGTAGTTGCGCCAGCCGCCAAGAGCGGTGATTTCCTCGGCACCTTTCACCGCATGGGCCTCGCAGACGAAGCCGGAGACGCTGGAACCGTCTTCGAGCGTCAGCTTACCGATGCCGAGGGGTGCCGGAATCTTCTGGACGAACCTGCCGAAAGCATCGGCCGGCAGTGCCCAGACCTCGACCTCCAGCCCCTGACCCTTGTGGCCGGGTTCGCGCAGCAGCCCTGGTTTCGCTGGCGTGGTATTGGGCAAGACGAAGAGGCGATAATCGCCGGCCGTGCGGCAGGTCTTGACCAGACGCCCCCCGGCGCCTGCCAGTTCGTGATTGAGCGGCATGCCGGTCAGATGCGCACCGACGACCGCGATTTCGATGAAACCGTCATCGCCAGGCACAACACGGCTTGCTTCGGGGATCGCAGCCTGCCGGTCGATGCCCATGCCGGAGCTTGCTGCGCGGTGCAGCGCATCGGCAAGCGGCGCCAGCGCATCGTCGGTGAAGGCAGGTGCAATGACGGTCACGCCGCCCGGCAAGCCGCCTTTTCCGAAGCCGGCCGGAACGGCGATCGCTGCGCAATCGAGCAGGTTGACGAAATTGGTGTAGCGGCCGAGGCGGCCGTTGAGCACGACGGGATCGGCCAGCATGTCCGCCACGGTGTAGGTGGTCGGTGCGGTCGGCAGCAGAAGCACGTCGGCCTTTTCCCATTCGGCCTCGGTCTTGCGACGCAATTCTTCCAGCCGGTATCGGCCGTTGAAAGCCTCGACCGCGGTCTTGCCCTTGGCGCCTTCGATAATCCCTCTGACCGTCGGGTCGAAATCGGCCGCGTTCGTGGCGAGGAAGGTCTCGACCGCCGCCAGACGTTCGGCGACCCACGGCCCGTCATAGAGAAGGGCGGCAGCCTCGCGGAATGGCGCGTAATCGAAAGGCACGATGGTCGCGCCGAGCGCTCTGGCCCGCTCGATCGCCTGATCGTAGAGCGCCTCCACCTCCTTGTCGCCGAAGAACTCCCGCTCCGCGTCGGTCAGAACGCCGATGCGCAAACCCGACACAGGCAGGTTTGCCGGCTTGGCGCGACGCGAGAAAGCATCGGCGGCATCGAAGCCTTCGGCGACCTTGCGGATAGCAACACCGTCGCCGACGGTCGCAGCAAAGATGGTGATGCAGTCGACGCTCTTGCAGGCCGGTATAGCGCCGGTATTCGGCAAGAGACCCGGCGTCGGCTTGATGCCGACCAGATTGTTGAAGGCAGCCGGCACCCGGCCGGAGCCTGCCGTATCGGTGCCGAGCGCAAAGGCAGCAAGGCCGGAGGCCACCGTGACCGCCGATCCGGAACTCGAACCGCCTGAGATATAGGCCGCATCGAAGACCGAACGTGGCGCGCCATAGGGAGAGCGCGTGCCGTTGAGGCCGGTCGCGAACTGGTCGAGATTGGTCTTGCCGATGATGATGGCACCGGCCGCCTTCAACCGGGCAACGACGGTGGAGTCCGCCTCCGGCCGATACTCATAGGCCGGGCAGGCGGCGGTCGTCGGCAGGCCGGCGGCATCGATATTGTCTTTCACCGCAAAGGGAATGCCCCAGAGCGGCAGACTGTTTGCCTCGGGCGCACGTGCCATCAAGGCTTTGGCGGCAGCGCGCAATTCCTCATCCGGCACCGGGGTGATGAAGATTGCCGCATCTCTAGAGGCGGCGCGGCGGGAGATCACCTCTTCGATGGCATCGAGCGGTGTCAGGCCGGATTGATAGGCGGCGCGAAGGCTTGAGAGATCGAGGATGGTCGGCAGCATGTCAGCATTCCTCCAGAACGACGATGATATCGCCGGCTTTGACGTTTCTTCCCGGCCCGGCGCGCAGATCGCGGACGCGGCCTGCCGCATGGGCGGTGACGTTGATTTCCATTTTCATCGATTCGATGATGGCGAGTGTATCGCCGGCCGCAACCGGGGCGCCCGGCTCGACCAGCAATTTCCAGATATTGCCGGGCACGGCGCTGGCAACACCGAAGCAGCCGTCGGGAATATCCCCATCCGGACTTTCGCCGGTGCCTTCATCGGTGACGAAGCTGTCGAGCCCGGCTTCCTTCCAGCGCTGGCGTTCGGCATCGAAGGCAGCCTGCTGCGTTGCCTTGAAACGGCCGATCGACGCCGAATTGATCTGCAATTCTTTCTCATAGGCGGCATAGGAGAATTCCGTCTCCTCGATCCTGATCGGATAACCCCCATGCGGGAAGGCCGCGCGCGCCTCCGTCAGCTCCTGATTGCTGACCGGGAAGAAACGGATCTGGTCGAAAAAGTTCAGCAGCCAGGGCTTGCCCCTGGCAAAGGCCGGCGTTTCCCGCCAGGTGTTCCAGACCTGGATGGTGCGGCCGAAGAGCTGGTAGCCGCCCGGTCCTTCCATGCCGTAGATGCACATATAGGCGCCGCCGATGCCGACGGCGTTCTCAGGCGTCCAGGTGCGGGCGGGATTATACTTCGTCGTCACGAGGCGGTGGCGTGGATCGGTCGGGGTCGCAACCGGCGCGCCGAGATAGACGTCGCCGAGACCGAGCACCAGATAGCTTGCATCAAAGACGATATCGCGGACGGCCTGTTCGTCGGGAAGACCGTTGATGCGGCGGATGAACTCGATGTTCGACGGGCACCAGGGCGCGTTCGGGCGCACGAGCTCCTGATATTTGCGCATCGCAAGTTCCGCATCCGGATCGTTCCAGGAGAGCGGCAGATGCACGATGCGGCTCGGCACCGTCACGTCCTGGGCTGCCGGCAGCGTCGCCTCGATCTCGGAGAGCAGCCCCAGCAGGCGCCGGCGCGTCAGCTGCGTGCCGTCATAATGGATCTGCAGCGAGCGGATACCGGGGGTGAGGTCGATGACGCCAGGGAGGCGGGCCTCGACGACCGCCTGCATCAGCAGATGCACCCGCAGCCGCAGCGCGATATCGAGCGTCATCGGCCCATATTCGACGAGCAGATTGTCGTCGCCCTGGCGGCGATAAACGACAGAAACCGGGCCATCCTCGCTGATGCCGAGGATCGGCGAACCTGTTTCTTCCGAGGGCCGCCGCACCGCCGGGCCGGCGATCGGGTCTTCCGGCCGCGCCACCGCATGAAAACGGATACGGTCGCCGGGCTTGAACTGGCCCATCTTCCACTGCTCGTCGCGGGCAATCACCGCCGGGCAGACGAAGCCGCCAAGGCTCGGGCCGTCAGGGCCGAGAATGATCGGCATGTCGCCGGTAAAATCGATCGCCCCGATCGCATAGGCGTTGTCGTGCAGGTTGGAGGGGTGCAGCCCCGCCTCACCGCCGTCGCTACGTGCCCATTGCGGGGCTGGGCCGATCAGGCGCACCCCGGTGCGGGCGCTGTTGAAATGCACCTCATAAGCCGTCGAAAACAGCGTCTCGATATCGCTGTCCTGAAAGAAATCGGGAGCCCCGTGCGGGCCATAAACGACGCCGACATCCCATTCGCGCGTCAAGGCGGCTGGCTCCGTCGCCGGTCTCACCGGTTCGGCCGGCACCTGCCGGGCAAAATGCAGCACATGCCCTGTCTTCAGGGTGCCGGTGGCGTTACCGCCGAATTGGCCAAGGCCGAAGGTCGCGCGCGAGCCGAGCACAACGGGAGCGGCAAAACCGCCGGCGACGGCGAGATAGGCGCGTTGTCCCGGTCCTTCGATTGAACCGATCGATAAAGTCTGACCGGCGCGGATTGTCACCGGGGCGTCATGCGGCAATTTTACGCCGTCGCATGTCATTGGCATCCGCGCGCCGGCGAGCGCGATCGTCTGGTCGGCATAAAACCGCAATGTCGGACCGGAAACGGTCAACTCCAGCGCAGCCGTCACATCGTCATTGCCGACCAGCCGGTTGGCATGGCGGAAGGAGCGCTCGTCCATCGGCCCGCTCGGCGGTACTCCGACATGCCAGAGGCCGAGCCGGCCCGGCAGTTCCTGGATGCTTGACTGCGCCCCGGGCGCGAGAACCTCGACGACATCGGGAACGAAGGCGAAGTCGCGTAGCGCCGTCGTCTTAACTTTGGCGCTGGCAAGCAATTCGGAAGCGGCGATCGCCTTGAGATAAGCGAGATTGGTCTCGATGCCCGATATCGATGTTTCGGCGAGTGCTGCCTTAAGCTTCTCGATCGCCGCCGGCCGGTCTGCCGCCGCCACGATCAGCTTGGCAAGCATCGGGTCGTAGAAGGGCGTGACCTCGGTTCCCGTCTCGATCCAGCCGTCGACGCGGGTGCTTTCCGGAAAAATGACTTCGGTCAAAAGGCCGGCACTCGGGCGGAAATCGGCATGCGGCATCTCGGCATAGATCCGCATCTCGATCGCCGCACCCTTCGGCGTCAGACCCCCAGCACCCGAGAGCACATCCTCGCCGGCCGCCTGACGGATCATCCATTCGACGAGGTCGATGCCGAAGACAGCTTCCGTGACGGGATGTTCGACCTGCAGGCGGGTATTGACCTCGAGGAAATAGAATTCCTGGCGCTGGGGATCATAAATGAACTCGACAGTGCCGGCCGATTCATAGGAGACCGAGCTTCCCAAGTCGACCGCCGCCTTGTGCAGCCGCGCCCTTGTCTCCGCAGAAAGGCCAGGCGCAGGCGTCTCCTCGACGACCTTCTGGTTCCGCCGCTGCAGCGAGCAGTCGCGTTCGCCGAGCGCGATCACGCCGCCCTTGCCGTCGCCGAAGATCTGCACCTCGACATGGCGCGCTTCGGCAACGAAACGCTCGATGTAGACGCGCGCATCGCCGAAGCTGGCGCGCGCGGTCCGCTGCACGCTTTCGAAGGAAGCCTTGAGGCCGGCCGCATCGGCGCAGAGCTGCATGCCGATACCGCCGCCGCCGGCCGTGCTCTTCAGCATGACGGGATAACCGACGGTCTCGGCAGCCGAAAGCGCCTCGTCGACGCTCTGCAAGAGATCGGTGCCGGGCAGTAGCGGCACGCCGCTCGCTTTCGCCAATTCGCGCGCCGTATGCTTCAGGCCGAAGGCCGACAGATGCTCTGGGCGCGGGCCGATGAAGGCGATGCCTTCAGCGGCGAGCCGCTCGGCAAAGCCGATATTCTCCGAGAGGAAGCCGTAGCCTGGGTGCACGGCCTCAGCGCCCGTCGCCTTGCAGGCGGCAATGACGGCGTCGACGTCAAGATAGCTTTCGGCAGCAGGCGCCGGGCCGAGGCGGACGGCCTCATCAGCGGTCAGCGCCGGCTTCGAGAATCGATCGGCATCGGAATAGACGGCGACTGAGGCAATGCCCATCCTCTTCAACGTGCGGATGACGCGGACGGCGATTTCGCCGCGATTGGCGATAAGAACCTTGGTGAACATCGATCAGTCCTCGCCGTCCCAGATCAGCACCCGTATCGGCGTCGGATCGAAACCGTTGCAGGGATTGTTGATCTGCGGGCAATTGGAGATGACGCAGAGCACGTCCATCTCCGCCACCAGTTCGACATAGTCGCCAGGCGCGGAAATGCCGTCGACGATGGTCATCTCGCCGTTCGGCTTGATCGGCACGTTCATGAAGAAATTGATGTTCGGCACGATGTCGCGCTTGCTCATGCCGTGTTTGGTCACCTCGATCACGAAATTGTCGCGGCAGGCATGCAGGTATTTGGTGCCGTGGCCAAAGCGCACCGTGTTGCTCTCGCAGGAGCAGGCGCCGGCTGATGTATCGTGGCGGCCGCAGCTATCGGCCGTCATGACCAGCATGACGTTGCCTTCGTTCGAGATGATCTTCGTGCCGGCGCCGATATAGGCGCCACCTTGCGCCCGCATCGTATCCTGGCTGGAATAACGCTCGGCAAAGTCATCGGCACGATAAAACAGCGTATCGATTGCCTGTTGGCCGTAGCTGTCCTCGATGCGGATGGTCTGACCCTTGCGCACGATGCCGGACCACGGCGCTTCGGCCGGGATGAAATGTTCCTGCACGGCGTTTTCGAGGCTGCGCGAAGCTGAAGTCTTGATGAAATCGGTCATCGTCATTCTCCCTCAGGCCAGCATCGAGGCGTTGTTCTCGAAGCCGCGAAGGGCTTCGGCGGTTGCTGTGCGCGAGAGATCGTCCACTGCGGGTGCGGGCGCGCGAAAGCGCGTGACGATCACCGGCTTCGGCGCATAGACCGGGTCGGGATCGAGCGGATGCGGGCAATTCGAGAAGCCGACGATCATGTCCATCTCGGCGCGCAGTTCGGCATAATCGCCGCTGTTGGAGAGTTTGCCGCGCCAGTGGAAGCCACCGTTGTCGTCGACGCGAACCGGGGCGAAGAGATTGAGAATCGCAGGAATATCGCGTCTGGTGAGACCAAGCTTGCCGGCGACGAGCACGAGATTGTCGCGAGTGTTGCGGGTCTTGACGCCAGGATATTTTGCGGCGTTCGAAGCTGCCGTCGAACCACCCATCAGGCAGTCATGGGCGCCGGAACTGTCCTCAATCAGCGAAAACATCACCCGGCCCATATCTGAGAAGATGACGCGGCCCTTGCCGAGGGCGGTCGTCCACTGAACCTTGACCGTATCGACCAGATTGAGCCGTTCGCTTGTATCAGTGGCGTTCCAGGCAACGAGCACCACAGTCGATCCGCCTTCGCCCTGATCGATGCGGAGCGCCTCGCCGCGCTTCAGCGCGGTCGACCAGTACCAGCCGCCGGGGATGGTTTCCTGATGGATGATCGCAGCCGCATCGATGCCGGGGGCGGGCAGGGGGCTCGGCGCCGGTAGCGCCTTCGGCGCGAATTCCAGCCCCTTTTTCTGATGTTCCTCGTAACGCTGCCGGTTGGCGGCGATCTCTTCGGGCGAACGTCTGACATGCATCATGGCTTTTCTCCTGACGGACTGGAAGCCGGGTCGTCCCGGCGAAGGCCCAGAGAAATGACCGGGCCGTCCCGGTCGGGGCTGAAGATGGTGGGCGCGCCGGCAAGCCTCGGCGGCCAGATCGAAATGTCCTTGGTGATCGTCGCGCCGTAGCGCTCCTTTTCCTCCGGGCGGTCACGCTTGCGCTCGAAGGCGACGACCCGCGTCGCCAGCGTGAATGCCTCGCGCATGTCGTGCGTCACCATGACGACGGTCATCTGCGTCTCGTGCCAGAGCCGCTTCATCAATGTGTGGATTTCGGCGCGGATGCCGGGGTCGAGCGCGCCGAATGGCTCATCGAGCAGCAGCACCTTCGGTTTCATGATCAGCGCCTGCGCCAGCGCAAGGCGCTGCTGCATGCCGCCTGATAGTTGCGCCGGATATTTGTCCTCGGCGCCGGAAAGGCCGACTTCGCCGATCAGCCGCCGAGCTTCGTCGACGGCATCGCGGCGGGCAGCGCCAAAAAGCTTGGCCTTGTAGCGGGACGCCGAGAGTTCGCGCCCGAGCAGCACGTTTCCGAGGACCGTCAGATGCGGGAAGACGGAGTAGCGCTGGAAGACGACGCCGCGATCCGGGCCTGGCTCCTGCGGCAGCGCTTCGCCGTCGAGCAGGATCGTGCCCCGCGTCGGCCGCTCCTGGCCGAGCAGCATGCGCAGGAACGTCGACTTGCCACAGCCGGACGGTCCGACAAGGGCCACGAAGGCGCGCGCGGCGACAATCAGCGACACATCTTCGAGGACGATCTGGTCGCCATACTCTTTCCAGACCTTTTCGATCACCAACTCGCTCATGCCTGCTTCTCCAGCTCCGACCAGGGGAAGACGGCGATGCGGATGCGATCGAGGATATAGTTCATGATCACGGCGAGCAGCGTGATCCAGACGACATAGGGAAAGATGACGTCCATCGAGAGATAGCGGCGGACGAGGAAGATGCGGTAGCCGAGACCGGAATCCGACGAGATCGCTTCTGCCGCGATCAGGAATAGCCAGGCAGGACCGAGTTGAAGCCTGAGGCAGGTGATCAGCCGCGGCAAGATCTGCGGCAGCACGACACGAAGGCCGATCTGCCAGGAGGAGCCGCCGAGCGTTTCAGCCTAGACGATCTGCT
>Ga0102593_1002438_pt1 | contig 14264 bp, 13 predicted proteins | sample AraplaCol_mMS_r2_2_FD_76862 | JGI IMG/M metagenome (GOLD analysis project Ga0102593, IMG submission 76862) | Arabidopsis root microbial communities from North Carolina, USA - plate scrape MF_Col_mMS_r2 (SPADES assembly) (version 2) | ecosystem: Host-associated > Plants > Roots > Endosphere...
TTCGACAAGACGCAGAACTTCAAGTTTGGCATCAACAACCAATTCTGATATCGGCAGTCCGGAACTGTAAGACTCAATTCCGTTCTGGAGCATTGCCGATGGAGCAAAACGTTTTCTTTCTGCCCCATGAAGGTCTGAAGCTCGCTGAGCTGGCAGAGTTTCTTGGGGCGGAACTTGTCAATTCCGACCATGCCGGTGTTATTGTCAGGTCCGTTGCCCCCATCAGCCGGGCACTGGCAGGCGATGTCTGTTATATCCTGTCGCGCCGCAGCCGCGATGAGCTGGCGACATGCGAAGCCTCGGTGGTGATCTGCGACAAGGCGCTTGCTGATCTCGTACCTCAGCATATCCCGGTCATTCTGTCGTCCAATCCGCATGCGGCCTTCGCGATGGCGGGCGGCCTGCTTTATCCCGCAGCCTTGCGCCCGGTCACCTTTTCGCCAGGTGAAGGCGAGATCGCGCCAAGCGCGGTGATCGATCCGAGCGCCAAACTCGAAAAAGGTGTGATCGTCGAGCCGATGGCCGTCATCGGTGCGCATGCCGAGATCGGCGAGGGGACGCGCATTGGCGCGCAGAGCATCATCGGTCCGGGCGTCAAGATCGGCCGGGATTGTTCGATTGCGGCCGGTGCGAGCATTCTCTGTGCACTGCTCGGCAATGGCGTCATCATCCACAACGGCGTCCGCATCGGCCAGGATGGTTTCGGCTACGCGCCGGGTCCGCGCGGCATGATCAAGATCGTCCAGATCGGCCGGGTGATCATTCAGGACAATGTCGAGATCGGCGCAAACACCACGATCGACCGCGGCGCCATGGACGATACGGTGATCGGCGAGGGCACCAAGATCGACAACCAGGTCCAGATTGGCCACAACGTTCAGATCGGCCGCCATTGCGCCGTCGTTGCGCAGGTCGGCATCGCCGGTAGCGCGAAGATCGGCAATGGCGTGCAGATCGGCGGCCAGGTCGGCATCAAGGGGCACGTGACGATCGGCGACGGCGTGCAGATCGCCGCCCAAAGCGGTATCATGACCGATCTTGCCGCCGGCGGACAATATGGTGGCACACCTGCGCGTCCGCTAAATGACTATCTGAGAGATGTCGCGCAAATGATGTCCAAGACGAGAGTGCGCGGGAAGAAACCTGGAGGCGAGCAAAATGACTGAGGAAGCCACGACAACGCTTTCTTCGGCTGACATCATCGAGATCATGAAACTGCTGCCGCATCGCTACCCGTTTCTCATGGTCGACAAGATCATCGAGATCGACGGCGACAACACAGCGATTGGCATCAAGAACGTCACCGTGAACGAACCGCATTTCACTGGCCATTTTCCGGAATCTCCGATCATGCCCGGCGTTCTCTTGATCGAGGGCATGGCCCAGACCGCGGGTGCGATCTGTGCCAAGAAGGATGGCCAGCCCGGCAACCTCGTTTATTTCATGACCATCGAGAATGCGCGCTTCCGCAAGCCCGTCGTACCCGGCGATCGTGTTGAATTCCATGTCAAGAAGCACAAGCAGCGCGGCAATATCTGGAAATTCCATTGCGATGCCAAGGTCGACGGCGCGCTTGTCGCCGAAGCCGATATCGGCGCGATGATCGTTCGTAAGGATCAGGCATGAGCACTATCGCCGAAAGCGCCCGCATTCATCCGATGGCCGCCGTCGAAGACGGTGCTGTTATCGGTGAGGGCGTCAAGATCGGTCCCTTCTGCCATGTTGGGTCGCACGTCGTCCTGCATGCGAATGTCGAGCTTTTGTCGCATGCGGTCGTTACCGGCCGCACTGTGATCGGCAAGGGCACGCGCATCTTCCCGATGGCGGTCGTCGGCGGCGATCCGCAGAGCGTGCATCACGGCGGCGAGGAAACGACGCTGACGGTCGGCGCCAACTGCACGATCCGCGAAGGCGTGACGATGAACACCGGCACGGCCGATTTCGGCGGCCAGACGATCGTCGGCGACAACAACCTCTTCCTTGCCAATTCCCATGTCGCGCATGACTGCCGGGTCGGCAATCACGTGATCATGTCGAACAACGTCATGCTCGCCGGTCATGTCGTCATCGAGGATCGTGTCATCCTGGGTGGTGGCTCGGCCGTTCACCAGTTCACCCGCGTCGGCCGTCAGGCCTTCGTCGGCGGGCTCTCGGCAGTGAGCTACGACGTCATCCCCTACGGCATGCTGAACGGCAATCCCGGGCTGCTGAGCGGCCTCAACGTCGTCGGCATGACGCGCGCCGGCGTCGACCGCGCCGTCATTCATAGAGTGCGCCGCGCCTACAAGTCGATCTTCGAAGGAACGGGCTCGGTCCGCGAAAACGCCGCCGCCATCCGCGAAGAATATGCCGATTGCGAGCAGGTGGTCCACATCCTCGATTTCATCGCCGCTGACAGCGACCGCGCCTTGTCCTCGCCGACCCGGGGACAGAAGGGCTAGTCCGTGACTTTATCCGGCGACACCGCTGCGGGCCGGCTGGCGATCATCGCCGGCGGCGGCCTTCTGCCTTCCTATGTCGCCGAAGCCGCGCGAGCGGCGGGTGAAAATCCCGTCATCGTCGCGCTGAAGGACGAAAGCGACCGGCGCTGGGAAGGGTATGACCATGCCGTCATCGGCATCGGCGATTTTGCAGCTCTCGAGGGCCTCTTGAACCGCTACGGCATCGGCCGTGTCGTCATGTCCGGCAGCGTGCGGCGCCGGCCGGAATGGCGCGAGGTGCGCCCGACTCTGCGCACTCTGATGAAGATGCCGGCCGCGATCCGCACCTTGCTGTCCGGCGGCGACGATACGGTGCTGCAGATGGTGATCCGGCTGATCGAGGGAAACGGCCGGCGCGTCGTCGGTGCCCATGAGATCGCCCCCGACCTTCTTGCCGCCGTCGGCCCGCTCGGCACGGCGATACCGGGCGAAGAAGACCGGCGCGATATCAACCGCGCGGCGGAAGCCGCCGAAATGCTCGGCCGGCTCGATGTCGGCCAGGGCGCCGTCGCCATCGGCGGGCGTATCGTCGCGCTGGAGGGTCTTGAGGGCACGGACGAGATGCTGGAGCGTGTCGCGGGTCTCAGAGCCGCCGGGCGCATCTCGCCGCGCCGCCGCGGCGCGCTTGTCAAGCTCTGCAAGCCGCAACAGGATATCCGTGCCGACCTGCCGGCGATCGGCGTTTCCACGGTCTTGAACGCGAGGAAAGCCGGCCTTGCCGGCGTCGCCGTCGAGGCCGGCCGCTCGCTGGTGCTCGATCGCGCCGCCGTCATCAAAGCCGCCGATGAGGCCGGGCTTTTCGTCTGCGGCATCGATCGCGGCCTGCCGTCATGGGGACTCGAATGAACGGGGCGCCGCTGAAGATCGCCGTCATTGCCGGCGAGGTGTCGGGGGATCTGCTTGGAGCAGATCTCATTGCCGCCCTGAAGCGGATTCATAGCGGACCGGTGGAACTCGTCGGCGTCGGCGGCGAGGGGCTGCAGGCGGAAGGCTTGCGGTCCCTGTTCGATTTCTCCGAGCTGTCGATCATGGGCATCACCCAGGTGCTGAGTCGGCTGCCGAAGCTCTATACCCTGATCCGCCAGACGACGGCTGCCATCATTGCCGCAAAGCCCGATATTCTTCTCATTATCGACAGCCCGGATTTCACCCATCGCGTCGCCAAGCGTGTCCGCACCGCGCTGCCCGATCTGCCTGTTGTCAATTACGTCTGTCCGAGCGTTTGGGCCTGGAAGGAATATCGCGCCACGCGCATGCTCGGCTACGTCGATCATGTGCTCGCCGTCCTGCCCTTCGAGCCGGCAGTGATGCGCACGCTCGGCGGGCCTGAGACCACCTATGTCGGCCATCGCCTGACCGCCGATCCGGCGCTGCTCGAAGCGCGGCGGTTGCGCGCCGGGCGCGCACCCGTCGGCGAAGCGGGTAAGACGATCCTGATGCTTCCTGGGTCAAGATCCTCTGAAATCAGCAGGCTGCTGCCGTTTTTCGAGGACGCGGCCAGGGAACTCGTCGCCCGCAACGGCCCGATGCGTTTCCTGCTGCCCACCGTGCCGCACAATGAAGCGCTGGTGAAGGGTCTCGTCGCCGGCTGGGCCACGCCGCCGGAGGTCGTGGTCGGATCCATGCAGAAGTGGAAGGCCTTTGCCGAAGCGGATGCGGCGATGGCGGCTTCCGGTACGGTCATCCTCGAACTCGGCCTTGCCGGCGTGCCGACGGTGTCCGTCTATAAGACGGATTGGATCATCAGCCTGCTGACCAAGCGCATCAAGGTATGGACTGGCGCATTGCCCAATATCATCGCCGATTATGCCGTCGTGCCGGAATATCTGAACGAGGTGGTCCGCGGCGCAAGCCTGGCGCGCTGGATGGAGCGGCTGTCGGCCGATACGCTCCAGTTGAAGGCGATGAACGAGGGTTACGATCTCGTCTGGCAACGCATGCAGACCGAAAAGCCGCCCGGCGAGCACGCCGCCGAGATCCTTCTCGACGTGCTGAAAAAGAAAAAACCCGGTCGTTTCTGACCGGGTTTTCTTTTGGGTTCTTTTAAAACGATCAGCGCTTCGAAACAGGGATGTAATCGCGCTTCGGTTCGCCGACATAGAGCTGGCGCGGACGGCCGATGCGCTGTTCCGGATCCTCGATCATCTCGTTCCACTGCGCGATCCAGCCGACGGTGCGGGCAAGCGCGAAGAGCACGGTGAACATGGTCGTGGGGAAGCCCAGCGCCTTCAGCGTGATGCCGGAATAGAAGTCGATGTTCGGATAGAGCTTCTTTTCGATGAAATATTCGTCGGTGAGCGCGATGCGCTCCAGCTCCATCGCCACCTCGAGCAACGGATCATCCTTGATGCCGAGTTCGCCGAGCACTTCATGCGTCGTCTTCTGCATGATCTTGGCACGCGGATCGTAGTTCTTGTAGACGCGGTGACCGAAGCCCATCAGGCGGAACGGATCGTTCTTGTCCTTGGCGCGGGCAATATATTCCGGAATGTAGTCGACCGAGCCGATCTCATTCAGCATGTTGAGCGCTGCTTCGTTGGCGCCGCCATGGGCCGGGCCCCAGAGGCAGGCGATGCCGGCCGCGATGCAGGCGAACGGGTTGGCGCCCGACGAGCCGGCGAGACGGACGGTCGAGGTCGAGGCGTTCTGTTCATGATCGGCATGCAGGATGAAGATGCGGTCCATGGCGCGGGCGAGCACCGGGTTGACCACGTATTCTTCGCAAGGCACAGCAAAGCACATGCGCAGGAAGTTAGAGGCGTAGTCGAGATCGTTCTTCGGATAAACGAAAGGCTGGCCGATATGGTACTTGTAGGCCATCGCGGCAAGCGTCGGCATCTTGGCGATCATACGCAGGCTGGCGACCATGCGCTGGTGCGGATCGGTGATGTCGGTGGAGTCGTGATAGAAAGCCGACAGGGCGCCGACGCAGCCGCACATGACGGCCATCGGATGCGCATCGCGGCGGAAGCCGGTGAAGAAGCGGCTCATCTGCTCGTGCACCATGGTGTGGTGCGTGACGCGATAATCGAAATCCTTCTTCTGCGCGGTGGTCGGCAGTTCACCGTAGAGAAGCAGGTAGCACACTTCGAGGAAGTCGCCATGCTCGGCCAGCTGCTCGATCGGATAGCCGCGGTGCAGCAGCACACCTTCGTCGCCGTCGATGTAGGTGATCTTGGATTCACAAGATGCGGTCGAGGTAAAACCCGGATCGTAAGTGAAGGAAGCGGTGTTCTTATAGAGAGCACCGATATCGATGACGCTCGGGCCGATCGTGCCGTTCTTGACGGCTAGGTCGACAGATTTGTCACCGATTTTTATTGTAGCGCTTTGATCCGTCATACTGATCCTCCGAAATGGCGGTGGCGCCATAAAAGCGCCATAGGGGTTAAGCGTCCTCACCGATAGCTATATGATCGCGAAGCTAATGCCAAGTTACCGTGACGGCATTTTGTGCATTGCGGCATCACCTTTTAGGCACTGCAGCGATGAGCTGCGCGCATACCGGAAGCCAATGATTCGACTGCTCTTTTGGCGGTGGCGATTTTCGCTCATATTTCAATCGATTATTCTTGCTCGTTTTGATTGAAGGTTGCATTCTGCCCGCAGGCGCGGGTGATCTTGGGCGGGGCATGGAGGAATTGCCGACAGTCGAATTGCGGCCGGAAGCGGGCGCCGGCCTGGCCGATTCCCCAGGTTTTGCCGCGCCCGCGGTGGTGAAACGGTCGGCAAGGACCCAGTCCGCGATGCCGTTGCGCCACCGGCTGCCGGCCGCGGCCTCGCAATCGCTGCGTGCCGGAATCCGCATGCTGGGCGAGGAGGCCGACCATGGCCGACTGCTGCTGTTCTCGCCGGTCTTCCTCGGCGCCGGGGCGGCCTTCTGGTTTCTCGCGCCATGGGATTTTCCCCTCGTCGCGTCGCTTCTCTGCCTAGCGATGCCGGCGGTCGTGGTTCTCGTCGCCGGCCCCAGCCGGCCGGTGCTGCAGGCCAGCTTCCTGGCGTTGGCGCTTTTCGCCTGCGGCATGCTCTCAGCACAATTCGAGAGCTGGAGGGCTTCGACCGTGATCCTCGATTCATCCGTGACGACGACGGTGACCGGCCGTGTCGAACGGCGGGAAGGCGATGGACGTGGGCGTTGGCGCTACATCCTTGCCGTCACCGGCACGGAGGCGCCGGAGCTGAAGCGGCGGCCGGGGCGCATCACCGCGATCGTCCGCGGCGCCGATACGCCTTTCGAGATCGGTGACATCATCACCGGCAGGGCGCGGCTGACGCCTCCGGCAGGCCCAGCGCTGCCTGAACTCAACGATTTCTCCTTCAGTGCCTATTTCGACGGCATCGGTGCCAACGGCTTCTTCTATGGCGCTCCGGAGAGGGATTTGGGGGCGGGCCCGCAGGGTGCAATGTCGACGTCGGAAGCAATGCTCGAATGGCTTTACCGGCTGCGCAGCGGTATCGGCGATCGCATTCGATCGATCCTGCCCGGCGATACGGGCGCTTTTGCCGCTGCTCTGGTGACCGACGAGCGGCGCGCCATCTCGAATGCGACGACGGAGGCGCTGCGCCAGTCCGGCCTTGCTCATATCGTCGCGATCTCGGGCCTCAACATGGCGTTGTCGGCCGGCATCTTCTTCGTCGGCTTCCGGATGCTGCTCAGCCTCTTTCCAGGTGCTGCCCAGGCCTATCCGACCAAGAAGATCGCCGCAGCAGGCGCGCTCATCGCCGTCACCGCTTACTACCTGATCTCCGGCTTCGGGGTCTCGGCTGAACGCGCCTTTATCATGATGGCCATCATGCTGATTGCCGTCTTCTTCGATCGGCCGTCGATCAGCCTGCGCAATGTCGTGCTCTCGGCCCTCGTCATCATCGCCATTTCGCCCTCCGAAGTCCTGGGCCCGAGCTTCCAGATGTCCTTTGCCGCGACATTGGCGCTGGTATCGGGTTATCAGTTGTGGAAGGAGCGGCGCATTCGCGAAAACGCTTTGCTGAGGCTGCCGGTCTTCCGGCCGCTCGTTGCGGTCGCCGGTTTCTTCGGCGGCGTCTTCCTGACTTCGCTGATCGGCGGTTTTTCCACGGCGCTGTTTTCGATCGAACATTTTCATCGCCTGACCGCTTACGGCCTGCCGGCAAACCTCGCGACGATGCCGATCATCTCCTTCATCGTGATGCCGGCCGGGCTGCTGGCGATGTTGCTCATGCCGTTCGGTCTGGACGCTCCGCTCTGGAAGGTGGTCGGCTTCGGCCTTGATCTGGTGATCGCGGTCGCCAAGACAGTGTCCGGCTGGGGCGGCGATATCGGCGTCGGCCGCTTGCCCGCCTGGTATTTCGCCATCGCCGTGGCAGGCTTCCTGCTGCTGACGCTGCTCCGCACCCGGCTGCGCCATGCCGGCTCAGCAATCCTCGCCGTTTCGACCTTCATTCTGTTGATTCTGCCGGTTTCCCGGCCGCCGGATCTGGTGATTTCGGAGGATGGCGGTCTGGTCGCGCTCGTCGAGACCGCGGCAATGGCTTCCAATCGTGAAAACCCGCCGGATTTCATCTTCGACCAGTGGCAAAGAGCGCTGGTCCTGCCGACGCATCACCCGCCGAAGATGCTGGGTGGCCCCGCTATCCCGCCGGAGGGGGAAGACCGACGCGTCAGGCTTTCCCGCGAGCAACAGAATGAAGCAAGGACAGCGATGCGGGGGGCCGCCGCGGGCGGTGAAACAAACCGCTTCTCCTGCGTCAAAAAGGCCTGGTGCATATCAAGGCTTGGCAATGGCCGTGTGGTAAGCATCATCGACAATGCCGCTTATCTCGGCCCGGCCTGCGATGCAGCCGATATCGTCGTGACGCCGGTCCGCCTGCGTTTCAACAGCTGCCGCTCAGGCGCGACGCTCTTCACCGGTGAGACGCTGCGCAAGACCGGTTCCCTCGAGCTGCGCTTCGCAGATACCGGCCTGGAGGTCGCAACCGCATTCGAAACGCTGTCGCGGCCATGGATGCGCCAGCGCGCCTATGACTGGCGCAGCAACAGTTTTACCGAATCCGGCCTGTCCAGTGTCAGTGATAGCGGCGAATGAGGCCGACGAGCTTGCCCTGCACCTTGACGCGGTCGGGCCCAAAGATCCGGGTCTCGTAAGCCGGGTTGGCCGCCTCAAGCGCGATCGAGGCGCCCTTGCGGCGGAAGCGCTTCAGCGTCGCTTCCTCGTCATCGACGAGGGCAACGACGATGTCGCCGGGGCTTGCGGTGCTGCCGTTGCGGATGATCACCGTGTCGCCGTCGAAGATGCCGGCGTCGATCATCGAATCGCCCTTCACCTCCAGCGCATAATGTTCACCGGAGCCGAGCATGTCGGCGGGAACGACGATGTCGTGGGTATTGTTCTGGATTGCCGAGATCGGAACACCGGCAGCGATTCGGCCCATGACCGGCACCGAGACCGAGTTGCCGTTGTCGGCGACGGGTTTTACAGGCGCGGGGGCGGCGACCGGCTGGGGCTTGCCGAGGCTGCCCTCGATGACGCTCGGCGAAAAGCCGCGCCGGGGCTGGATGCTGGGACTATAGGCTTCGGGAAGCTTGATGACCTCGAGCGCCCTGGCGCGGTTCGGTAGGCGGCGAATGAAACCGCGTTCTTCGAGCGCTGTAATCAGGCGATGAATGCCGGATTTGGAGGCCAGATCCAGGGCATCCTTCATCTCGTCGAAAGATGGCGGAACGCCGGATTCCTTCATGCGCTCATGAATGAAAAGGAGAAGCTCCTGTTGTTTGCGCGTGAGCATCGGCGTGTGACCCCTGATTGAAACAAATCCAGAACAGACACTATATGTTCCATATGTGTTCTGCAAGTAGCTAAATTTCCGTAAAACTTGCCGCCAACTCTTTGAGATTTTTATTTTCATTCGCCGGATTGGCACACATGTCTTGCATTGGGGGTGGTGCTGTCGCACATCTCTTATCGTTTGAGGGAGGGATATGATGAACGAGCGTTCCGCCAAACCGCACCCGCTGGATCATGTCGTGCTGCCCGTCGTCAATATCGATCTGGCCCGCGAGCGGCTCGGCAAGCTCGGCTTCACGGTTGCCGCCGATGCCCGCCATCCCTTCGGAACGGAGAATGCCTGTGTCTTCTTCGCCGACAAGACCTATCTGGAGCCGCTCGGTATCGCCAGCGTCGAGGAGAGCGAGGCCTCGGCGCGGCAAGGGAATGTCTTCACCGCCCGCAACCGGGCCTTCCGCTTCCGTTGCGGCGATGAGGGGCTTTCGGCGGTGGTTTTCGGCACCGAGGATGCCGGCCACGATCATCGGCACTTCGCTGCCGGCGGATCGAGCGCCGGCGAGATGCTGGAGTTCAGCCGGCCAATGAAGATGCCGGACGGTTCCGAAAGCGTCGGCAGCTTCAAACTGGCCTTTGCAGCGGATCTGCGTGCGCCGGACTTCTTTCTCTTTACCTGCCAGCGCATCAATCCATTGCCCGCCGACCGCGGCGCGCTGGAGACACATGCCAATGGCGTGACCGGCATCGCCGAGATCGCGCTGTGCGCGCCTGATGCCGCGACCTACGCCGGTTTCGTCAGCCTTGCCATGGCGCAGTCGGCGGTCGAGAAAACCGGTTTTGGCGCCAATATCGCGGCGCCGAATGCGAAAATCAGCCTGATGACGCCGGAGGGGCTGGAGGCCTATTTCGAGGTTGCCGTCTTATCCGCCGACCGCGGCCTGCGCGGCCGGGCCATCCTCTTCACCGTCGCCGATCTTGCCGTGACAGAAGCGCATTTGGCTGCTAACGGAGTGACCTACACGCGCAAGAACAATCGCATTCTGGTGAAGCCGGCGCCCGGGCAGGGCACGCTTTTCGCCTTCGAGGAAAGATGATGAGCACTGATACGAATTCGGAAGTCAGGATCGGCGAGGGCGCAGGCCAGGTCACCTTTTCCAATACCGGCCGCCTGTCGCTGATTGCCGGCCCCTGCCAGATGGAGAGCCGCGACCACGCTTTCATGGTTGCCGGCACGCTCAAGGAGCTCTGCGCCAAGCTCGGCATCGGCCTCGTCTACAAGAGCTCCTTCGACAAGGCGAACCGCACCTCGCTGTCGGCCGAGCGCGGCATCGGGCTTGAAAAAGGCATGCAGGTCTTCGCCGATCTCAAGAAGGAATTCGGCTTTCCGGTTCTCACCGACGTTCATACCGCCGAGCAATGCGCCGAAGTGGCGAGGGTGGTCGATGTCCTGCAGATCCCGGCCTTCCTCTGCCGTCAGACCGACCTTCTGATCGCCGCCGCCGAGACCGGCCGTGCCGTCAATGTCAAGAAGGGCCAGTTCCTCGCCCCCTGGGACATGAAGAACGTCCTGAAGAAGCTCAACGCCAGCGGCAATCCTAACGTGCTGCTCTGCGAACGCGGCGCCTCCTTCGGCTACAACACGCTGGTTTCCGACATGCGCTCGCTGCCTATCATGGCGTCGATGGGCGCGCCCGTTATCTTCGATGCGACCCATTCCGTGGCGCAGCCGGGCGGGCAGGGCGATTCCTCCGGCGGTCAGCGGGAATTCGTGGAAACGCTGGCGCGCGCAGCGGTGGCGACCGGCATTGCCGGCGTCTTCGTCGAAACCCACCAGGACCCCGACAACGCACCGTCCGACGGCCCGAACATGGTCTATCTGAAGGACATGCCGCGGCTTCTGGAAAAGCTGCTGGCCTTTGACGCTGTCGCCAAGGGCTGACAGTCAAAAGCCTGACATGTTCGTGCTATAGCGACGATCGGACATGCAGGTCGAGGGTGCCGCAATGTGCCATTGTAATTTGCACGCCTTCGATTATGACAGGCTTCGAACGATTGATCACCCACCGAGCAGGAAGAACCCATGACTGCAATCACCGATATCATCGCCCGCGAGATTCTCGATAGCCGTGGCAACCCCACCGTCGAAGTCGATGTCTATCTCGAAGACGGCAGCATGGGCCGCGCGGCCGTTCCCTCGGGCGCTTCGACCGGCGCCCATGAGGCGGTCGAGCTGCGCGACGGCGGCAAGCGCTACCTCGGCAAGGGCGTGCAGAAAGCGGTCGATGCGGCCAATACCGAGATCTTCGACGCGATCGGCGGCATCGATGCCGAAAACCAGATCCAGATCGACAACATCATGATCGAGCTCGACGGCACGCCGAACAAGTCGCGCCTCGGCGCCAACGCTATCCTCGGTGTGTCGCTGGCCGTGGCTAAGGCTGCTGCCCAGGCCTCCGGCCTGCCGCTCTATCGCTACGTCGGCGGCGCTTCCGCGAGCCTGCTTCCGGTGCCGATGATGAACATCATCAACGGCGGCGCCCATGCCGACAATCCGATCGATTTCCAGGAATTCATGATCCTGCCGGTCGGCGCCGATACGATCGCCGAAGCCGTGCGTATGGGTTCGGAAGTCTTCCACACGCTCCGCAAGGAACTGGCCGCCCAGGGCCACAACACCAATGTCGGCGATGAAGGCGGTTTCGCACCGGGCCTGAAGAGCGCTTCGGAAGCCCTCGATTTCATCGTCAAGTCGGTCGAGAAAGCCGGCTACAGGCCGGGTGAGGACATCTACCTCGGTCTCGATTGCGCCTCGACGGAGTTCTTCAAGGACGGCAAATACGTCCTCGAAGGTGAAGGCCGCACGCTCGAATCGGGCGCCATGGCCGAATATCTGGCCGAACTTGCCGCCAAGTACCCGATCATCTCGATCGAGGACGGCATGGCTGAAGACGACTGGGACGGCTGGAAGACGCTGACCGACCTCACAGGCAAGAAGACCCAGCTCGTCGGCGACGATCTCTTCGTCACCAACTCCGCCCGTCTTCGCGACGGCATCCGCATGGGTGTCGCCAACTCGATCCTCGTCAAGGTCAACCAGATCGGTTCGCTGACGGAAACGCTCGACGCCGTCAACACGGCGCATAAGGCTGCCTACACAGCCGTCATGTCGCACCGCTCCGGCGAAACCGAAGATTCGACCATCGCCGATCTCGCTGTCGCCACCAACTGCGGCCAGATCAAGACCGGCTCGCTGTCCCGTTCGGACCGTCTTGCCAAGTACAACCAACTGATCCGCATCGAGGAAGGCCTCGGCCCCCAGGCCCAGTATGCCGGCCGCTCGATCATTCGCGGCTGATCGGATCTGCTTTCGATAATTTGACCCGCGCCCTCCCGGCGCGGGTTTTTTGTTGGCCGTTTTTACGGTCAACGAACGGTTAATCTCTGGGCGTTATGCTGAACGAATTGGTAATGCGTTCAAGAGCATGCGTGTATGTGGACAAAGCATCATAAGAAGAGAAAATTCGGCCGCTTCGTCATTCCTGCCATGACGGTCGCCTTCCTCTCCTATTTCGGCTATCATTGCATTCACGGCGATTACGGCCTGCGCGCAACGGAGACGTTCGAGCACCAGCGCGTCGCGCGTGAAAAAGAGCTTGCGATCTTGAAGGCGAAGCGCGAACATCTGGAAAATGAGGTCGCGCTTCTGAGTGATGGCTCGCTCGACAAGGATATGTTGGACGAAAAAGCGCGCTATCAGCTCAATATGTCGCGCGCGGACGAGATCGTCATATTCAACCATTATTCCAATTAACCGGAATTCGGTTAATTGGAATTTTCTTCGTATTTCCAATAGTTTAGTGCTGAATACGAGCCATGCAATTATGGCATTGCTGTGGTCATATTTCTTCCCTATGGTACGCGCCATCGAGAAACGACAAACCCATAGGGAGGGTTGAATGGCGCCGCGAAAGACCGCGACCGTTTCCAGCCGCAAAACTGCAGCAAAACCGGCAGCCAAAGCATCGAATGGAGGCCCGGTAGCCGACTTCGATCGCGATGAGGAGTTCAAGGCCTATCGCGAGATGCTGCTGATCCGCCGCTTCGAGGAGAAGGCCGGCCAGCTTTACGGCATGGGCTTCATCGGCGGCTTTTGCCACCTCTATATCGGTCAGGAAGCTGTCGTCGTCGGCATGCAGATGGCGCAGAAGGAAGGCGACCAGGTCATCACCGCCTATCGCGACCACGGCCACATGCTGGCAACCGGCATGGAAGCGCGCGGCGTCATGGCCGAGCTGACCGGCCGCCGCAGCGGCTATTCCCACGGGAAGGGCGGCTCGATGCACATGTTCTCGAAAGAGAAGCATTTCTACGGCGGCCACGGCATCGTCGGCGCCCAGGTTTCGCTCGGAACCGGTCTTGCCTTTGCCAACCATTACCGCGGCAACGGCAATGTCTCGATCGCCTATTTCGGCGATGGCGCCGCCAACCAGGGCCAGGTCTACGAGAGCTTCAACATGGCGGCCCTCTGGAAGCTGCCGATCGTCTATATCGTCGAGAACAACCGCTACGCCATGGGCACCTCGACGGCCCGCGCCACTGCGCAGTCGAACTACTCGCTGCGCGGCTCCGGCTTCGGCATCCCCGGCATCCAGGTTGACGGGATGGACGTTCGCGCCGTCAAGGCGGCTGCCGACGAGGCGCTCGAACATTGCCGCTCCGGCAAGGGCCCGATCATTCTCGAAATGCTGACCTATCGTTACCGCGGCCACTCCATGTCGGATCCGGCGAAATATCGCTCGAAGGAAGAAGTGCAGAAGATGCGCTCCGAGCAGGATCCGATCGAGCAGGTCAAGGCGCGCCTCATCGAAAAGGGCTGGGCCTCCGAAGACGATCTGAAGGCGATCGACAAGGATGTCCGCGACATCGTCGCCGACAGCGCCGATTTCGCCCAGGCCGATCCGGAGCCGGATGCATCCGAGCTCTACACCGACATCCTGCTCTAATCGGGGGAGGGAACCCATGCCTA
>Ga0102593_1002444_pt1 | contig 14211 bp, 5 predicted proteins | sample AraplaCol_mMS_r2_2_FD_76862 | JGI IMG/M metagenome (GOLD analysis project Ga0102593, IMG submission 76862) | Arabidopsis root microbial communities from North Carolina, USA - plate scrape MF_Col_mMS_r2 (SPADES assembly) (version 2) | ecosystem: Host-associated > Plants > Roots > Endosphere...
GCTGGGACCAGAACCTGATCCAGCGCGCCATCGCGCTCACGCGCGGAACGCCGGCACCGGCTGCATCGGCCGGCAACGGCATGAACGGCAATGGCGGCGGCCTCGGCGCGATCGACGGCAGCGCCGACCGCAAGGGCTGGAACAGCAGCGAGCGCAACCGCATCATCGCGGCGCTGGAGATCAACGACTGGAAGCGCCAGGACACGGCGCAGCACCTGGGCATCAGCCGCAAGGTGCTGTGGGAAAAAATGCGCAAGTACCAGATCCTCGACGGCGAACCGGGCATTCCGGAAGAGCAATAGGCTCTCCCCCAGGCTGCGCGGCACTCTTCGTGTCCGCTTCGCCAACCCCCTTCCGGGGGCAACACCTGCGGCCCGGCAGAGCCGGTTCCGCGGTGTTCCCGAATTGGCTTCGCTTCGCTTGCCTCGTGTTTATGGGATCGAGAGACGTTGTGCTCTGCGTAGCGCAGGCGGCGCGCCGGCTGCTCCCGTCGCGCGTTCGGCCACCACCGGCTCGCTCGCGCAGGCCGTATTGCTCGAGATGCACAGCTTCGCAAGCAGCCCGTCTTCGGTCAGCACCTGGCGGCTAGGCGCGCCGAAGAGGCGGTCGATCCAGTTGTTGGGGCCGTTGGGGTCGATGCGCAGTTCGCCGGTGGTGCGCGCCAGGCGCAGCTCGGAGATGCGCAGGTCGAAGACGCCGTCGACGTAGTCGAACAGCAGCGTGTAGTAGTCGAGCTGGGCGTCGAGCACCTTGGGCAGGGTCTCGCGGCCGAACTCCATCAGGCGGCGGCGGCCGCGGAAGGCCTGGCCGGCGGTGCTGACGGCTTCCATCAGCTGCTTCTCGCGCTCGCGGCCCGAGACGGTGCGCGACCACGAGGCCGACGTGAGCTCGAACAGGTTGAGCTTCACGCCCTCGAGCTTGGCTTCCTGGTTGGCGACTTCGGCCAGCGCCGACTTCATGCGCAACTGGCGGTCGAAGCCGTTGCCGAAGTTCCAGTTGAGTTCGAAGGCGGCGCGCGTCGGGTCCTGCGGAGAAACGCCGCGTGGGTCGCGGCTCTTCACGAGCACGGCGTCGAGCGTGGGGTAGAGGCTCGCATCCTGCTGGTCGGCCAGCGCCCTCGCCCGCTCGATGCGGCCCAGCGCCTCGGCGATCTCGGTGCTGCGCGACTCGGCACGGCGCAGCGCCTCTTCCTGCGAGCCGATGCGCCACTGCACCGGCGCCGCGAGCACCGGCAGCGATTCGGCGTTCGGCGAGAACTTGAAGTAGTTGCGGAACTTGGCCATCGCCTCGTCGCGCTGCGCCTCGAAGTCGGACTCGCGCGCAGCCACCAGCGCGCGGCGCGAGGCCGCCATGTTCAGGTCGTTGTCACCGCTCACGCCCAGTGCCACGCGGCGGGCCTCGGCCTTCGAGAGTTCGGCCACCACCTCGGTGGCCTTGTGCGCGATCTGCTTCTTGAGGTCGAAGCGCTGCACCTGCAGGTAGGCGGTGAGCGCGTCCAGCACCACCTTCTGCGACGTGGTGACGACGGCCTCGTCGTCGGCCTGGTTGCCGGCTTCGGCGGCGCGCTGGGCGGCGCTCATGGCGCCGCCGTCGATCAGGCTCACGCGGGCTTCGGCTGTCAGCACCGTGTAGCTCTGCGTCTTGGCGTTGGCCGCGCCGCTGTTGTAGTTGCCCGATGAGGTGCCGACCTTGAACTTCGGGTAGCGCGCCTGCTTGGCGGCGTCCACGCCGTAGCTGCTGGTGTTGGCGGCCGCCTGCATGGTCTGCACTTCGGGATAGTCCTGCGACAGCGCGATCAGCGCCTGCTTCACCTGCTGCGCGTAGCTGGCGGCGCCGAGCGAAGGCGGCGACAGCCTGCGCGCGACCGTGAGCCTGGCGGCGCTTTCCATCTCCTGCTGCTGCAGCAGGTGCTCCGGCAGCGGCTGTTGCTGCTCCTGGGCGTACGCAGGCGGCAGCGCGAAGCCCGCGCACAGCGCCGCGCAGACGGCGCCGGTGCCAACGCGGCGCAGATCGACCGGTTTGCGGTACTTCATGGTTCGCGGAAAGCTTCGCGGCGAAGCTTGAGCACAGGTCGCAGGATGTACCAGATGAACGGGTCGGTGCCCACGCGCAGGTCCACCTCGGACTCCATGCCGGCGGTGATGCGGTTCTCGACGCGGCCCACGTGCGACTGCGACATGCTGATGAGCAGCCGGTAGTAGGGCGCGCCGTTGGAGATGGCGGGGTCGCGGTCGGCGTCGGCCGCCACCAGCCTGACCTTGCCGTCGACCGCGCCGTAGCGCAGGTAGTCGTAGGCGGTGATCTTCACGCGCGCCTCCTGGCCCACTTCGATGAAGCCGCGGTCGTTGGGGTTGAGCCGCGCCTCGACCATGATCTCGTCCTCGTCGGGCACCACTTCGAGAATCGATTCGCCCGGCTTCACCACCCACCCCGGGCTGGAGTTGCGCAGCCCCTTCACGATGCCGTCGGAAGGCGCCTTCACCACGGTGCGCGAGCGCTGCGTGCGCGCACGCGCCAGGTCTTCGCTCAGGCTCGCGAACTGGCGCTCGACGGTGGCCAGTTCGTCCGACGCGCGGCGGCGGAAGCGCCCCTCGGCCTCCGCCATCTTGGCCTGCGCCTCGGTGATGGAGGCGTTGGCGGAAACCACGCCCTGGCGCGCCACCGCGAGTTCGCTGCGCACGCTCTCGGCCTGGCGGCGCTTCTCCAGCACTTCGACCTGGCCCACCAGCTTCTCGCTGAGCAGCTGTTCGGAAATTTCCAGCTCCTTCTGCATCAGCGCGAGCCGGTCGCTCAGGCCCTTGACCTTGGCCTCCTGCTCCAGCTTCTTGCTGCGCGCCTGCTCCAGGCCCGACACCGCGCCGGCCATCACGCCGCGCTGCTCGAGCGCGCGCGCCTGGTAGGCGCCGGTCTCGCCTTCGAACACGCCCTCGTCGATGTCGGTCGCGAAAGACTGCCGCGTGAGCGGCTGGCCACGGCTCTCGGCCATGAGCCGTACGCGCGTGGCCTGCGTGGCGGCGTAGCGGGCGGTGAGCTCCTCGAGGTTGAGGCCGCTGCCGCCCAGGTCGATCTCGACCAGCGACTGGCCCTGCTTGACCTTCTCGCCCTCCTTCACCAGCACGTTGCTGACGATGCCGCCTTCCAGATGCTGGATGGATTTCACGCGGTCCGAAGGGATCACGCGGCCTGGCGCGACCACCACGGTCTCCATCGGAAAGCCGAGGCCGACCAGCGCGAGCACGGCGATGGCGCCGCCGATGATCCACTGTCGCCGCCTTCCCTGCGGCGAGGTCTGGGCCGCGCGCTTCTCGTTCTCGTCCTGAAGAATCTGCGGCAGGTCTGATTTCAAGTCGCGTCCCCGATCACTCTTCGTTCGTCACTCATCACATCGCCAGTCGATCACGCCATCGAGCGGGAAGCCGGGGAGGCTCCCGCCGCGCCATCTTCCGCGTCGCCCAGCGCCACCAGCGGCTTCTTCACGCCGAACAGCTTCGGCACCATCACCGCCGCCGTGCCCTGTTCCACGTTGCCCATGCCGGTGACGTGGTAGACCACGTTGGCGGCCGAGACGATGCGCAGCGAGTGCGTGACCACCACCACGGTGCGCACCTTGGCCACCGCAAGCAGCGTGGCGAGCAGGTTGCGCTCGCTCTGGAAATCGAGGTCGTTGCTGGGCTCGTCGAGCACCAGCACCGAAGGCTTGCGCAGGAAGCTCATGGCCAGCGCGAGCTTGCGCCGCTCGCCCACCGAAACACCGGTGCCGCCTTCGCCGATCATGGTGCGATAGCCGTCGGGCAGCCGCGAGATGAAGTCGTGCGCGCCCGAGAGCTTGCAGGCCGCGACGATCTGCTCGTCGCTCTGGCCCGGCGCGTTGCGGCGCATCACGTCGATCATCGAGCCGCCGAACCAGTAGACCTCCTGCGAGAGATAGCTGATCCAGCGCGAGAGCTCCTCGCGGCCGAACTGCGAGAGGTCGTACTCGCCGATGCTCACGATGCCGCGCGTGGGCGTGTACAGGCCCGACAGCAGCTTCACCAGCGTGGACTTGCCCGCGCCGTTGCGCCCGACGATCACGTGCAGGCCGCCCGGGCCGATGTCGAGGTCGACGTTCTCCAGCACCGGCTGCTGCGCGGTTTCGGTGAAGCTGAAGCTCACGTCCTTCAGGGTGATGCGGCCCAGCGGCTGGGGCAGCGTCATGCCCGTGGGCGGCTTCTCGACCGGCTCGCGCAGCACGGTCTCCAGCCGCTTGGCGGCTTCCTTCGCGGTGGCCAGCGAGCGCCAGTTCGACACGAGCCCCGCCACCGGCTGCAGCGCCTTCAGGGCCAGCATGTTCGATGCGACGAGGCCACCTACCGTCATCCACTGCTCCATCACGGAAACGGCGCCGACGGTCACGACGACGACCGAGAACACGGTGAGCAGCACGGTGGTGCCGTCGCGCGCGGTCTCGATCTGGCCGTTCTTGCTGAAGCTCTCGGCGAGCCAGGCGTTGTAGGTCTGGCGCCACATCTCGATGGTGGGGCCGTCGTTGGCCTGGGCCTTGAGCGTCTCGCGCGCGTTGCAGATCTCGGCGGTCACGCGTTCCAGGCCGCGCCCGCGCTGCACTTCTTCCACGCGGCCGGAACGCACTTCGTCGGCCCACCACCACGCCAGGAAGGACATGATGCCGAGGAACAGCACCACCACCGGCAGCACCGGCAGCGCGACGATGCCGATGACCACCAGCGCGAAGACGGCCATGGGCAGGTCGAAGATGGATTGCGCCAGCCCGCCGGTGATGGTGCCGCGCACCGAGGCCACGTCGCGGAAGTACAGGTGCCACACCGACGCCGGCCGCGCTTCCAGCGCGCGCAGCGGGCGGCCCAGCATCGAGTTCAGCAGCGCGCCCGAGACGCCGTGGTCGACGATGGCGCCCGCGTTGCGCAGCAGGCGCGAGCGGCGCGTGCGCAGCCAGAATTCGATGCACAGGAAGAACAGGATGCCGCTGACCAGCGCGGCGAGCGTGGAAGTGCCGCTGCGCGAGAGCACGCGGTCATAAACCTGCAGCAGGAAGATGGAAGGCAGCAGCCCGAACAGGCTGATGGGCAGCGAGCGCCATGCCGCGCTCTTCACCAGCGGGTAGGCCGCGCGGAACGCGGCGTTCAACGCACCCGCGTAGGGACTGGCGCCGGGCTCGTCCGGGGTCTCGGCAACCAGTTGGCTTGGCAGGAGGAACTTGATCATGGGAAAGAGCCGGTTCGTCGTGCAATGACGCCTGCGTCATTATCAACTGTTACCCGACTGTTACAAGGCAAATATTCACTCACCGTGTGCTTCAAACACACATCAGCACGGCAGCCTTTGCCCCCTCGCCACATCGGCCCTGATCCCATGAACCGGAACCGGTTGCGCGGCGCTTCCCGTTACCGCGCAACCGGCCGGCCTCCCTGCCCTTGCCTCCCCCGTTCGCCCTGACAAATCCTGCGCGAACACCAGCGCGATGTTGGCGCACAGCAGCATGCAAAGCACCCATGCGCACAGCAGCTGCAGCCAGCCCAGCCACCAGTGGCGCGCGACCGGCTGTCGCTTGACCGGAGCCTCGTATCCGAAGGCCGTGTGCAGAAGTGCGTTCAATCTCATGGCAGTGCTTTCAAAACCCGGGCGAGGCGCGAAAGGCCCACGCCCGCGGAACTCTTCGCCAGCACCCAGTCGCCGGGCTGCAGCAGCCCGCCGAGCGCTGTCGACAGATCGGATACATCGACGAACCAGTGCGAGCGGACCTTGGTGCGGATGCGCGCATGCAGCGCGCGCATCAGCGGGCCGCACAGCAGCACGCGGTCGGGCTGCGATGCGAGCAACTCGGCCTCGAGGTCGAGGTGGTGGCGTTGCGCGGCGGGGCCGAGCTCCTGCATGTCGCCGAGGATCGCCACGCGCCGCGCCGGCTCGCAGGGTGCCTGCGACAGCAGCTCCAGCGCCGCGCGCATCGAGCTCGGGTTGGCGTCGTAGGTCTCGTCGATCAGCTTGAAGCTGCCGCCGCCGATGTGGATGGTGTGCAGCGCGCCGCGTCCGCCCGGCGGCTCGAAATGCGCGAAGGGCTCGACCGCGGCGGCCAGCGGCAGGCGCATGGCCTGCAGCGCGGCGAGCGCTGCGATGGCGCTCGCGCCCATGTGCCGGCCCGGCGCGTTCAGCCGCAGCTGGAAGGGCTCGCCCGCCACCAGCGCCTGCACCTCGCCGTGGTCGAAGGCCAGCAGGCGCACGTCGGCGTCGCGGTGCTCGCCGCAGGTCACGATCTGCAGCTGCTGCGCCATCGCCGCTTCGGCGAAGGTGGCGAACTCGGGCATGTCGCGGTTGAGCACCACCGAATCGCCCGGCGCCATGGCCTGGAAGATCCGGCTGTCCATGCGCGCGGCGGCCTCGCTCGGGCCGCGGTGCTTCTGCGACGCGGCGGAAAGCCCCGTCACCACGACGAGCGAAGGCCGCACCAACTGGGCCGACGCCGGCATGTGCGAGGTGCCCATCTCCAGCACCCAGTAGGCGGCGTGCCTGGGCATGCAGGTCATGTTCCACGCGATGCCCGAAGGCAGGCTCACGTTGCCCTCGGGCTGGCCGACCTCGCCCCACACTGTGAGCGCGCCGGCCAGCATCGCGGCCACGGTACTGCTGCCCGCGCCGCTGCCGAGCACGCCGCACACGCGGCCGGTGAACTCGGCGCGCGCATGGTCGCCGAGCTCCAGCACCGCCTGCAGCACGTTCTGCACCTTGAGCACGGGCACGCGCTTGTCGAGGTGCGGCTTGGGGTCGGAGCACAGCACCGCGGCAGCCGGCTGCAGCACGCCCTTGAGCGTGACGGCGGCCAGCGGCGTCCTGGAAGGCCGCGTCTGGTGGTCGAACACCACGCGGCCCTTGCGCATGAAGGAGCGCTGCGCCACGCCCGCGGCGCGCCAGCCGTCCTCGGGCTTGACGACCCACTCGCCGCCGGTCACGCGCGCCATCTCGCTGGCGGTCCACACGGCGCCGTCGTCGCGCCCGCCACCGGAGCCCGTGCCCGCCGCACCGGGCGCCGCGCGGCGCTCCACCAGGTAGCGGTGGTAGGCGGCGAAGCCCGAGAGGTACTGCTCCACGTCGTCGATGCGCACGCGGAACGAGTGATGGCGGATGAAGAACGAGCCCACCACTGCCGAGGGCCGGCGGAAGTACATCGCCATCTCGGGCCAGAAGAAGCCGTTGAGCAGGTAGTGCGCGCGGTAGTCGAGCGCGCGGTAGAACTTCTCGGTATCGAGTTCGTCCAGAAGGTGCCGCATCGCGGGCATGCCTTCGAGCCGCTGGAGCATCTGCTGCGCGGCCAGCATGAGTTCGAGCAGCGTCGGGAAGGTGGTCTTCCGGTCGAGCACGAAGTCGAGATACCCCGCCACGTTCTGCAGGCCGAAGCGGAAATACTTCTCCTGCGGGCTCCAGTGCGTGAGTTCGCACACGCAGCAGCTGAGCCAGTGATCGTGCGCCTGCCAGTGCTGGCTGGCGATGAAATGGTCGAAGGCCTTCTCCACCACCGCCAGCCACTGCGGCTCGCGCGTGAGCGAGTAAAGGCGCATGAGCGCGAAGGCGGCCTCGCCGTCGTAGTAGATGATGCGCGAGGCCTGCTTGACCGTGAGGTCGGCCGCGTGCAGAACGTGGTTGAAGCGGCCGGTGGCCGCATCCTGCATCGAGGCGATGCCCAGCGCGAGCTTCTCCAGCAGCGGCAGCCAGCGGCGCGTGTCCATCAGCTCGCAGTACTTCACCAGCGCGAGCACGCAGGCCGCGTTGCCGCCGAGCTTGATCTCGCCGCCGGTGTCGACCAGGAAGGCCACCGCGCGCCCGTCGAGCAGCGTGTACTCGCGGATCAGCGAGATGGTGAGATGGTCCAGCGCCCGGTCGATGGCCGCGCGCAGCGTCTCGTCGCGCGTGAGCTCCCACGACTCGAGCATGGCGTAGACCGCGCTCGCGTGGCGCATCGCGTCGTAGGTGGGAATGCGGCGGTCGAAGCACGGGAAGTAGCCGTACACGAAGAGGCCGTCGCTCTGCACCTGGCGCGCCAGGTACGACGAGCCGCTGCGCACCAAATCCATCACCGACTGCGGATTGAGCGCCGGCAGCTGCCTGCGGCCCGCGTCGAGCCCCGTGCCCACGAGCTTGTGCACCACGCCGTCGGGCTGGCAGAACACGCCCACCGTCGCCAGCAGGTAGACGGGCTGGTCCGAGGGCATGTCCAGCGGCGGCGAGCACTCGAAGCGCGCCTGCCCGTAGACCTCGAAGTTGCGCGCGTTCACCACCGAGTGCGCGATGGTCGAGTCGCCGCACAGCATGGCGTTGGCATTGAGCTCCTGCTCGGTGAAGGCGAGCGTGAAATCCTTGTCGAAGGCCAGGCCAAGGCGGAAGTAGTTGCGCTTGACGGCCGTGAGCTGCGTCTTGAACTGGGCCCAGTCCATAGGGCTCGCGCCCTCGACCCAGTCGATGCGCAGCCAGGGCGAGACGATGCCGCGCTCGCGCACCCAGCGCTCGACGTGGCCGGCGCCTTCGCGCCACGCGGTCTCGAAGTCGGCGGCCCGCGCGTGCACCACGTGCGCGCGCTGCGCGCCGTCGCTGACCGAGAAGAACAGCGTGAACGCCGGGTAAGGGGCAGGCAGCGCCGCGCACACCGACGCGAGGCGTTCGTGGCAGGCGTGGAGCTGGTCTGGGAAGGACATCATTCGGCCCCGTTCGGATGCGGGAAACCGGCCACGCCCGTCATCTGCTTTCGCTCTGGTGACGTGTGCGTGGTCCGGGGACTGCCACCACCGAGGTCATCGCGGTGACCCGGCTTCAGCGATAGCTGAATTCGGCTCGGCGATTGAGCTGATAGCCCTCCTCGGTGGTCTCGAGCGATGCCGGTTTCTCCAGGCCCCAACTGATGGCCTCGATGCGCTCGGCGGGCACGCCCAGCTGCGTGAGCGCGCGCTGCACCGCGTCGGCGCGGCGCTGGCCCAGAGCCAGGTTGTATTCGCGGCCGCCGCGCTGGTCGGTGTGGCCTTCGATCACGACCCTGCTCTGCGGCCGGTTGCGCATGAAGCTGGCGTGAGCTTCCACGACGTTCCGGTCGGCAGGCCTGATGTTGTATTTGTCGAAGTCGAAATAGACGATTTTCGGCACGCCGGCCGGTCCGTTCTGCACCGGTGGCGGCGGTGCCGGCTCCACCTTCGGCACCGCGGTCGCAGCCTTGTTCGAGTAGTAGTAGGTCGCATCGTCACGGCCGGTCTTGGGGGCCGCGCAGCCCACTAGGACTGCGCCGAGCGCGACGATGGCCACTGTCTGGAAATTCTTCTTCATATCGGTCCTTTCGCGGGACAGGCCGGTGGCGGCCTGTCCCTGGTGCTGCGGCAAGCTCCCTCGCCCCTCTTCCTTCTTGTGTTCTTGCTTCCGGTGTCCGCCGATCAGCCCAGCAGGCCGTGGAGGATGTTCGTCACCGGCGAAACCGTGTGCTCCACCAGGCTGGTGATCGGCGTCACGACTTCCGTCACCAGCGGGGTGACGGCATGTTCGACGCCGCTCGTCACGTTGCTGACGGCATCCGTCACCGGGGCAGCCGCCGTCGTGGCGCCAGCCAGGATGTCGGTCACCGGCGCCGTCACGTCGTGCGCCGCGCTGGTCGCATTCGAGACGATCGGCGAGACGGCATCGGTCACGCCGCCAGCGACTTCGCTCACCGGCTGCAGGATGTTCGCCACCGGGCTGTCGCCACCGGTCAGGCCGCCGAGCAGGCTGCCCACCAGGCCGTCCTGGCCCAGGAGGCTGCCGACGAGGCCGTCGCTGCCGAGCACGCCGTCCAGCAGGCCGCCCGTGTCGCCACCGGTCACGGTGCCGAGCAGGCCGCCGACAAGGCCGTCGCTGCCGAGCACGCCGTCCAGCAGGCCGCCCGTGTCGCCACCGGTCACGGTGCCGAGCAGGCCGCCGACGAGGCCGTCGCTGCCGAGCACGCCGTCCAGCAGGCCGCCAGCGTCGCCACCGGTCACGGAACCGAGCAGGCCACCGACCAGGCCGTCGCTGCCGAGCACGCCATCCAGCAGGCCGCCAGCGTCGCCGCCGGTCACGGAACCGAGCAAACCGCCGACCAGGCCGTCGCTGCCGAGCACGCCGTCCAGCAGGCCGCCAGCGTCGCCGCCGGTCACGGAACCGAGCAGGCCACCGACGAGGCCGTCGCTGCCGAGCACGCCGTCCAGCAGGCCGCCAGCGTCGCCGCCGGTCACGGTGCCGAGCAGGCCACCGACCAGGCCGTCGCTGCCGAGCACGCCGTCCAGCAGGCCGCCAGCGTCGCCGCCGGTCACGGAACCGAGCAGGCCACCGACCAGGCCGTCGCTGCCGAGCACGCCGTCCAGCAGGCCGCCAGCGTCGCCGCCGGTCACGGAACCGAGCAGGCCGCCGACCAGGCCGTCGCTGCCGAGCACGCCATCCAGCAGACCGCCAGCATCGCCGCCGGTCAGACCACCCAGCAGACCGCCGACAAGGCCGTCGTCACCGAGCACACCGTCGAGCAGGCCGCCGGCGTCGCCACCGGTCAGGCCACCCAGCAGGCCACCGACCACGCCGTTGTCGCCGAGGATGCCGTCGAGCAGACCGCCAGCATCGCCGCCGGTCAGGCCACCCAGCAGGCCGCCGACCAAGCCGTCGTCGCCGAGGACGCCACCGAGCAGACCGCCGTCCCCGCCGAGCACACCGCCCAGCAGGCCGTCGTCACCCAGCACGCCGCCGAGCAGGCCACCATCGCCACCGAGCACGCCGCCCAGCAGGCCGTCGTCACCCAGCACACCACCGAGCAGGCCGCCGTCGCCACCGAGCACGCCGCCCAGCAGGCCGTCGTCACCCAGCACGCCGCCGAGCAGGCCACCGTCGCCACCGAGCACGCCGCCCAGCAGGCCGTCGCCGGACAGGACGTTGGCCACGCCGTCGGTCAGGTAGTCGACTTGCGCCGTGACGCCGTTCAGCAGCGCGGCCGTCGTGTTCGTGCCGAGCAGCTGGTCGGTCAGCGGGCTCAGCAGGCCGGAGGCACCGCTCGCCACCTGGCCGACGAGGCCGTCGACCGGGTCGAGCACGTTGGGATCGTTTTCCGAGAAGCTGGTGCCGAGCACCGGGCCCAGCAGGCCGTCGACCGTGTCGGTCAGGCCGTCGGCGACGCCGACCACCGGTCCGAGCACATTGGTCAGGCCGAGCCCGCCCAGCGCGCCTTGGCCCAGGCCGTCGACCAGGTTGCCGAGCACGCCGTCGGCCGGGTCGAGCAGCGCCGCGCCGGTACCGGGGGTGCCGCCACCGCCGACGCCGTCCAGCAGACCGCCGAGCAGGCCGCCGACGATGCCGTCTTCACCGAGCAGGCCACCGACCGGGCCCTCTTCGCCCAGCACGCCGCCGACCAGGCCGCCAGGCCCGAACAGGCCGCCGGCGATGCCGCCGTCGCCGAGCACGCCGCCCAGCAGGCCGTCGTCACCGAGCAGGCCGCCGACAAGACCGTCGTCGCCGAGCAGGCCACCCACGAGGCCGTCGCCGCCCAGCAGGCCGCCGACCAGGCCGTCATCGCCCAGCACGCCGCCCAGGAGGCCGTCGTTGCCGAGCAGGCCACCGGCGAGGCCGTCATCACCCAGCACGCCGCCGAGCAGGCCGTCATTGCCGAGCACGCCGCCCAGCAGGCCGTCGCTGCCCACCACGCCGCCAAGGAGACCGTCGTTGCCGAGCAGGCCACCCACGAGGCCGTCGTCACCCAGCAGGCCGCCGACCAGGCCGTCGTCGCCAAGCACGCCATCGAGCGCGCCACCAAGCAGGCCGCCTTCGCCACCGAGCAGGCCGCCCAGCGGGCTGTCGGCGAGGATGCCGGAGATGGCGCCGTCCTGGCCCAGCAGGCTGTCGACCAGGCCGCCGTGGCCCAGCAGTTCGCCGGTGAGGCCACCGCTGCCCAGCACGTTGGCCAGGGTGCCTTCGCCGCCCACCAGGCCGCCGACGAGGCCGTCGTTGCCGAGCAGGCCGCCCACCGCGCTGCCGTCGCCGAGCAGGCCGCCCAGCAGGCCGTCGTCGCCCAGAAGGCCGCCGGTCAGGCTGCCCACGGCGCCGTCGCCGAGCAGGCCGCCCACGACGCCGTCGCTACCCAGCACGTTGCCGAGCACGCCGCCCAGGGCGCTGTCTTCACCGAGCAGGCCGCCGACGACGCCGTCTTCGCCGAGCAGGCCGCCGACCAGGCCGTCTTCGGCCAGCAGGCCGTTCACCAGGCTGCCTTCGCCCAGCACGTTGTCGAGCGTGCCGCCCAGCAGGCCGTCGTTGCCCACGAGCTGGTCGGTGAGGCCGCCGAGGCCGAGCGCGTCGGTCAGGCCGCTGATGATGCCGTGGTCGCCGATGAGGTTGGTCAGGCCGTTGTCCAGCGCGTCGGTCAGGTAGTCGACCTGGCCCGCCACCGTGCCGAGGATGGCGCCGGTCGCGCCCTGGCCCAGCAGGTTGTCGAGCGTCGGGCTCAGCGAGTCGCCCAGCAGGTCGGTGACGCCGCTCACGGTGTTGTCGATCGGGTCGAACTGGTTGGGGTCGTTCGGCGTGAACTCGCTGCCCAGCAGCGGAGCCAGCACGTCGTCGAGCGTGTCGGTCACGCCATCGACCGCGTTGGTGACCGGGGTGAGCGAGTCGCCCAGGCCGAGTGCGCCGCCAAGGCTGTCGGTGACGTGGTTGACGAGGCTGTCGCCGGGGTTGAGGAGGGCGTCTGCGTCGGCATCGGCATCGGCATCCGCATCGGCGTCCGCATCAGCATCAGCATCGGCGTCCGCATCAGCGTCGGCATCCGCATCCGCATCGGCGTCCGCATCAGCGTCAGCGTCGGCATCGGCATCGGCATCGGCATCGGCATCGGCATCGGCATCGGCATCGGCATCGGCATCGGCGTCAGCGTCAGCGTCAGCGTCGGCGTCGGCGTCAGCGTCAGCGTCGGCGTCGGCGTCAGCGTCAGCGTCGGCGTCGGCGTCAGCGTCGGCGTCGGCGTCAGCGTCAGCGTCGGCGTCGGCGTCAGCGTCAGCGTCGGCGTCAGCGTCAGCGTCAGCGTCGGCATCGGCATCGGCATCGGCGTCCGCATCGGCGTCACCGTCCGCATCCGCATCGGCATCGGCGTCCGCATCCGAGTCGGCGTCCGCGTCGGATTCACCGGGGTTGTTCGGGTTGCCCGAGCCGACGAGCAGCGGAACGACGCTGTCGCTGCCGCCGCCACCGCCGCTCAGGGCAGCGCCCAGCGCCGCGGCGCCCAGGGCGCCGAGTGCGAATTCGCCCAGCCCGATGCCACTGCCGGCAGCGAGCTTCTTGGTGACGGCCAGTGCAGCGGCGTCGGCGTCGCTGTCGGGCGGGGTCACCTGCAGGTCGCCCGAGGCGACATCCACGTTCACCTGTTCGAGGCCGCCGGGCAGCTTGGTCGAGCCGATGGTGGCGTCGGTGCCGCCGGTGAACACACCTGCGAGCGGGGCCTTGTTGGTGGCCGATCCGGGGAAGAGGACATTGGCGTGGCCGTCCTGCGGGACGAGCACGCGGTCGCCGGCCATCAGTGTCTGATTGCCATCGACGGGAATGCTGACACCATCGCGCATGACGGTGACGCCGGGCGTGGCGTTCGATAATGTGCCGATGCTGGCCGGGGCGGCAGCTGCGGCAGGAGCGGCCGGGCTCACCACGCCGGGAGTACCCAGCGGAGTGACGGTGGCCTGGGCGAGAACCACAGGGGCAGCGCCAGCGGCGGCAAGTCCCTCGGTCGAGTTGGTCGATGCTTGTTGAGCGGTCATTGGGCAGCCTCTGTGACAAAAGATGCCTACTCAGGGGCAACTAGCGTGCCGCTTTTGCGAGGCGCCATGCCGAAGCTGCCTCGAACACCGCAACTCGTTGATTCGTATGGAAAATTTTCTTTTTGCAGGGCCTCCGGCGGGGTGTGGAAACAGCTCGTAAGGAGGTCAATCGGCGATTCGTTACGTTACGAAGTAACGCCGCGTACCCGGAACGTCCGACACATCCGAGGCACCGCGAAGCCGCCGAAAAAGCAGTTCGCGCCGGCCCCTCCCTCTCATCTTTTCGCCACCTCTATATAGATATGTTCAACCCCTCCCAGGAAGACGTGCGCCGCTTCTTCTGCGACGTCTACGCCAAGCACCGCCAGGGCCTGCCGATGGAAGCGCTCGAGACCATCGCCGCCGGCTGGATCGACCAGCACCCCGAGTACCACGA
>Ga0102593_1002450_pt1 | contig 14192 bp, 10 predicted proteins | sample AraplaCol_mMS_r2_2_FD_76862 | JGI IMG/M metagenome (GOLD analysis project Ga0102593, IMG submission 76862) | Arabidopsis root microbial communities from North Carolina, USA - plate scrape MF_Col_mMS_r2 (SPADES assembly) (version 2) | ecosystem: Host-associated > Plants > Roots > Endosphere...
TCTGCCGGAACCCAGATTCCTCGCTGTATTTCAACGGATAGAATTCGGCCCTCCGAAGGCTGAGATCCAGGTTCGATTCCTGGCGGCGGGACCAAATGCAAAGCCGGACACTTTCAAAGGTGTCCGGCTTTTTTGTTTTGCCCTTTAGAGTGAGCTTTTCTGTCCGATTGGGTCCAAAGAAGTTCGGCTGAATCCCTTCGTAGTTGGGGCGCCGACGGAGCACGAAATCGGCGGATTGGGGGACGGGGACCGACTTCTCTCATATTTTGAGCAGTGTCGTACGCCGAGCGCCTTGGGTAAGCTCATTGAGGCCAGCCGCGAAGTGAGCTTCGGCTCAATACGCAAGAACGACCGCCGCTGGCGAAATGTGCTGTTCATGCATCCAAAGTCGCTAATCCGGTGTGCGTCGCAACCAGCCGCCCAGCGGCGCTCAGACGCCCGGGTGCTCCGCCCACCTCGGAAATACGTCCTTGAGTCGCTCGACCGTGTGGCGCCACTTGGGCGTTGTCGGCTGGCAAACGGTGTTTTGGTTGCCAAACAGGCCGACCTCGTTGATCGCCTTGTCTTCTGAAACGGTATCCAACCACTGCACTCGAACGAAGTGCTCAGCACGCTCCGGATCATTGGCAGTCAGCCGGTACCGGTCGGCGTGCTTGAGTATTCTCAAAGCGGGCTGCTCGCCCGATTCAGTTTGCACTCTGAAGTCGTTGACCGACTGCACCGACTCGAGCACTGTGCCGACGCCAACGTATCCCTTCTTTGGGATCTTGACCCACACCCGGTCACCGGGTGACAAGAGCTTCAATGTCTGGCTGTACCAACTGCCGCCACCGCCGCTGATGAAGCCGAAGCGACGAGCGTCATCCCAACTCCGTGACGATTCATCACCAAAAGAAACATAGAACTCACCGTTCCATGGCTCCTTTTCGATCTTGGCAATGGTCGTGGAAGCCACATTGGCTAGGGTCTCAACGGGATCGATCAGCCAAGCACGGCTAAGAAGCTTGTCGATCCCGTGCTCAAAGACCTGGAAGAACACGACGTTGATTGCGATGTCGCGGGCGTTGAGATAGCCGATGATTCGTTCGGTGGACGCGTCGAGCTCAGCGGCAATGATGATGATCTGATGTGACTGGTTCAGGGTACTTCGTCCAGCTCCACACTGAAGCGTTGCTGGAAGGCTGCATCTAGGCTCTTGCCACCCGAAAACCGCTGGAAGATCTGAGCCACCCGGTCCGGCGTCAACTGCTCGACCCACGATGCATAGTCCAGCGCCTGGGCGATGATTTCCCGCGGCGTGCGGTCACGCTTCAGCTCGATGAGCACCAGGGACGCATCGGGCGCAATCGCCAGCAGGTCAACACGCCCACCATGCGACGTGATCTCCTGCCGGCCAATCAACATCCACTCGCTGGACAGGATCCGCGGATCGCGCACGATCATGTCCTCAAGCTGCTGCTCGCTGGAAAGTCGGCTGGGAACCAAAGGCGCCGGCTGATCGCCGACGCGCCAGATGGCGTGGTGAATAGGCATCGCGCTCTCCTCAGGCTACTAGCTTCAGCAGTTGCTTTTCATTGCGAACCTGGAGGCACCAGCGCGCCACCGACGATAGTTCTGCCGACCGGTGGGTGAGTTCTCGCACCTTTGCGCGCACCTCAAGAAGCTTGGCCTTCGCGGCGGGGTTCTTTCCAGCGGCGCATTTTGCTTTCGCAGCCAGGAAGTCTTCGATGAGCGCATCGACCTTCTGCCAGACACTTCGGCGGGCCTCAGCCAAGGGTACATGCTCGTTGAGTTTGAGCCGTTTCACGGTTTCGCTCACACGGTCTTGTTCCCACTGGGAACTCCCCGGCATCGGAATGAGCTTCCCCTCTTCATCGAAAGCGATCAACGATACGTCGTCGTCGTCAATCGGGTCCAGCAGGTACGGGGCCTCAGACTCCTCGCAGCGCACGGAGAACGTGGAACAAAGCGAACCCTGCTGCAGCGGGAACCAGCCTCCCTTCTTGCGGTTGCCAACATTCCCGCAGACCCGGAAGTTCATGTAGTCGAACGCCAACCACCAGTAGCCATCACGCTGTGCGCCTTCTGGAGTCTTGGCCTCTTTCTTGGGCCGGAAGTGCTCGACGTCATAATGAGAGTAGAGCTCACGCACTTCGGAGAACCAGCACTTGCCGCCGGACAGCGCTAAAAGCCACTGCTTCAGCGCACCCCAATGCGCACTGTTGGCATCAATCAGTGCATTGCGCTCGTCTTGCTTGCCTGCAGCCTGCAAAGCTGCCATGTCGGTCACCAGCTGCGCAGACTTGGCAAGCCAAGCATCCCACTCCGCCTGCGTCCAGGATGTCCACCCAGGCATGTCACTGTCGGTGGGCTTCTTGTGTTCGAGGTCAATGAAGATCACTTGACAGCCTCCTCACGCAAGATCTCATCGATGATCTCGTCCGCCACCTTGTTTTGCTCGGCTTGCTCTTCTGGGCTGAGCGTAGGTTTGCGGAACTTGCGGTGCTGCGCCATCTTGCGCACGAAAAGGGCGTAGTCGGGATCGCGGAAGTCGGCTGTCGAGAAGCCCAAGTCCGCAAGCTCAGCCGATAGCCTGGTCAACTCCACGTCTTCTTCGGCCGTGCGAGGTTTGACGAACAGCTCGTTGCGCCGGAACAAGCGCCGCTCGGTTTCAATGTCCAACGTGGAAGACAAACCGAACAGCTCGCTTTTCAGCAGCCCGGTCACGCCCATGCCTTGCGGGTGGTCGTCGGGCGTGTCCACAACCGTGCGATTGGCATTGCGGCGCAAAATGTGCACCTGCTCTCGCCGGAGACTGCCGACCATCATCGGGTCATGGGTGGTGAGGAGGATTTGGGACTCACCCTGCATCAGCGCGCCGTTGTCTGAAGTCAGCACGCCTTCGATGTCATCGAAATATCGCAGCTTCCAGATCGGGTTCAGGTGCGTGTCTGGCTCGTCGAGCAGGAACAGGCAGTGGTCTTCGCGGGTGATACGCATCAGGCCCAACACCGTGAGCATTTGCAGCTCGCCCTCCGAGAGTTGGGTGAAGCTCACCTTGCCACCATGTTCATCGCGCTTCTTGACGGTGATGCGCACTTCGTCGATCAGGTCACCGATGTAAGCACCCTCGGCGTAGCGGAAGAAGCTGTCGGTGCTGCCTACCAGTTCGCCCAATCGCTTCAGCTTGTCTTGGCTGGGCACAAACAGATAAAGCTGCTTCTGCTTTTCCGTACGACCCCGAAAATCAATCTGTTTAGTGGCCTCTTGCTCAATCGGTGCCCAGGCCACTTGCCAGAGCTTGTCGAGGAACTCGCTCACCACATTGCCACGCGCATACCAAAACCGTGGGTCGCCCTCGTTCAGCTCTTGTTCGTCGAACCTGCCACCACGGCGCTTTTCACGTAGGCGGTGCGGCTCTTTCAGCACGAAGAGCGCTGACTCCAGCGATTCGATGTGCAGATTCTTGAGCACCTTCTGAAACACTGGGTCGTCGGAAAGCAAACATGCTAGCAGCACTAGCTGGCTATGGCCGCCGCGGCAGTAGAACATGCGACGCAGGCGGTCATCGCCAGCTTGTTTCAACCGCGAGTCTCGGCGGCGCTTGGCCTCTTCCACTGCGCGAATGTCTGCTTCGGTGCCGGTAAAGCTTGCCAGCAAATCTTCAGACAGCACCTCGTCGGTGGTGATTTCCTGGCGCTGGTTGAACCGGCGCTGGTGCTCCTGAAATAAGGCCTCGATACGTTCATTGCGGCCGGAGTAATAGGCAAAGATATGCGCGGGCAGCAGTTCGCGGTTCTTCAACAGATAGCCCTGCGATTCAGCCTTTTCATCCACCCGCACGAAGGGGCGCTTCTGCTTGGTCGTATCGGCCTCAATGCTCACTGCCTGGCCGCGAATGCTGTATTCCAGCGTGTAGTCAAACGCCGCTTCACGGTCCAGGTCCACATCGCGGAAGATGGTGATGAGCGCCTCGATCAGGTTCGATTTGCCGGTGCCGTTCTGGCCAATCAGGGCGTGGCTGCGGATGGGCATGAGCGGCGCATCCGAAGGGGTGCCCGTAGCAGGCTGCAAGTGCGAATCGAAGGCGATGTCGAGATCGCGAAGATTGCGAAATGCAGGAATGCGGATGCGCCGGAGTTGCATGTCAAGCTTCCTCGTTCTCGACCGAAAGTGTCTTCATCGCAGCTGCCGATGACTGAGTTATCCAGCCATATTCAACTTCCATTTTCAGTTGCTCTTTGAAGGCTTCCTTGTCTTTACCAAAGCTCGCGAGCAGATCGATTTCATACATTTCACGACCGAACTTCTTGAGCAGTTCAAACAGCATGGCGTTCTGCTTAATTTCAACGGGTATGGCCTCGCTTTCTAAGTCCTCGCGTGCTCGTAGCACCACGGGCTCCATAATCCAACCGTGCGACACCTCGGTTTTCAACTGGGCGTAAAAGGCATCGATCTCGCCGCCGAAGCGTTGCCACAAGTCTTTGGCGCTCAGCTCTCCGTGATGGCGAGCCAGGATGGTCGCCAGCGGGGCTTGGGCTTTGATGTCCGGCGCTGCGCCCAAACGCAGCGGAGCGATCAATTCGGTTTGTGGGGCTTTCATGAGTTCCTCTTCTTGTTCTAAGGCGATGCCAGTAAGGCTTGAGACGGCGCTGGCAGCAAGATTGGTTGCTATGCGGTGCCTCCGAGACAGCTGATCTGCATAGTGATCGCATATCCGGAAAAGTTCATCGACGATGGTGACTATTCGGTCCTGGTCAGCCTTGGGTGGAACCGGTACAACCAGATCTTCAACGCCTCCGACCCGCAGATGCTTCACCGTCATGCCAATGGCAGCTTCAATCATCCGGGCTTGAAAACTCGGACTCTGGATTACATAGAGCAGAAAGCGATTGCCGAAGAGCTCTGGAAAGAGTCGAATCAACATTGAGCGTTGCCCGAGGCACACCCTTTCTCCGTCTGGCACGATCGCAGCCTCACCCATCGGAGCTTCACGCGTGAAGAATATGTCGCCACTTTTTGGTTGCATACGCCTGGCCCAATAAGCATATGTTTCTTCTGAAATCTTCCGCGTACTAGCCAGATCCATTCGACCGTTCCGGATGTCCGTGGTGCGTATGAGATGAATGCCTTCGCTCACATACGGCGCCGTCTTGTTGTGGCAATCAACTACGGCTTTCGACACCTGTAGCAAGGATGCCCATGTCCAGTGCGCCGGCAATGGTGCATCGGGATTGGCCACTTGCTGCGTGCGAAGCTTCTTCAGCATTGCCAAGGCTTCTTTTTGCTCTTGGCCAACTGAGTTCCTTGACCATTCGATGCGTCTCGCTGCAATAGCATCGAGCAAGTCGGCGCCAGTGGTTTTAAGGTGGCGATGTTCGGCGTCCAGCAACTCTCCAGACACCGCCAAATCAAGAACTAATCCCTTGAACGCTACGACATCCTCCGGCGCATGAAACAGCTGCCCGAAACTGTCGGCTAGACGCGTCCAGGTGCCTTGCAGATCGTGCGGGCTGGTGGCACTGGCGACCGCTTGCAGGGTAGATCGGCGCAGGTTGTTTTGTAGTTTTCGGCGCGTTTGCTGTTGCGCTTCCAGCGTGTCGCACAACGCCATCAGCTCATCGACTTTGGCGACGATCCTGGTTTGTTCTTCGACGGGTGGCAGCGCAGCTGGCAATGCCAATAGCTGATCCTGCTTGATGCCGGAAACTGTCGTGCCCGCACCCTTCACCTCGCGGGTCTTGTAGAGAATCAGAAAGTAATCTGGAACAACCTCTGGGGGCAGCTCGAGTGCTTTAAGGTCTTGGTTGATGGCCAGTGCGACGCGGTTGATCGCGACCTTGCCAAGACCCATGCGAGTGCAAACGATGATCCGACCAGGGGGGATTAGGCTTGAGGAGCTGCTTTTTAGGCCATCTTCTGTGATGTGATCTGCCGTATCGTCGATGAACTTCAGGTCCTTCATGTCTTTCACGCTTGCCCATGGGATGACTCCCCCCCAGTAACTTTGATGGTTCTTGGATGGTGTCCCACCGCCGGTAATTGTGAGCGCCATGTCCCCTAAGCGGCAAATAACCCAATGTCGTGGTGCTTTGATCGTTGTTCGCGAAACAGGCGCTTGTTTCGCGATGACTTTCCTTCTTTCGGGGTGTTCTCGTTTCCGCAATTCGATCGCGTCAATCAATGGTGATGCGTCGATTGGTTCTTCAGCCTGTGTTAGATCTCCTGACACGGCCAAGTGCAGCACGAGCTCGCGAAGCCGATTAACCCCGCCCGGCGCATTCGCAATATGCCCAAACTCCGCCACGAACTGCTGTGCATCCATCAGACATCCCCGCCTACAAAGTGATGGGCCAGTGCTGCGGCCAGCTCGCTCTTGAGCTGGTTTTCGGTTTCTTCAATTTCGCCCAGCAGCTTTTTGTATTTCGCCAGCAGCACATCCGGGTCGTGTGTTTCTTCTTCCGGGGTGTTGGGGTTCTTTATGTCCAGGTTGAAGATCGGCCAGTAGATGCGATCACCGGCCCCCTGCGCGTCTCGCGCTTGTAGGCGCAGGGGTTCAGCTTGGGCGCGTAACTCAGCAATATGGATTTCGATCTTTTCGCGGTTGGAGGGGGCGGTACTGCCGACTAGGCTCTTACGCAAGTCGCCCGCTTCCCCTTCCAGTGCAGCGGCTTGGTTGTTCAGGTCTTCGGCGCGCTGCCAGTGCGGTTGGGCAGCAGCTTGTGCTTGTTCGCGCTTGGTTTTGAAATCCACCTTCCAGGCGAATTCGTTTTCCACGCGTTCGGCAAAGTCGTTGATTTCTGTGCCCCACCATTCCTGCTCGGGCTTGAATTCTTCAAGTCGGATGGGCTTGGTTTTGGAGTAGCTCTTGTAACCCTTTGGATAGGGGTGCTCATAGAACCAGATGGTGTCGGTGTGAAAGTGTTCGGTGCCATCGTCCACCGTTGCGCCCTTGGTGAAGAACAGTAGATTGGTTTTGATGGTGGTGTAGGGCGCGAACACGCCTTTGGGCAGGCGAATGATGGTGTGCAGCTTGCAGTCACGCAGCAGCAGCTTTTTCAGCGTGCCTTTAATGCCGTCACCAAACAAGAAGCCATCGGGCAGCACCACGGCGGCGCGGCCGTTTTCTTTCAGCAGCTTCTTGATGATGAGCGCCATGAACATATCGGCAGTCTCGCGAGTGCGCAGGTCGGCGGGGTAGTCGCTGCCCACGCCATCATCCTCGTAGCCCCCAAAGGGCGGGTTGGTGACGATGCAGTCGACCTTGTGGGTGGCGTTCCATTCGTTCCAGCCGATGCCTAGGGTGTTGCGATGCTCGATCTGGCTGGGCACATCAATGCCGTGTAGCAGCATGTTGGTGGTGCACAGCAGATGCGGCAGTTGCTTCTTCTCGATGCCGTGGATCAGCCCTTCGATGGCGCGTTTGTCTTCAGCACTGGATCTGGCTGAGAGTTGATTGCGGAGATGGTCGATGGCAGCGGTCAAGAAGCCGCCAGTGCCGCAAGCCGGGTCCATCACGGTTTCGCGTTTGTCCAGGCGGGGGTTGACGCGGTCGGCCATGAAGGCGGTGATGGCGCGCGGGGTATAGAACTCGCCCGCGTTGCCTGCGCCGCGCAAGTCGTTGAGCATTTGCTCATAGACATCGCCCAGGCTGGCGCGGGTCTTGAAGTCGTGGAAGTTGATGGCGCCTTCCAGCTTCTCGATCACAGCCAGCATCTGCGGGCCGGATTTCATGTAGTTGTTGGCGTCTTCAAAAACCTGCTTGATTACCTTGTGCTGCGGGCTCTTGCTCGCATCAATTTGATCTTTGAGTGCAGGAAAGAGCTCGTTGTTGACGAAGGACACCAGGTCGCTTGCGGCGATCTGCGGCTTCTTCTTGCCAGCGGCATCCACGATATAGGCAGCCCAATTGCGCCAGCGGTAGCGTTCGGGCATCGGTGATTTGTATTTCTTGTTGTCGTCTTCCCATTCTTCCTCGCGCTGGTCGAAGACCTTGAGGAAGAGCATCCAAGTGAGTTGGCCGAGCCGTTGAGCGTCGCCGTCGACGCCATCGTCCTTGCGCATGATGTCCTGAATGGACTTTATGGTGCTGCTGAGATTCATCTTGTTGTTTCGTTTTACGTAGCCTGATGTAGGGTCAAGCCTGCTTCAATTTGCCCTGCTCGTAGAGCGCTTCTTCCAACTCGTGCACGGCTTGGGTGTATTGCTCGACGCTGCCAAAAATGCCGCGCCGGATTTGGGTTTTGCTGCCGAATTGATCAAACGGGGGTAGCTCCAGCACCTTGGCGTCTTCAATGTCTTGCACGCCGTGATCGGCGAACTTGGCGAGCAGGGCTTCGAGCACTGCGCGGGCTTGCTCGCCGTATTTTCCGAACACATCGCGCTTCTTGACGTTGTTGGCACGCTCGCGTCGGGTGAGCGGCTTTTGGTCGAAAGCCACGTGGGCGACCAGATCAAACACATCGAGCTCGCTGCCGTTGGCCACGGCCTGTTGCAGGATTTCGAGCGGCATGCCCTGGTCTGCCAGTTCTTCCAGTACGGCCTGCTTGCGTTCGGCACTGTTCCAGCGGCGCAGAAAACCGGTCATGGTGCCGAACTCGGCTTGCAGCGCTTTTTTGATGTCGTCCTTGAGCAGAACGCGGTAATCCTCGGTAATGAGTTTGCCGTCGGCGTCCAAGTACTGCGAGCGTTCAACGGCAATGCGCACATTGATGTCGTCAATCACGTACTTGGTGCGGCCTTCGCCGCCACCGCCTGTATTACCGCCAGTGTCATCGCCACCCGTCGCGCCAAGCCCATAGGGTGGTGGCTCCGGTTCGCCAACACCCGGTGGATTCGTGTCTTCTGGGGGCACCACGGGTTCGTCGGGTCTTGGCTCATAGATCACCACTGGTTCGCCATCGAAATCCGGGTCGGAGAACAGGCGGGTGGCACCTTTGAAATCCATAATGGTGAAGTACAGCTTCTGGTAGTCCTCACGCAGGCGCGTGCCACGGCCAATGATCTGTTTGAACTCGGTCATCGAGTTGATGTTCTGGTCTAGCACGATGAGCTTGCAGGTTTTGGCATCGACTCCGGTCGTGAGCAGCTTGGACGTCGTAGCAATGACTGGATAGGGCTCATCGTTATCGATGAAGTAGGAGAGCTGCGCCTTGCCTTCGGTGTCGTCGCCAGTGATGCGCATCACGTAGCGGCGGTTGCTGGCAGCGGCCGGGATGAGCTTGACCAGCTCTTGGCGCATGCGTTCGGCGTGATCTTGGTCGTCGCAAAACACAATGGTCTTGGCCATTGGATCAGTGGCCTTCAGGTATTCCCAGACCCTGCTGGCAACGAGATTGGTGCGCTTTTCGAGCACCAGATTGCGATCGAAATCCTTGGTGTTGTACTGGCGTTGCTCAACAGTCTGGCCGAGTTTGTCGACCTTACCTTTTTCGGGGGTGTAGCCGACAGCGTCGACATCGGTAGCGATGCGGATGACTTTGTAGGGTGCGAGAAAGCCGTCTTCGATGCCTCGCTTGAGCGAGTAGGTGTAAACGGGATCACCAAAGTAGCTGATGTTGCTCACCTCCTTGGTTTCCTTCGGCGTGGCCGTCAGGCCCAGGTGCGTGGCCGCCCTGAAGTAGTCCAGCACATCACGCCAGGCTGAGTCGTCGGCAGCGCTGCCGCGGTGACACTCGTCAATGACCACCAGGTCAAAGAAGTCCGCGGGAAACTGCCGGTAGATCTGCTTCCATTCTTCGCGGCCGGTCACTGCCTGGTACAGGGCGAGGTAGACCTCGTAGTTCTTCTTTATCTCGCGGTTGGTGATCTTGTGCATCACCTCGCCAAACGGGGCGAAGTCCTGCTGCATCGTCTGGTCAACCAGAATGTTCCGGTCAGCTAAGAACAGGATCCGCTTCTTGGCCTTGGCCTTCCACAGCCGCCAGATGATCTGGAACGCGGTGTAGGTTTTGCCCGTGCCCGTGGCCATGACCAGCAACACGCGCTGCTGGCCCTTGGCAATGGCCTCGATGGCGCGGTTGATGGCGACGCGCTGGTAGTAGCGGGGTTCCCGGCCGCTACCGTCGGTATAAAAGGGCTGCTCCACGAGCGCAAGGGCAGTGGGCTCGGTCAGCCCCTTCCACTGCTGGTAGAGCGCCCAAAGTTCGGCGTGCGTCGGGAACGCGTCCAACGGGACTTCACGTTCGGTGGGCGAGGTGAGACCTGTTCGGTCGTGCACTAGGAGTGCGGTGCCATTGCTGCAGATGGCGACGGGCACGTCCAGCATCTCAGCGTAAGCCAGCGCCTGCTGCATGCCGTGCCCCACAGGGAAGCGGGCTTGCTTGGCCTCTACCACCGCCAGGGGGACGCCCGGCCGCGCGTAGAGGACATAGTCAGCGCGTTTCGGCCCACCTTTGGCTTCTGGGTTGCGGATGCGTGCAGCCAACTTGCCACGCACCATGACACGGCCATCCGTGAGGCTGACCTCCTCTCGGAACTGCGCCTGCTGCCAACCGGCGTTTTGTATGGCGGGAGTAATGAACTTGGTACAGATGTCGCGTTCGCTCAGGTCTCCTTTGTTCACTCGGTTCCTCCTGAAACAGATGCAGTTTTTCGTAGGCTTTGTTCTTGTACTTCCCGAGCTTCATTCCAGAAGCACCATGAACTCTGTCGCAATCGCCTCGGGTCGAATTGCGCGGGCACCATCAGCACGATGCAAGCGAACCAGACCATGGGCCTGAAGGTTCTTCAGCGTTCTAGAGAGATTGCTCGGTGCCCGACCAGATAACTTGGCCAGTTCCGCGACCGTCTGTGGTTGCGCCGAACTAATGATCTTGAGGAGCTGCCTGTTCTCATCTGACAGAACGCCAGCCAACTGCCGCCACGATTCGAACCACACCGTAGGCCCTTCAATGGGAACGACGCCCTGGGGGGCAGGTTCGCTACGGATACCAACAATGGTGCGCATGCGACGGGCTCCAAATGATGCTGCGAGGATCATATCAGGCGAAGATAACCTTTGACACGATGAAGAACGTTAGCCGCTTCACCGATAGATGCTGACTGCAAATTGATCACGCATACGCCAGCGTACATTGACGCCATGATGAGTCAGTGAACAGCTTTAGCCCAATGGTTCGCCGTCCGCGGTGCGGTTGTGGCGCGATGACTGCAATCGGGCGATACCGTGCGCTGGCCCTCACGGACTCGGCGACAGCATCCGCTGCATTGACGCCCCCACTCCCGAGAGTGAGCAGCCGGGGTCGGACTTCGCTCCTGCAACGCTGCGTTACATTGACACCCTAAGGCGGAGGTGACGTATGGCGGGATGGTTGAGCACGCTGAAGAAAGAACTCACAGGCGAAACCAGCATGGCGCATGCGCCTCAGCGCACGTGGTCGCCTCAGGTCTTCGAAGACATCGAGTGGCGCCGCTTCGAGGCATTGTGCGAAACGTTGTTTGGGCAGGCCGGCGTGCGCACCGAAAGTCAGTCTCATGGCGCAGATGGTGGCGTCGACATCTGGCTCTACTCGGCACACAGCCCTAAACCGATGATCGTTCAGTGCAAGCACTGGCGCCGCAAGCCGGTTGGCGTTCAGCAGATGCGCGAGTTCTTCGGCGTGCTCAAGGCTAACGAATTGCAGTACGGCACCTTTGCGACAAGCTCCACATTCACTGACGATGCATTGGTCTTTGCCAAAGCCAACGGCATCAATGCGCAAGATCGATCAGGTCTGCTGCGCCTTATTGGCACTCGCACGGCCGAGCAGCAACAGACACTGCTCACGGTCGCCTACGAAGGCGAGTACTGGAAACCGACCTGCGTGAACTGCGGTGTAAAGATGGTGGAGAGAAAGCCCAAAGAGGGCGGCACCCCGTTCTGGGGCTGTGTGAACTTCGGAAAGACGCGGTGTCGTTTCAGGCTCTACACGGCGGCTGATCGGTAGCTTGACCGCAAGTTGATTCGACTCACGCGGTGCGCACTCGCGGCTCGAACGTACCGGCGTGCGCTCCACGCCACCGGAAGCAAGCCTCGCGAACTTCGTCGGTCAGCGCTGACAGGGCTTCGGAAGCGATGCCGCTTCTCGCATGCTGAATCACAAACCGCGCCGGTGGTAGCGCCGGCAAAAAGCTCCCCGGCGGAATAGATCGCAGCCCAGGCGGCATGCCCGAAGGCGTAAGCACAGTTATGGCCAACCCGGCAGCGGCAGCCGCCACCAATGCTCCAGAACTCTGCGCGGTCAGCACGATCTGCCAGTTCGCTGCGCCATGGCCGGCCAGTGAAGCGAGCGCGGCTTCGCGGAACGGGCAGGGCTCCGAAAGAAAGGCCAGCGGCGCGGGCGCGTCGGGGTCGAGCAGCGCGCGCTCGGAAAACGCCCATACCAGCGGTTCCATCCAGAGCGTTTCGGTGTCGCTTCCGGCATCGCAGACGGTGCCGACCATCAGGTCGAGCGAGCGCTGTTGCCGCACCTGCTTGGCCAGCACGGTGCTGATGCCGCCGGTGATCTCCACGTGCACGTCGGGCCGGCGCTGGCGAAAGCTTGCGAGCGCGGCAAAGAGCCATTCGTTGGGGAACCCCTCCGAGCATCCGAGGCGCAGGGTGGTCGGCGCATGGCGGGGCGCCGCGAGCCGGGAGACTGCCTGCTGCTGCAGGTTCAGGATGCTCCTCGCATAGCTCAGCAGCACGCTGCCCTGGGCGGTGAGCTGCAGCGAGCGGGTGGTGCGCTCGAAGACCCGGCAGCCCAGTTGTTCTTCGAGCCGTTTGATCTGTGCGCTGACGGCCGATTGCGTCAGGTGCATGGCTTCGGCCGCGCGGGTCACGCTGCCGTGGTCGGCAACGGAGACAAAGGCGCGCAGCTGCTGGGAGTCGAGCATGGGTTTTATTCAGTGCTGTTTGTTCTGAATTGCTGCAAATTATGTTGCTTGTGCGCGTGCTGGTTGGTGCCTAGCCTCGGCTGACCTGAACCACTTAAGCCCTGCAAGCCATGAAAGAACTCCTGTACATCGAGACCTCTCCCAGGCAAACGCGTTCCGCCAGCATCGAAGTGGCCGGCGCTTTCATCGACGAGGTGAAGCGCGTGCACCCGGCGTGCCGTGTCACCACGCTCAACCCGTGGACGATGGCGCTTCCGGAGCTGTCGCAGGACATGTTCGACGCCAAGTACGCCGGCATCAACGGCGTGCCGCTCACCGACGCGCAGCAAACGGCGTGGGACGAAGTCCGGCGCATCGCCGCGCCGTTTCATTCGGCGGACCACATCGTGCTGGCGGTGCCGCTGTGGAACTTTGGTATTCCCTACAAGCTGAAGCACCTGATCGACCTGGTGTCGCACAAGGACGTGCTGTTCCGCTTCGACGCCTCGGGCCTGTCGGGCATGCTGCAGACGCGCATGGCGACGGTGGTGTGCGCGCGAGGGTTGGACTATCCGCTGGGAAAGGACGGCTCGGCGCACGCGCTCGACTTTCAGCTGCCCTACATCGAGACCTGGCTGCGCTTCATCGGCGTGCGCGAGGTGCGCTCGGTGGTGGTCGAAAAAACCTTGATGGGACCGGAGGTCGATGCCGACGCGCGGGCTGATGCAAAACGCCGCGCGGTGGAGTTGGCCGAGGGGCTCTAAGGGGCTAAAAGCGGGCGGTTGCGGGGGCGCGCGGAGCCTGACACCATGGCCGCATGACCACAACCACTACCTATCAACTCCACTACTGGCCCACGATCCAGGGCCGCGGTGAATTCGTGCGGCTTGCGCTCGAGGCTGCCGGCGCGGACTATGTCGACGTGGCGCGGCTGCCCGAATCTAAAGGCGGCGGCGAGTCCGCCTTGGGCGACCGGCTCGACGACCCCGAGATCGTGCGGCCGTCCTTCGCGCCGCCGTTCCTGATCGATGGCGACATCGTCGTCGGGCAGACCGCGGCCATCCTGCTGTACCTCGGGCCGAGGCTCGGCCTTGCGGGCGTCGGCGAATCCGACGGCCTGTGGACGCACCAGCTGCAGCTCACCATTGCCGACGTGGTGGCGGAGGCGCACGACACGCACCATCCCATCTCCACCGGCGCTTACTACGAGGACCAGCGCGACGCGGCCGTGCAGCGCGCGCGGGCCTTTCGCGAAGAGCGGATTCCCAAGTTCCTGAACTGGTTCGAGCGGGTGCTGCAGCGCAATCCGGCGGGGTCGTCGCACCTCGTGGGCGATGTGCTCACCTATGCGGACCTGT
>Ga0102593_1002454_pt1 | contig 14157 bp, 11 predicted proteins | sample AraplaCol_mMS_r2_2_FD_76862 | JGI IMG/M metagenome (GOLD analysis project Ga0102593, IMG submission 76862) | Arabidopsis root microbial communities from North Carolina, USA - plate scrape MF_Col_mMS_r2 (SPADES assembly) (version 2) | ecosystem: Host-associated > Plants > Roots > Endosphere...
TGGCCGAGATCATCACCAGCGAGCACGGCAAGGTCGTCTCCGACGCCCTCGGCGAGGTCAGCCGCGGCCAGGAAGTCGTCGAATTCGCCTGCGGCATCGCCCATCTGCTCAAGGGCGGCATGACCGAGAACGCCTCGACCAACGTCGACGTCGCCTCCATCCGTCAGCCGCTCGGCGTGGTCGGCATCATCAGCCCGTTCAACTTCCCGGCCATGGTGCCCATGTGGTTCTTCCCGATCGCCATCGCCGCCGGCAACACCGTCGTGCTCAAGCCCAGCGAGAAGGACCCGTCGGCAGCACTGTGGATCGCCGAACTGTGGGCCGAGGCGGGCCTGCCCGCCGGCGTGTTCAACGTGCTGCAGGGCGACAAGGTCGCCGTCGACGAGCTGCTCACCAACCCGCAGGTCAAGGCCATCAGCTTCGTCGGCTCGACGCCGATCGCGCAGTACGTCTACTCCACCGGCACGCTGCACGGCAAGCGGGTCCAGGCCCTCGGCGGCGCCAAGAACCACGCCATCGTGCTGCCCGACGCCGACCTCGACCTGGCCGCCGACGCCATGATCAACGCCGGCTTCGGCTCGGCCGGTGAACGCTGCATGGCCATCAGCGCCTGCGTCGCCGTCGGCCCGATCGCCGACGAGCTGGTCGCCAAGATCGCCGACCGCGCCAAGGGCCTCAAGACCGGCGACGGAACGCGTGACTCCGACATGGGTCCGCTGGTCACCAAGGCCCACCGCGACAAGGTCGCCTCCTACGTCGACGCCGGCGAGGCCGACGGCGCCACGATCGTCGTCGACGGCCGCGGCGTCACGGTAGACGGAGAGGATGACGGTTTCTGGCTCGGCCCGACGCTGATCGACAACGTCACCCCCGAGATGAGCGTCTACACCGACGAGATCTTCGGCCCGGTCCTGTCGGTGGTCCGCGTGAACTCCTACGACGAGGCGCTGAACCTCGTCAACGCCAACCCCTACGGCAACGGCACGGCCATCTTCACCAACGACGGCGGCGCGGCCCGGCGGTTCCAGAACGAGGTCGAGGTCGGCATGGTCGGCATCAACGTGCCCATCCCCGTCCCCACCGCCTACTACAGCTTCGGCGGCTGGAAGAGCTCGCTCTTCGGCGACACCCACGCCCACGGGACCGAGGGCGTGCACTTCTTCACCCGCGGCAAGGTCGTCACCACGCGTTGGCTCGACCCCAGCCATGGTGGAATCAACCTCGGCTTCCCGCAGAACGACTGACAGGCACACGAGGGAGACTGACGACATGACGACTTTCGACAGCACATTGCTGCCCAGCGGGCAGGACCTGGCTACCGCGAAGGCCGAGGCCGCCCACGCCTACGAGCTCGACCGCAAGCACGTCTTCCACTCCTGGTCGGCGCAGGCGCAGATCACCCCGATGACCATCGTGGCCTCCGACGGCCAGTACGTGTGGGACGGCGACGGCAACAAGCTGCTCGACTTCTCCGGCCAGCTGGTGTTCACCAACATCGGCCACCAGCACCCGACGGTGGTCAAGGCCATCGCCGAACAGGCGGCCAAGCTGTGCACGGTCGCCCCGCAGCACGTCAACGCGGCGCGCTCCGAGGCAGCCCGGCTCATCGCCGAGCGCACCCCGGGTGACCTCAACCGGGTGTTCTTCACCAATGGTGGCGCCGACGCCGTCGAGCACGCCGTCCGGATGGCGCGGCTGCACACCGGCCGCTACAAGGTGCTCTCGCGCTACCGCTCCTACCACGGCGGCACCGACACCGCGGTCAACCTGACGGGCGACCCGCGCCGGTACCCCAACGACTACGCCAGCAGCGGCGTGGTGCACTTCAACGGCCCGTTCCTCTACCGCTCGTCCTTCTACGCGGAGAACGAGCAGCAGGAGAGCGAGCGTGCGCTGGAGTATCTGGAGCGGCTCATCCAGCACGAGGGGGCGACGTCGTTCGCGGCGATCATCCTGGAATCGGTGCCCGGCACCGCAGGCATCATGGTGCCGCCGCCCGGATACATGGCCGGCGTCCGCGAGATCTGCGACAAGTACGGCATCGTGATGATCGCCGACGAGGTGATGGCCGGCTTCGGCCGCACCGGCGAGTGGTTCGCCATCCAGAACTTCGACGTGGTGCCGGACCTCATCACCTTCGCCAAGGGCGTCACCTCGGGTTACGTCCCGCTGGGCGGCGTGGCGATCAACGACGCCATCTACTCGACGTTCGCCGACCGCGCGTACCCCGGCGGGTTGACCTACTCCGGTCATCCGTTGGCGTGCGCGGCCGCCGTCGCCACCATCAACGTGATGGAGGACGAGGGCATGGTGGCCAACGCCAAGCGCATCGGCACCGACGTGCTCGGCCCCGGCCTTGCCGACCTGGCGCAGAAGCACCCGTCGGTCGGCGAGGTTCGCGGGCTCGGCGTGTTCCAGGCGATCGAACTGGTCGCCAACCCGCAGACGCGGGAACCGTTGGCGGCCTACGGCGGCTCCAGCCCGGCGATGAACGCGGTCATCGCGGCATGCAAGTCCGGTGGTCTGCTGCCCTTCGCCAACTTCAACCGCATCCACGCCGTGCCGGCCTGCAACATCTCCGACGCCGAGGTCGCCGAGGGACTCCGGATCCTCGACGCCGCGCTGACGGTGGCCGACGGCTACGTGAACTAGGCAGGCCCCCCGCCGAGACTACGGTTGGTGCGCGAAGACACCCGTCATCCGCGCAACGACCGTAGTCTCGGCGAGCCTCAGCTCAGCGCGGCCAGCACTTCCCGTTCCGAGTAGCTCGCGGTCGCATCACTCACGACCGTGACGTCGTAACCCAGTTCGGCCCCGAAGCGCACGGTGGACTCGACGCAGGTGTGCGCGATCAGACCGACCACGATCAGCTGGTGGACACCGTGCCTCTTGAGCTGCAGGTCCAGATCGGTGTTCGCGAATCCACTTGAGCACCAATGTTCTTGAGCGACGATCTCACCCTCGAGCGGCACCAGCGCCGGATGGATCTCGCCACCCCAGCTGCCGTATTCGAACGTCCTGCGGCCCCACGCGGCCTTCTGGATCGGGGCGACGTACTTCCAGGTCTCGTAGTCACCGGGCCGGTACCGATAGTGCATGGCGTAGAACACGCGCACACCCGCACCCCGGGCGGCCCCGAGGACCCGTTGCAGGTTGGGCACGCAGTCGTTGGCCTCGGCGATCGCCTTCAGGCGATCCCAGACCTTGCCGCCCTCGGAGATGAAGTCGTTGTACGGGTCGATCATCACCAATCCGGTGACGTCCCGGTCGAAGTCCATGGCACATCAGTGTGCCGGACGCACTCAGCTCAGGAGGCCGAGTTTGTCCGCGTAGTCGAGCACGGCCTCGGCACGGGCGCGAGTGGGGCCGACGCTTCCGTCATACGGTCCGGTCGGGGCGTCCAACCGGGCCAGCGTGCCGCGCGCCTCGTCGATCTCCAGCGGGGACGGGCTCAGCAGCGCGTTGACCGTCTCGGCGTGCGCGGAGTCCAGGCACAGCCGGCCGGTCATGCCCGCCGCCTTCGTCACCGCGGTGTCGCGGGCCAGGTGGGCCGACTGGTCGCGCAGCGTCGGTCCGTCCACGGGCGCGGGCAATCCCGCTGCGCGGCTGGCGATCACCAGTCGGGCGCGGGGATAGGCCAGTGTCGCCGGATCGGCCGACATGCCGGTGTCGCGCCGAAAGTCGCCCACGCCGAACGCGATTCGCGCGCATCCGGAAGCCCGTGCCACCTCGGAGACCGATTCGACGCCGAGGGCCGACTCGACCAGCGCGACGACCGGTGTGCCGAGGGGCAACCGGGCGCTGGTGGCCTCGACGTCACCGGCGGATTCGGTCTTGGCCAGCATGACGCCGAGCAGTCCGGGCGCACCGGAGAGCGCGTCGAGATCGCTGGCCCACAGGGGCGACGTCGTGGCGTTGACGCGTACCCACCCCTGGCCTCCGGCGTGCAGCCACTCGGCCACCGATTGGCGTCCCGCGGGCTTGCTCGCGTCGGGCAGCCCGTCTTCGACGTCGAGCACGACGACGTCGGCGCTGCCGGCCACCGCGGCGTCGAACGAATCGTGACCGCCGGGCACGCCCGGCTGCAGCAGCCAGGTCCGGGCCAGTGACCAATGCGGGCGCCGAGTGCGCACCGGGATTGAAAGGGTCATGGGTCCATGATCCGGAACGGGGGCGCGGAGGAGAAGCTTGCGCACATTTAGTTCACGGCGTGCGCTGGCCGCGCGCGACGAACCGTCCGTGCCCCCTGCGGTCCTGCACCACCCCGTCGTCGACGACGACGGTCCCCCGACTCAGCACCCGGCGAATCGCGCCCGACACGCTCCAGCCCTCGTAGATGCTGTAGTCCACCAACGACGGCGACGAGGCGACCGACAGCCGGGTCTCGCCGGTCGGGTCGAAGATCACCACGTCGGCGTCGGCGCCCACCATCAGGCTGCCCTTGGCGGGGTACAGCCCGAACAGCTTGGCCGGGTTGGTGGCCGTGATGGCCACCAGCTGCTCGAGGGAGATCCGGCCTGCGGCCACGCCACGGTCGAAGAGCAGCAGCAGCCGGTACTCGACTCCTCCGACACCGTTGGGGATCTTGAGGAAGTCCGAGGCGCCGGCGTCCTTCTGGCCCACCATGCAGAAGGGGCAGTGATCGGTGGAGACGACGTCCACGTCACCACGGCGGATGCCGTGCCAGAGCCGATCCTGGTGCCGGACTGCCCGCAGCGGCGGCGTCATGACGTACCGGGCGACGTCGAAGTCGTCACCCTCGTAGACCGAGTCGTCCAGGACGAGGTAGTGCGGACACGTCTCGGCGTGGATCGGCAGGCCGCGCGACTTGGCGGCCGCCACCTCCGCGAGGGCCTCCTCGCAGCTAATGTGGACGAAGTAGGTTGGCGCCTGGACCAATTCGGCCAGCACGGTGGCCCGGTGCACGGCTTCGGCCTCCAGGATCGTGGGGCGCGTCTTGCCGTGCCATTGCGGCGACGTCCGGCCTGCCCGCAGGGCGCTGGAGGTGAGAACGTCGATGGCCGAACCATTCTCGGCGTGCACCATGGTCAGGCCGCCGGCCGCGGCCATCCGCTCCATCGCGATCAGCAGGGTGGCGTCGTCGACCATCAGCTCCCCGGGATAGGCCATGAACAGCTTGATGCTGCTGACGCCCGAGGCGACCAGTTCGTCGACGCCGCGCACCCTGTCGTCGCCGAGATCACGCACCACGACGTGGAAGCCGTAGTCGACGACCGCCTGGCCCTCGGCCTGCCGGACGGACCGTTCGAGCGCGGCGGGCAGCGGCTCACCGAACTGCTGCATGGCGAAGTTGACGATGGTCGTCGTGCCGCCTCGCGCCGCGGCCGCGGTGCCGGAGTGCGACGTGTCGGCCGTGGTGGTGGTCAGCGACGGGAAGTCCAGATGCACGTGGGGATCCACGCCGCCGGGCAGCAGCAGACAGCCGGTCGCGTCGATCACGGTGTCGGCCGAGATGTCCAGGTCGTGGCCGAGTCCGACGATCACGCCGTCGCGGATGTAGAGGTCGGCGGCGAATCGTTCGGCGGCGGTGACGACGGTGCCGCCCGTGATGACGGTCGTGCTCATGGCGCGACGCTGCGCAGCGCCGGCCAGTGACCCACCGCTCGGGCATGGCGCTCGTAGGCCGCTGCCGCCCCGAGCACGACGCCGTCGCCGAGGTGCGGGCCGATCAGCTGGATCGCGACGGGGAGTCCCGACTCGGTCAGACCCGAGGGCACGCTGATGGCCGGTTGGCCGGTGAGATTGGCGATCGGGGTGAAGCCCTGCCAGGCCGTCGGGGCCACCGGGGCGCCGTCGATCTCGGTCGGGCCCTCGGAGCCCAGCGGGAACGCGGGCACCGCGGTGGTCGGGCAGAGGACCAGGTCGAACCGCTGCATCGTCGCCGCGACGTCGTTCACGACGGCCTTGCGCATCATCAGAGCCTGCGTGAAGTCCTCTGCCGTCCAGTCGGTCTCGAGCATGGCGACCAGTCGCGGGGACATCCGGTCGCGGTAGGTCGCGACCATCCGGCGCATGCCGACCAGATCGGTCTCGTTCATGATGAGTGCGGTGAAGTGCGGTGCCGGGTCCGGCCAGGTCGGCACGAACGTCTCGACCTCGGCCCCGAGTCCGGAGGCGAACGCCTCGGCCGCGCGGTCGGCTGCCGCTCGGACCTCCGGGTCGACGGGAAGGTAACCGAAGTCGGGTGTGTAGCCGATGCGCAATCCGCGAAGATCGGTCCGGTTGTTCGCGCCCAACCAGTCGACGTCGCCGGCGGGCAGGGTGTGTCGGTCACGTGGATCGGGCCCGGCCAAGGCGGCCATCACCACGGCGACGTCGTCGACGGTGGTGGCCAGTGGACCGATGTGTTCGATGCTCTCCCAACCCGATACGCCGGGATGTCGATGGTCGCGGCAGCCGGGGTAGACGGGCACCCGTCCCATCGACGCCTTGAAGCCAACCAGACCGCACAGGGCGGCGGGGATGCGAATGGAGCCGCCCCCGTCACTGCCGAGGGCGAACGGCACGATTCCGGCGGCCACGGCCGCGGCGGTGCCGGCACTCGAACCGCCGGGAGTCCGGGAGAGGTCCCACGGATTCCTGGTCTCGGGGAACAGCGGGTTCGCCCCGGTCGCGGAGTAGCCGAACTCGCTGGCGTTCGTCTTGCCCAGGCTGATGGCGCCGGCGCCGTCGAGCCGTTCCACCACGACGTCGTCAACGTCGGGGACGAAGTCCGCGTAGGCGACCGAGCCGGAGGTGGTCCGAATTCCCTTGGTGCAGATCAGGTCCTTGACCGCATACGGCACCCCGGCCAGCGGGCCCGCCGTGCCGTCGCGAAGCTGGCGCTCGACGTCGGTGGCTCGCGCGCGGGCGATCTCCGGGGTTGGCGTGCAGAAGGCGTGCAGCTCGGGGTCGGCCGCGGCCAGCCGGCTCAGTGCGGCCTCGACCAGGTCGACCGGGGATGCGTTCCCGGTGGCCACGGCGTGGACGAGCTCGGCGACGGTCATGCCGCCTCCGTCCTCGCAGCGCGCTGACCGGCGTACTGACGGGCAGCCTCCAGTGCCGCGTATCCCGCTGCGGCGGCGACGATTCCGACCAGGGCGTCGACCGATCCCGGCATCAGGTAGTGCGAGGCCGTGGCGGCGGCGGCGCCCAGGATCCAGCCGGCGAACGCCGTCGGTCGGTAGGCGAGCACACCGGCGTCGACCCGGCGCAGCACCAGTTGGTCGACGATGAGCACGGCTCCGATCGGGGGGACGAAGATGCCGAGCAGGTTGAGCCAGTCCAGGAAGTACGCCCAGACCCCCGTGGCGGCGACGACGAGACCGACGATCCCGAGTCCGATGGCGATGGGCCGCATGCCCGCCCGGGTGATGCCCGACCAGCCGACCGCGCCGTTGTAGAGGCAGTGCGAGGCGACCGAGCCGAGGTTGACGAAGACGAAGACCACGGCGATGGCCGACAACAGCACGCCGTGGCCGGTCAGCAGGTTGAGGAAGCCGCCACCGTCGTTGGCGGGGTCCTTGGACCCTCCGACGGCCACCACCAGGCCGCCCACGGCGTAGGCGATGACGTTGGCCACCGGGAACGCCGTGAACGTGGCAGCCACTGCTGAGCGTCCGCTGGTGGACCACCGGGTGAAGTCCGCGGTCATGGTGCCGGAGTCGGCGAAGCCGGCGATGACGATGCTGACGGCGGCACCGAAGGACAGTGCGGTCCCGGCGCCGTGGTAGGACACGACGTCACCGACGGAACTGCCGGAGGCGCTGCCGCCCAACATGATCGCCACGATCGCCAAGACCAGGAACAGTGGCGCGGCCACCATGCCCAGCCAGGACAGGGCTCGGATGCCGACGATGGTCACGGCGGTGTAGAGCACTCCGCCGATGATCGCGCCGAGGACGGCCGACCAGCCGAGGGCACCCTGCAGGGTGGTGCCGGTCAAGCCGATCTGAAAGGAGAACCACCCGAGGACCACGGTCGCCAGGAAGGCCGCGGCGATCACCCTGCCGCGGTCACCGAACGTCGCCGCGGCCTGCAGTGAGAAGCTCTTTCCCGTCCGCCCCGCGACGTAGCTCAGGGCGCCCACGTAGGCGAACAGGACCACGTTGCCGATCAGGATGGCGCCGAGCCCGGCGACGGTGCCCAGGTTGTAGACGATGACGCCGCCGAAGACGGCGTTGCCGAGATTCATCGGGAAGCCGAACCAGACGGCGGCGATCGACGTCAGGCTGCGCCGAGCCGAGGCCGGCACCGGCTGGTGTTCGTATTCCTCGGCGAGGTCGAGGTGGGGTTCGTGCGCGGTGGTGGACATGTCTCTCCTGCAACGGTCATGGGCATGGCGGGGTACCGCCCGGGGTTTTCGGGCGTGGCGGGTGGGTGGAGCGGGCCTACGAGGCGCCGAAGAGGTGCCGCAGCACCCTGGCGCGATTCACGTCGATGTGCTCGTAGGACAGTTGGCGGGCACGATCGACGTCACCGGCGATCAAGGCCTGCAGCATGATTCGATGTTCGGCCCACAGCACGTCGGGTTCGTCGTTCTGCAGGTTGATCCAGTGCAGGCGCCCCTCGATCGGCTCGAGCATCTCCACCAGAAACTTGTTGCGTGCCATCTGCGGCACGAGGTCGTGGAACTCCACGTTGCACGCGTACACGGTGTCGCGGTTGCCGGCCGCCAGGGCCTGCTCCGCCCTGCGGGCCAAGGCCTCCAGGCGGTGGACGTCCTCCGTCGTCGCGCGCTGGGCGGCCTTTCCAAAGGCTGTGGTCTCCAAGGCTTCTCGCACGTCGAAGAGCTCCTCGACGTCGACGCGCGAGAGCTGACGGACGATGACGCCCCGCGTGGCGAGCATCTCCACGAAGCCCTCGGTGTTCAACATGCGCAGCGCCTCGCGGACCGGAAGCCGGGACACGTCGAAGGCGTCGGCGAGATCACGCTCGACCAGACGGGTGCCCGGCGGGTAGGTGCCGTCGCAGATGCGGTCCCGGATGGTGTCGCGCACGAATTCGCGCAGCGGGCGGCCGTTCTGACGGCTCGCGCGGATCATGGGCTCGCGCGTCATGGGTTTCAGTATCGGGGTCGCCACGTCACACCGTCACCAGATCGGCGTGGGCGGCGAGCAACGCCTCGGTCTCGTGGGCCGCCGCGGCGGCGGCGAGCTGGTCGGCGTCGGACCAGCCGCGCTCGGTGAGGCTGTGCACCGACAGCCACCCCAGCATGTCACCGCCGTGCAGCACCGGCGCCAGCATCTGCGCTCGCACGCCATACCCCTCGACCAGTGCCTGCGGCGGACGGGGCGCGTCGGTGAAGTCGGGTTGAATCAGTGGTCGTCGGTGCTCCTCGAGCCACCTCACCGTCTCGAGGTCGCGTTGCGGCAGCGCGGCGTCGCGGCGAATCGAACGCACCGCAGGCCCATGCGATTCCGCCGCGCACATGCCGACGGAGCACCCCGCCGCCGGCAGGTCGATCCGCAGCGTGGTCCGGTCGCCGCCGGTCTGGGCGCGCAGCCGCTCGGCGATCGCCTGCATCTGGGCGCGCAGACGTCCGCTGACGCCGAGCTCACCGAGGGCGGGCATCGCAGCGTCGTCGCCGGCCAGGCCCGCCGCGTGCCACACCGTCGCGCCGATGGAGTCGAACACCGGCGTGCCGAGCTGGGCGCCGAGCCGTGCCCCGGGTGCCACACCGTCGACGTTGGTGCACATGACGGTCACGGCGTCGGCGCCGTCGGCGGCCTCGGTGATCATCGAGGCGACGTCGGCTGGCCCGACGGAGGCGAAGTCGAAATTGGTGGCCAGACCCCGGTATCGCTCGTTGACCACCTGAATGCCGTTGCGGCGCAACTCGACGGCGATGCGCGCCGACACGTCGGCGGTGTACGGGCTCACCAGGCCGAGCCGTTCGACACCGTAAGCCCGGCAGGCGTCCAGGACCGCGAGCGTCGACGTCGTGGCGGGCACCCCGGCGGCAGCCGACAGGGCGTCGCACAGGGCGCGGTCGCGGTCGACGCCGAGCCAGGAACCCGACGTGCCTGCCCACGCGACGACGTCGACCCGGGCCTCGGCCAGCAGGCGCGCGGCCGCGGTCATGCCGGCGACGTCGAACTGGTCGTCGGAGTCCGCGCCCAGGGCGATGTGGGTGACCCCGACCCGGGTGACGTGCATCGACGCGCGGTCGGCGAGCAGCGCCCAGGCGGCGGGCTCGAATGCGGTGTTCGACGACGGGCAGATGAAGCCGAGTCGCGTCACGTCGTGTGCCACCTCGACCTCCTCGCTCCGTGGCCCGTGATTTGGGATCCCAAAAGAGGGTGATCCGCGGCCGGCCGCGTGTCAACGTGCTGGCCGCGCACCGCCAGCTGCCGGTTCCTGGTCGTTCGCGCAGCTCACGACCCATGAGCCGACGACGACCCAGCCCGCGTCCCCGGTTTTGGGATCCCAAAGTTAACCCAGTCGTTGCATCGGAAACCTCGAGGCAGTCCAGCCGAAACCGGGCCCTAATCTTGCGGTCCGACGACCAGATGTGGGTATGCCACCCCCATGGCGAGCGAGACTGAATACGACCTCATCGTGATCGGCTCCGGCCCCGGTGGGCAGAAGGCGGCGCTGGCCGCCGCGAAACTCGGCAAGAAGGTGGCCGTCGTCGAACACGGCCACATGGTGGGCGGGGTGTGCACCAACACCGGAACCATCCCGTCGAAGACACTGCGCGAGGCCGTGCTGCATCTGACCGGGATGAACCAGCGCGAGCTCTACGGTGCGAGCTACCGCGTCAAGGAGCACATCACGCCCGCCGACCTGCACCAGCGCACCTCGCACGTCATCGACCGGGAGGTCGACGTGATCCGCAACCAGCTGATGCGCAACCACGTCGACCTCCACATCGGCAACGGCAGTTTCGTCGATGCCCACACCGTGAAGGTCGAGGGAACGCACGAGGCCGAACATCGCACGCTCACAGGCGATTTCATCGTCATCGCCACCGGCACCACACCCCGCCGACCCGACGGCGTCGACTTCGACGAGGAACGGGTGCTGGACTCCGACGAGATCGTCAACCTCGACTTCATCCCGACGTCGATGGTCGTGGTGGGCGCCGGGGTGATCGGCATCGAGTACGCGTCGATCTTCGCCGCGCTCGGCAGCCACGTCACCGTCGTCGAGAAGCGCGACACCATGCTCGACTTCTGCGACCCCGAGGTCGTCGAGGCCCTGCGCTTCCACCTGCGGGATTCCGCGGTGACGTTCCGCTTCGGCGAGGAGGTCACCGACGTCGACGTGTCCCCCACCGGCACGCTGACCACCCTGGCCAGCGGAAAGCAGATCGCGGCGGAGGCCGTGATGTACTCGGCCGGCCGCACCGGACGCACCGACGAGCTCGACCTGGAGGCCGCCGGGCTGGGCACCGACGACCGCGGCCGCATCGAGGTCGACGATCACTTCCGCACCAAGGTCGAGCACATCTACAGCGTCGGCGACGTCATCGGATTCCCCGCGCTGGCCGCCACGTCCATGGACCAGGGCCGGCTGGCCGCCTATCACGCGTTCGGCGAGCCCGCCAACGACATGACGGCGCTACAGCCGATCGGGATCTACACCATTCCGGAGGTGTCGTTCGTCGGCGCCACCGAGTCGGAGCTCACCAGGGACGCGATCCCCTACGAGTTCGGCGTGTCCCGCTACCGCGAACTGGCGCGAGGCCAGATCGCCGGCGACTCCTACGGCATGCTCAAGCTGCTGGTGTCGACCGAGGACCGAAAGTTGCTCGGGGTGCACATCTTCGGCACCGCGGCCACCGAATTGGTGCACATCGGCCAAGCGGTGATGGGCTGTGGTGGCACGGTCGACTACCTCGTCGACGCCGTCCTGAACTACCCGACGTTCTCCGAGGCCTACAAGGTCGCCGCGCTCGACGTGATGAACAAGATCCGCGCCGTGCGCATCTTCCACGACGGCGGCACCACCGAGGAGGACGCAGAGGCACAGTCCGCCGCCGCCGCGGGCTGAGACGGGTGGCATCGGTCTCACAATCGCCGGTGTGACCACCCGCAGGCACCGGCGATGACAAGATCGTCCGGGTGGCCGAGTCCGTGAGTTTTCCCAGCAGCACCGGACCCACCCTCCGCGGCGTACTCGACGTTCCCGACGGCGAGATTCGCGGATGGGGTGTGTTCTCCCACGGCTTCACCCTCGGCAAGGACAGTCCCGCGGCGAGCCGGATGTGCAAACAGCTCGCCTCCGAGGGCATCGGCATGCTGCGGTTCGACAACCTGGGCCTCGGCGCCTCCGACGGCGACTGGGGCGACGGGTCGTTCTCCCACAAGGTGGCCGACACCGTGCAGGCGGTGAACTTCATGAACGGCACCGGCCGGGAGGTGCGGCTGCTGGTCGGGCATTCCTTCGGCGGCGCCGCGGTGATCGCCGGCGCCCACGAGTGCGAGACCGTCGCCGCGGTCGCCAGCGTCGGCGCGCCATACGAACCCGCTCACGTCGAACACAACTACGACGCGCTGGTACACCGCATCGAAGCCGAGGGCGAGGCGCCGTTCCTGGTCGGCGGCAAGGCCCTGACCCTGAAGCGACACTTCATCCACGACGTCCGCGCCGCCGATCTGCGGGAGCGCATCCGCACCCTGCGCCGGGCGCTGCTGGTCATGCACTCCCCCACCGACAACACGGTGGGCATCGCCAACGCCAGCGACATCTTCCGCACCGCGCGCCACCCCCGTAGCTTCGTCTCCCTCGAGGGCGCCGACCATCTGCTCACCGGCAAGAATCAGGCCGCCAGGGCGGCGCGCATCATCAGCGCGTGGGCCGACCCGTACCTGTAGCCCGGACTACCGTGGTGCCGGTGAAAGTGCTCGTACCCGACGATCTGGGCCTCGACCTGCCCGCCACCACCGACGGCACCACGATGGCGTTCTACCACCCCGGCGAACCGTGGCCGCCAGATCACCTCGACGCCGACGTGGTCGTGGTGGGCTTCGACAACGCCGCCGCCACCGGCGCTCGCTTCGCCGACCTGCCGAATCTGCGCCTCGTCCAGACCCTCAACGCCGGGTACGAGCAGTGGGTGCCCCACCTGCCGCCGGGCGTGGTGCTGTCCAACGGGCGAGGGGCACATGGTGGCTCAACCGCCGAGTGGGTGATGGCCGCCCTGCTGTCCATCTACCGCAAGCTGCCGCTGTTCCGCGACCTGCAGGCCGACGGCGTCTGGGGTTTTCAGGAGACCGAGACGCTGATCGGCAAGCGCATCGTGGTGCTCGGTGCCGGCGATCTGGCCGTCAACCTCGCCGCCCGGCTGGCCCCGTTCGAGGCGGACGTGACCCTCCTCGGGCGCACCGCCCGGCCGGGCGTCGCCGCCCTCGCCGACGTCGACGAACTCCTTCCCGACGCCGACGCCGTGGTCGCGATGTTGCCGGCGACCGAGGAGACCCACCACCTGCTCGACGCCGCGTTCCTGAGCCGGCTGCGCGACGGTGCGGTCGTCGTCAACGCCGGTCGCGGCAGCGCCGTGGACACCGACGCCCTGCTCGCGGAGCTGGCCTCGGGACGGTTGCGCGCCGCGCTGGACGTGACCGAACCCGAACCACTGCCGCCGGGACACCCACTGTGGTCAGCCCCCAATTTGCTCCTCACCCCGCACGTCGCCGGCAGCACCGAGGGGGCGTGGGGCCGGGCGTGGCGCGTCGCCCGCGAGCAGATCGCGGTCTACGCCGCGGGCGGGCGGCCGCCGAATGCGGTGGCCGGTCCGGACTAGGTTGGAGTCGTGACCCCACGAGTCGCCGTCGTCGGCGCCGGTATGTCCGGAGCGGTGTGCGCCACGGTCCTGCGCTCCCGCGGCATCTCCACCGAGCTGATCGAGCGGGGCCGTGCGCCAGGCGGGCGGATGGCGTCGCCGGAACTGCACGGCCGCCGGGTCGACCTCGGCGCGGCCTACTTCACCGCGAAGGAACCCGATTTCCTCGCCGCGGTCGAGGACTGGTCGGCCCGAAAGCTGGTGCGGGACTGGACCGACACGCTCGACGTCTATTCCGCCGACGGCCACCGCACCACCTCGGGTCCGATGCGCTACGCCACCGACGGCGGGCTGCGGTCCCTGGTGCGGGCGTCGCTGCCCGGGGAGCCGAACTGCGGCGCCGAGGTCGGCTCACTGGACGATCTCGA
>Ga0102593_1002461_pt1 | contig 14146 bp, 9 predicted proteins | sample AraplaCol_mMS_r2_2_FD_76862 | JGI IMG/M metagenome (GOLD analysis project Ga0102593, IMG submission 76862) | Arabidopsis root microbial communities from North Carolina, USA - plate scrape MF_Col_mMS_r2 (SPADES assembly) (version 2) | ecosystem: Host-associated > Plants > Roots > Endosphere...
GAGCACCTCAAGTCGCTCAACGTGACCGCGATCGAACTCATGCCTGTGCACCAGTTCATGCACGACCACCGGCTGCTCGAACTCGGCCTGCGAAACTACTGGGGCTACAACACCTTCGGCTTCTTCGCGCCGCACCATCAGTACGCGTCCAATCAGAGCGCCGGCGGGGCGGTCGCCGAATTCAAGAACATGGTGCGGTCCTTCCACGCCGCCGGCATCGAGGTGATCCTCGACGTGGTCTACAACCACACCGCCGAGGGCAACCACCTGGGCCCGACGATCAACTTCCGCGGCATCGACAACGCGGGCTACTACCGGCTGCTCGACGGCGACCCCCGGTTGTACAAGGACTTCACCGGCACCGGCAACAGTCTCAACGTGCGCCACCCGCACTCCCTGCAGCTCATCATGGATTCGCTGCGGTACTGGGTGCTCGACATGCACGTCGACGGCTTCCGATTCGACCTGGCCTCGACCCTGGCCCGGGAGTTCTACGACGTCGACCGGCTCTCGGCGTTCTTCGACCTCGTCCAGCAGGATCCGGTGATCAGTCAGGTGAAGCTGATCGCCGAGCCGTGGGACATCGGCGAGGGCGGATATCAGGTCGGAAACTTCCCTGGTTTGTGGACCGAGTGGAATGGGCAATATCGCGACACTGTGCGTGACTATTGGCGGGGAGAACCCGCGACACTCAATGAATTCGCCTCACGGCTCACCGGATCGTCGGATCTCTACGAGGCGACGGGCCGCCGGCCCAGCGCCAGCATCAACTTCGTCACCGCGCACGACGGCTTCACGCTGGCGGACCTGGTGTCCTACAACGAGAAGCACAACGAGGCCAACGGCGAGGACAACCGCGACGGCGAAAGCCACAACCGGTCCTGGAACTGCGGCGTGGAAGGGCCGACCGACGATCCCGCGATCCTCGAGCTGCGCGCCAAGCAGATGCGCAACGTCCTGGCGACGCTGATGGTCAGCCAGGGCACGCCCATGATCAGCCACGGTGACGAGATCGGCCGCACCCAGGGCGGCAACAACAACGTGTACTGCCAGGACTCCGAGATCGCCTGGATGGACTGGTCGATGTGCGAGACCAACGCCGACCTGATGACCTTCGCCCGCAGGGTGACCACGCTGCGCAAGGACCACCCCGTGTTCCGGCGCCGACGGTTCTTCGACGGCAAGCTGATTCGCAGCGGCGACGAGGAGATCCGCGACATCGCCTGGCTCACCGCGGCCGGGGTCCCGATGACCCCGCAGGACTGGGACGCCGGATTCCAGTGCGTCGCGGTGTTCCTCAACGGAGAGGCCATTCCCGCGCCCGACGCCCGCGGCGAGCGAGTCGTCGACGACACCTTCCTGCTCTGCTTCAACGCCCACTCCGACCCCGTCGAATTCGTCGCGGCGGAAGGCGACTACGCCGCGGAATGGACCGCGGAAGTCGACTCGGCGACACCCACCGGAAACAGCGATCTGGTGGTCAAGGCCGGCGAGACGTTCACCGTCGCCGCCCGCTCCATCATCGCCCTGCGAAAGACGGCCTAATCATCATGACCATCCTCTCGACCTACCGCCTCCAGATGCGCGGACCCGCCAGCGGGGAGGCGTTCACCTTCGCCGACGCGCTCGCCCAGCTCGATTACCTTGCCGATCTTGGGGTTTCGACCCTCTACCTGTCACCGATCCTGACCGCGAGCACCGGGTCCACGCACGGTTACGACGTCACCGACCCCACCACCGTCTCCGAGGAGCTCGGCGGGGCCGACGGGTTGGCGGCGTTGTCGGAGGCGGTCCACGCCCGCGGAATGGGTCTGGTCGTCGACATCGTGCCCAACCACGTCGGCGTCGACGATCCCACGCAGAACGCCTGGTGGTGGGACATGCTCACGCACGGCAAGGACTCCCCCTACGCCTCCTACTTCGACGTCGACTGGACGCTGGACCCCGACGGCAAGATCGTCCTGCCCGTGCTCGGCGACGACGGAGACCTCGACGACCTGACCGTCGACGGCGACCTGCTGCGCCTCGGTGACCGGACCTGGCCCGTCGCTCCGGGCACCGGTGACGGGTCACCGGCCGAGGTCTACGCGCGCCAGCACTACGCGCTGATCGGCTGGAAGCACAACGTGTGCGGCTACCGACGGTTCTTCTCCATCACCTCCCTGGCCGCGCTGCGTCAGGAGGACAGGGCGGTCTTCGACGCCACTCACGTCGAGGTCAAGCGGTGGTTCACCGAGGGCCTCGTCGACGGACTGCGCATCGACCACCCAGACGGATTGTCCGATCCCGCAGGCTATCTCGAATGGCTGCGGGAGCTGACCGGACCCGACGCCTGGATCGTCATCGAGAAGATCCTGGCCCCAGACGAGGCCCTGGAGCCGTCACTGCCCGTGGCGGGCACCACGGGGTACGACGCCCTGCGCGAGATCGGCGGCGTTCTGGTCGACCCGGCCGGCGCGGGTGACGAGGAGCCGCTGGAAGCGGTGATCCGTGGGCTCAAGGTCGACACCGCCACCGGCACACTGGCCAGCGAGCTCGCCCGCGTACACCGGGCGATCGTCGCCGCGATCGGCGCCGACCACCCCGGGATTCCCGACGCCGTCGCCGCGCTGCTCTCCCACATCGGGGTCTACCGTTCCGACTACCGTGGCCTCACCGCGGTCATGCCCACGGCACTGGCCGACACCGCCTCTGCCGAACCGTCCTTGGCCGAGCCGCTGACGCTGGTCGCCGCGGCGCTCGAGCACGTGGAGCCGGCAACCCGCATCCAACAGCTGTGCGGCGCGGTCACCGCGAAGTCGGTCGAGGACTGCCTGTTCTACCGTGACGCACGGCTGGTGTCGCTCAACGAGGTGGGCGGTGAACCCGAGCGTTTCGGCGTCAGCCTGGCGGAGTTCCACCACGCCACCGCACTGCGCGCCCGGTTCTGGCCGTCGGCGATGGTGACGCTCTCGACGCACGACACCAAGCGCAGCGAAGACGTCCGGGCACGAATCGGCGTGCTGTCCCAGGTGAATTCGCGGTGGTCCGAGCTGGTCGACGGCTGGGCCGGGACCACGCCCCCGCCGGACGCCGACACCGGCGCCTTCCTGTGGCAGATCGCCTTCGGCGTCTGGCCGGTCGACGGCACCGTGACCGACGACCTGCGCTCGCGGCTGCACGCCTACGCGGAGAAGGCCATCCGGGAGGCGGCGCTGCACACCACGTGGAACGAGCCCGACGAGGACTTCGAGAACGCCGTGCACACCTGGCTCGACGAGATCGTCGACGGTCCGGTGGCGGCCGAGATGTCGCGCCTGGTGGGCGAATTGGACGTCCACGCGCGTAGTGACTCGACGGTCCAAAAACTCCTCTCGTTGACCGTCCCCGGCATCCCCGACGTCTACCAGGGCACCGAGACGTGGGACGACAGCCTCGTCGACCCCGACAACCGGCGGGCCGTCGACTACGCGGCGCGGCGCGCGGCGCTCTCGTCGGGCGACGACGAGAAGATGCGCGTCGTCACCGGCGCGCTGCACTCCCGTGCCGACCGCCCCGAGTCGTACCTCGGCGGCGGATACCGCCCGGTGCTGCCCGACGGCACGGCCGCCGGGCACCTGATCGCCTTCCAGCGCGGGGACGACGTGCTCGTCGCCGCCCAGCGGTGGACCGTCCGGCTCGCCGAGACCGGTTGGGGCGACACCTCTCTGGCACTGCCCGACGGCGAGTGGGTCGACCGCCTCACCGGCCGCTCGCTGCGCGGCCGGGTCGACGCCGCCGACCTGTTCACCGACCTCCCCGCCGTCCTCTTGGAGCGCACCCGTGCCTGATCACGAATTCGCCGTCTGGGCACCGTTGCCCGAGCTCGTCCGGCTCGACGTCGAGGGGACCCTGCACCCCATGACGCGCTCGGACGACGGGTGGTGGCGGGCCACCGTCGACGCGCCCGCCGACGCCCGCTACGGCTTCGTCCTCGACGACGACGACACCGTCCTGCCCGACCCTCGCTCGCCGCGGCAGCCCGACGGGGTGCACGAGCGGTCGCAGCTGTGGGACCCGTCGACGGTGGCGTGGACCGACTCCGGGTGGACGGGCAAGTCGATCGAAGGCGCGGTGATCTACGAACTGCACGTCGGCACGTTCACCCCCGACGGGACGTTCGACGCGGCAATCGAGAAGCTGGACTACCTCGTCGAACTCGGCGTCGACTTCGTCGAACTGATGCCCGTCAACTCCTTCAGCGGCACCCACGGCTGGGGTTACGACGGCGTGCTCTGGTACAGCGTGCAGGAAACCTACGGCGGCCCAGACGGTTTGGTGCGCCTGGTCGACGCCTGCCACGCGCGCGGGCTGGGTCTGCTGATCGACGCCGTGTTCAACCACCTTGGCCCCTCGGGCAACTACCTGCCCAAGTACGGGCCGTACCTGACCGAGGCCAACACCGGCTGGGGTCAGGGTGTCAACGTCTCCGAGGCCGGCGCGGACGAGGTGCGGCAGTACATCCTCGACTGTGCGCTGCGCTGGATGAGGGACTTCCACGCCGACGGTCTGCGGCTGGACGCCGTGCACGCGCTGGCCGACCACACCGCCATCCACATCCTCGAGGAGATGTCGAGCGACACCGACGCCCTGGCCGAGCAGGTGGGCCGGCCGTTGTCGTTGATCGCCGAGAGCGACCTCAACGACCCGCGCCTCATCACCCCCCGCGACCGCGGCGGGTACGGCATGACCGCCCAGTGGGACGACGACATCCACCACGCCATCCACACCGCGGTCTCCGGTGAGCGGCAGGGTTACTACTCCGACTTCGGCTCCCTGGAGTCGTTGGCGAACACTCTGAAGCACGGCTACTTCCACGCCGGGACGTACTCGTCGTTCCGGCATCGCCGCCACGGTCGGCCGCTGGACACCGCGACCATTCCCGCCACCCGCCTGCTGGCCTACACCTCCGACCACGACCAGGTGGGCAACCGCGCCGTCGGTGACCGGCCCTCGCAGAACCTGACGTTCGGCCAACTCGCCGTCAAGGCGGCGTTGGTGCTGACCTCGCCGTACACGGCGATGCTGTTCATGGGCGAGGAGTGGGCGTCTTCGAGCCCCTTCCAGTTCTTCACCTCCCATCCCGAGCCGGAGCTCGCCCGCGCCACCGCCGAGGGCCGCAAGGCGGAGTTCGCCCACCACGGGTGGGATGCCGACGAGATCCCCGACCCGCAGGACCCCGAGACCTTCCAACGGTCCAAGCTGAAGTGGGACGAAGTCGACACCGGCGACCACGCCCGCCTGCTGCAGCTGTACCGCGCGCTCATCGAGCTGCGTCGCGAGCCCGACCTGGCCGACCCGTGGCTCGACCACATGACGGTCGACTACGACGAGGAGCAGCGCTGGATCACCCTGCACCGCGGGGCATTCAGCATCGTCTGCAACCTGGGGGACGACTCGGTGACCGTGCCGGTCGGCGGCGAGGTGGTGCTGGCTTCGGCCGACGCCGAAGTCGGCGAGTCCACGACGCTGCCGAAACAGTCCTTCGTCGTCATCCGGACGTCGTGACGGCCGCCGTCACATCGGGGTCGGCGCACCAAAGACGGGAATGACGCCGACGGGCAGTATCGCCAGCGCGATTCCGGCCACCGCGACGATGGTGACCGTTCGTCGACTCGGCGGCTCGTCGATCTCGGGCTGGCGAATCGCGTACAGCACGTAGACGATTCCGAGGTCGTAGGCGATGGTCGTCCACCAGCGGATCCAGTCCACCCCGGTGAGGAACACCGGGAGGAACAGCCCGAGGGCGAGGACGACGGCCACCCTCCGAGTCAGCAGTGCGTCCCGGAAGCGTCGAATCGGCACCCCCGACGCCAGCCCGATGAGGTACATCGCGGCCGCGAACACCGCGGCCCCGAAGAGCGCCGAACCGACCAGCGCCAGCGGGCCGATACCGAGTACGAAACGCAATGCGTCACCGAAGCCTTGGTCGAACAGCGGCAGGATCGCGCGACACATCCAGTCGTGGTAGTCGACGTCGTAGCGAACACCCTGGAGGATCTGGGCGGGCGTGAGGTGACCCGCGATGGGGTGGTTCATCGGTCCGTGCGGCACCGACTGGCACAGCGCCCGTGAGATTCCGCGCTCGCCGAACACCGTCACCGCCAACGCGGTCACGAGACCGGGCCCCACACTCAGCGCCGCACACACCCGGAAGGCCCCGGCGCCGAGCTCGGGTGCCAGCACGGTGAGCGCGGCGACCGCCCCCAACGCGAAGAGGAACGGCGTGGCCTCGTGCGCCAGGGTCAACACCGCCAGCACCGCGCCGTGGACCACGCTGAGGATCACCGTTGCCCGGCGACTGGTGACCGCGGTCAGCGACACCGCGAACGCGGCGAGCACGGCGGCGCCCAACAGGTCGGTGCGCGCGGAGAACAGACCGAAGGCGAACCCGAATGGCAGCACCGGAATCAGCAACGCCACGAGCAGCTTTCGCTGCGACCGTGGACCCCGGCGCAGCACCGACCACATCAGCAGGGCCAAGCCGAGGCTGTAGGTCCCCGTCAGGATCCACCGCAGGACGCGCAGCGCGTCGAAGTAGTCGTCGGGCGGAAACCACGTGACGACTTCGCCGGCGAGCCCGCGTCGGACGAAGCCATGGGAGTAGTCGACCGAGAAGTACGAGTAGAAGTAGCCGTCCGGAACGACGGTCGTCGCGATGGCCACCAGCACGGCCATCCACACCACCAGCAGCAGCGCGAACGTCACGTGGCGGCGACGGCTGGGGCCGGCGCCCATTGCGGTGCTGGACAACTGGCCCCCGACTCTCGGCGTTCGCGGCCCCGTGCTCGACGCCGCGGTTCGCCGCACGAGTATAGGGTCTGTCGACGTGAGCGTTGAACCGGCAGTGTCCTGGCCGCGATGAGGGTCGTGGTGGCCATCCACGGCACCCGGGGTGACGTCGAGCCGTGCGCAGCCCTGGCCCTGGAGATGCAGCGCCGCGGGCACGACGTCTCGACGGCGGTACCGCCCAACCTGGTCGGCTTCGTCGAATCCGTCGGACTGCCCGCGGTGAGTTACGGCCCGGACTCCCAGCAGCAGCTGCGAGGCGACGTCTTCGAACGGCCCGACGCCCTCACCGCCGCCACCCCGTCTGATTGGCTGCGGCTGGGCAACCCGCTCGACGCCCTGCGCAAGGCCCGCGCCGCCGCCACCCGCGGGTGGGAGGAGATGAGCCGCACGCTGTCCTCGCTCGCCGCGGGCGCCGACCTGGTCGTCACCGGCACGGCGTATCAGGAGATCGCAGGCAACGTCACCGAGGCCCTCGGCATCCCCCTGGCCGAGGTGCACTACTTTCCGGTCCGCGCCAACACCTCCGTGATGCCGGTTCGACTTCCGACCAGGGTGGTCGGCGGCGCGTATGCCGCCGGTGAGTGGATGCACTGGCAGCTGCTCAGACCCGCCGAGAGCCGGCAACGCCACCTACTGGGGTTGCCGCCGGCGACCAGCCGGCCGGTCGCGCGCATCGTGGGCCGCGGCTCCGTGGAACTGCAAGCCTACGATCCGGTCTTCTTTCCCACCCTGGCGCAGGAGTGGAGCCCCCGGCGCAGGCCCGTCATCGGCTCGATGACGCTGCAACTCCCCACCGCGGTCGACGGCGACGTCGAGTCCTGGATCGCATCGGGCGCCCCTCCCGTCTACTTCGGGTTCGGCAGCATGCCCGTCGACGACTTCACGGCCACGGTCAGCCTGATCGGCGAGGCCTGCGCCACGCTCGGCGTGCGAGCACTGATCTGCGCGGGATCCTCGGCGTCCGAGGCCACCACCACGACCACCACCGACGCCGTCAAGATCGTCGCCGCCGTCAACCATGCCACGGTGTTTCCGCGGTGCCGCGCCGTCGTACACCACGGCGGAGCGGGCACGACGGCGGCCGGGTTGCGCGCCGGCGTCCCCACCTTGGTGCTGTGGGTGGCCGCCGAGCAGCCGCTGTGGGGCAAGCAGGTCGAACGCCTCGGCGTCGGCACGTACCGCCGCTTGTCGGCCACCACCGGTGAGACGTTGCTCACCGACCTACGAATGGTGTTGGCTGACAACACCTCTGAGCGCGCAACGGCGCTGGCCCAACAGATGACCCCGCCGTCCGACAGCGTCGCGACCGCCGCGAGTCTGCTCGAGGGAGTGGCCCGCGGCCGCTGACACGAGTTGCTAACCCCGAGCAGGAGACGGTACGTTCCCGCTGGTGTGGACGACGGTGATTCTGCTCGGCCTCACGGTGAGCATCGAGCCCACCCGTCTCGGGTTGATCGCCCTGCTCCTGACCAGGCCGCGCCCCATCCGGCATCTGATCGTGTTCCAGCTCACCGGTCTGACGATCAGTCTCACCGTGGGTTTCACCGTCTTGTTCGTGTTCCACCACAGCTTCTTCGGCCACAGCGACGTCAGTCCGGCGCCGCTGCAGATCGCGTTCGGTGTCGTGCTGCTGCTCCTGGCCGCCGTGCTGGCGTCCAACATCCCCCTGGATCGGTTCTCGCGGCAGAAGGTCCCGTCGAGCGGCGGCGCCGACGACCCGGCCGCCCCCGCCGCCACGCCCGCCCCGACGACTCGGCGAGGACACCTGCTGCGCCGGGTCCGGCGCTTCCTCAAAGGCGAGTCCTCCGCGCTGTCGGCCTCCATCGGAGCGGCCACGGCCATGCCGAGTATCGACTACTTCGTCCTTCTGGCCATCATCATCGCGTCCAAGGCGCCGGCGCTGGAGCAGGCCCTGGCCCTGCTGACCTTCCTCCTGCTCGCCGGGGCCGGGGCGTCGATTCCGCTGCTGAGCTTCATCGTGGCGCCGGAGAAGACCCGCGTGTGGGTGCAGAACCTGAGCACCTGGATTCGCCGACGCACGCGCAAGCAAGCGGGTCTGTTCGTCGGCGTCGTCGGTGCCCTCCTGATCGCCATCGGCGTCCTCAGCTGACGGCTCAGGTCAGGTAGCGGTAGGCCGGGGAGCCGGGTTCGAGCGCCTCGACGTGCATGTCGGAGCGGCGCATCCGTTCCATCAGACCGTCGTAGCCCGCCGCCGAACCGAGCTCCACGCCGACGAGTGCCTCACCGGTCTCACGGTTGTTGCGCTTGACGTACTCGAAGAGCGTGACGTCGTCGCCCGGGCCGAGCACCTCGTCCAGGAACCGCCGCAGCGCGCCCGGCTCCTGCGGAAAGTCGACCAGGAAGTAGTGCTTGAGGCCCAGGTGCACCAGGGACCGCTCGAGCACCTCGTTGTAGCGGGACACGTCGTTGTTGCCGCCGGAGATCAGGCACACCACCGTCGACCCGGCCTCGACACCGTTCTCCATCAACGCCGCGACCGACAGCGCGCCCGCGGGCTCGGCGATGATGCCCTCGTTCTGGTAGAGGTCGAGCATCGCAGTGCAGACCGCGCCCTCGTCGACCGCGGTGATCGACACCATGTCGCCGGCCGCCGAGAGAACTGCGTACGGCAGCGCACCGGCACGGGCGACGGCGGCGCCGTCGACGAACTGGTCGACGTGGTCGAGCGTCACCGGCTCACCGGTCGCCAGGGCCGCGAGCATCGACGCCGCACCCGCGGGCTCGACGCCGAGCACCGAGGTCTTGACCGTGCGCTCGGCCAGGTAGGTGGTCATGCCGCTGATGCAGCCGCCCCCGCCGACCGGCACGATGACCAGGTCGGGCTCGGCCTCCAGTTGCTGCAGGATCTCCACGGCGATGGTGCCCTGACCGGCCATGGTGCGCAGGTCGTCGTACGGCGGCACCAGCGTGGCACCGGTGCGCTCGACGTCGGCGAGCGCGGCCGCCGCGGCGACGTCGAACGTGGCGCCGCCGACGATGAGCTCGATGAAGTCGCCGCCGTGATAGCGGATCCGGTCGCGCTTCTGCTTGGGAGTCTTGGCGGGTACGTACACCCGACCGTGCACGCCCATCGACCGGCACGCCTTCGCGAACCCCTGGGCGTGGTTGCCTGCCGACGCGCACACCACGCCGGCCGCGAGTTCGTCGGGCGTCAGCTGCATCAACAGGTTGTAGGCGCCGCGCAGCTTGTAGCTGCGGACCGATTGCAGGTCTTCCCGCTTGAGGTAGACCTCGAGGCCGGTGATCGCCGAGAGTCGGTCGCCGTACTCCAAGGGAGTCCGACTCACCACACCCGAGATGCGCAGAGCCGCCTCGTCGATGTCCGAGGCGCCAAGCGGCGCGGAACGGCGAGAGGCGTGACTCAGATCGGCGGACACCGATCAATGGTGCCACTACCCCACCGGGCAGGCGAAATGGGTTTCACCACGACGCGCCCGACTCGAAGTTTCGGCTTCCCGAAATCTCGTTTACGAGCTATCGTGGTGTCATGACCACGCCATCGGAAGTTCACATCGCCGGCGTCCCGTGGCCTGCCTACAAATTGGTGGCCCTCGCGGTCGGTGCGCTGGTCTTCCTGATCGTCGGCGTCGTCACCGCCAGTGCCGCGCCCGCCGTGCTCGGTGGCGCCGCCGCCGCGACCGTCGTCTGGCTGGCACAGCTGCCGACGCGGTCCTCGAAGGCCTAACTCTGCTGCTCGACCAGGCCGCGTAGCGTCGCCAGGTCCGCGGCCACCGCCGCCGCGTCGGCGGCGAACTGCTCGTCGGTCACCCCCGCGAAGCGACGCACCGTGAACACGACCTCGCACCCCCGGCCGTCCAGGCCGGCCGGTATCACCCGCATCGGGTTGTAGAAGCGCGTCCCGTCCGGCAGCGTCACCACGTGATCCAGCACCCCGAAGTCGTTGCGCGGAGCGAATCGAACCTCGGCGGTGGCGAGCTGGGGGTCGGCCAGACCGGCGGCCCACCGGGCCAGGTTGGCGGGGTCGGCGGCGAACGAGTAGACCTCGGTGGCGTCCGCGTCGACCCACTGGCTGACGTGCAGGGAATCAACAGTCGTGTCGTCGCTCATTCCTCCATGGTGGCCGACACACTGTTCTGATGGGCCCAGATGCGCACCGTGACGACGCCACACCGCAGGAAGTCCAGGAATTCGTCCGGCGCGCCGAGCACCTCGCGGGCGACGCCGGGCAGCGCGTCCCGTCGTGGTTGCGCCCCGGCGACCCCGAGAACCGCTGGCCGGTCCTGATCGCCATCCTCGCCGCCATCGCGATCCAGCACGCCATTCCGGTGCAGTACACCGTGCTGCCCCGCTGGCCCCTGATCGGCATGGAGCTCTTGCTGGTCGTGGTGACCCTCGTCGTCAACCCCATGCGCATCTCCCGGCGCACCACCGTGGGCCGGTGGGCCAGCCTGATCCTGACCGCCGCCATCACCGTCGACAACTGTGCGTCGGCCTTCGTGCTGGCCAAGCGGATCCTCAGCGGCCAGGTCAGCAACGACGCGTCGGTGCTCCTCGGCGGCGGTGCGGCGATCTTCGTCACCAACGTCATCGCCTTCGGCATCTGGTACTGGGAACTGGACCGCGGCGGACCGTTCGCGCGACGTTCCGGCGAGCAGCCCTACCCCGACTTCCTCTTCCCGCAGATGACCGATCCGAGCAAGGCCAGACCGGACTGGCGGCCCACCTTCGTGGACTACCTCTACGTCAGCTTCACCAACGTGGTGGCGTTCTCCCCCACCGACACGATGCCCCTGGCCCGCTGGGCCAAGATGATGATGACGCTGCAGGCCCTGGTGTCGACCACGACCATCGCGCTGGTGATCGCGCGCGCGGTCAACGTGTTGCGTTAGCCGCCCAGGCAGCCGGGGCCGAGCAGCGCCTTGAGATCGCCCATCAACGCCGATGACGGCGTGACGCGCAGCGCCTGATCGAGTTCGAGGGTGGTGATGCGGTCACCGCTGATCAACCGCAACCGCACCTGGGACGTGCCGGGGTGGTTGGCCAGCACCTGCTTGAGCGCGCCGACCTTCTCGACCGTGCACTGCCGGGTGGGAAGACTGACCGCCACCGGGCGGTCGGCCTGGGCGTTGGAGAAGTCCGGGACGACGAGGTCGTTGGCGATCAGCGAGAGCCGGTCGTCGCGCGAGTTGACCTTGCCGCTGACGATGACGACGGTGTCGTCGGCGATCTCGGCGCCGAAGGTCGAGTAGGTATGCGGGAAGAACATCACCTCGATGCCGCCGGTGAGGTCCTCCAATTGCGCCGACGCCCAGGGCATTCCGTTCTTGTTCACCCGCCGGTTCACCGACGCGAGGATGCCGCCGACCCGCACCTGCGAATCGTTGGCCACGTCACCGTTGAGGATCGCCGGGATGGGCGTATCCACCTGTGCCGACAGCAGGTGGGCGATGCCGTTGAGCGGGTGGCCGGACACGTACAGCCCGAGCATCTCCCGCTCCAGGGCCAGCTTGTGCTTGTCCTCCCACTCCTCGTCGGGGACCTTGATCGCGAAGACCGCGTCGGCCGCGGTGTCGGCGCCGCCGAACAGGTCGAACTGACCCATCGCCTCGGCCTTCTTGGTGCCGAGCACCGAGTCGACGGCGTCGGTGTGAATGAGGAACAGGCCCTTGCGGGGATGCCCCAGCGAATCGAAGGCGCCGGCCTTGACCAGTGATTCCGTCACCTTCTTGTTGCACGCGGTGACGTCGATCTTGTTCAGGTAGTCCGAGAAGTCGGTGAACTTGCCCTTGTCGGTGCGCGTGGCGATCAGGGACGAGACGACGTTGGCGCCGACGTTGCGCACTGCGCCGAGGCCGAAGCGGATGTCGGTACCCACCGAGGCGAAGTTGACCACCGATTCGTTGACGTCCGGGGGCAGCACGGTGATGCCGAGGCGACGGCAGTCGGCCAGGTACACCGCCGCCTTGTCCTTGTCGTCGCCGACCGAGGTCAGCAGACCGGCCATGTACTCGGCCTGGAAGTTGGCCTTGAGGTAAGCCGTCCAGTACGACACCAACCCGTAGCCGGCGGCGTGGGACTTGTTGAACGCGTACCCGGCGAAGGGAAGGATGGTGTCCCACAACGCCTTCACGGCGGCCTCGGAGAATCCGTTGGCCGTCATGCCCTCGCGGAAGCCCTTGTACTCGGCCTCGAGCACCTCGAGCTTCTTCTTGCCCATGGCCTTGCGCAGCGCGTCGGCCTTGCCCATCGAGTACCCGGCGACCTTCTGGGCGATGAACATGATCTGCTCTTGGTAGACGATCAGGCCGTAGGTCTCCGACAGGATCTCCTTGAGCGGTTCCTCGAGCTCCGGGTGGATCGGCTTGATCGGCTGGCGACCGTTCTTGCGGTCGGCGTAGTCGTTGTGCGCGTTCATGCCCATCGGGCCGGGGCGGTACAGCGCGAGCACCGCGACGATGTCGTTGAACTCGGTGGGCTGCATGCGGCGCAACAGGTCTCGCATCGGCCCGCCGTCGAGCTGGAACACCCCGAGGGTGTCACCGCGGCCCAGCAGTTCGTAGGCCTTGGCGTCGTCGAGGTCCAAGGCCTCCAGGTCGAGTTCCATCCCCCGGTTGGCCCTGATGTTGTCGATGCAGTCACCGATGATCGTCAGGTTCCGCAGGCCGAGGAAGTCCATCTTCAGCAGGCCGATGGCCTCGCACGACGGGTAGTCCCAGCCGCTGATGACCGCGCCGTCCTGCGGACGCTTCCACAGCGGGATCGCCTCGATCAGCGGCTCGGAGCTCATGATCACCGCGCAGGCGTGCACGCCGGCGTTGCGGACCAGACCCTCCAGACCACGGGCCGTCTCGTAGATCGCCCGGACGTCGGGATCGGTGTCGAGCAGGGCGCGGACCTCGGCGGCCTCCTTGTACCGCTCGTGGGTCGGATCGGTGATGCCGGAGAGCGGAATGTCCTTGGCCATGATCGGCGGCGGCAGCGCCTTGGTGATCCGGTCGGCGATGGCGAAGCCCGGCTGGCCGTAGTTGACGCGCGCCGAATCCTTCAGCGCCGCCTTGGTCTTGATGGTGCCGAAGGTGATGACCTGGGCCACCCGGTCACTGCCCCACCTGTTCGCCGCGTATCGCAGCATCTCGCCGCGGCGGCGGTCGTCGAAGTCGATGTCGATGTCGGGAGCCGACGGCCGTTCCGGGTTGAGGAACCGCTCGAACAGCAGGCCGTGCGGGATCGGGTCGATGTTGGTGATGCCCATCGCGTAGGCCACCAGCGAGCCCGCGGCAGATCCGCGGCCCGGGCCCACCCGAATGTCGACGGACTTGGCGTAGTTGATGAGGTCGGCGACGATCAAGAAGTA
>Ga0102593_1002465_pt1 | contig 14138 bp, 17 predicted proteins | sample AraplaCol_mMS_r2_2_FD_76862 | JGI IMG/M metagenome (GOLD analysis project Ga0102593, IMG submission 76862) | Arabidopsis root microbial communities from North Carolina, USA - plate scrape MF_Col_mMS_r2 (SPADES assembly) (version 2) | ecosystem: Host-associated > Plants > Roots > Endosphere...
CACCGAAACCTGCCTCAACATCGAAGGCTACATCCGTTTCCAGGTTAACGTTGGCGAAGACGTCGGCGGCGATTCGGACTGGGATGCCGTCACCCGCGGTCAGGTTCAGTTCACGGCCAAGAGCGACACCGAATATGGTCCGCTGACCGGCGTCATCGTCATGCAGTTCAATGCTGACAACGCCACGGCTCAGGACGCCATTCTCGATTCCGCTTACCTCGACATCGCGGGCTTCCGCGCTGGTCTGTTCTACAGCTGGTGGGACGATGGTCTCTCTGGCGAAACCGACGACATCGGCTCGGTCGTAACGCTGCACAACTCCATCCGCTATCAGTATGAAAGCGGCACCTTCTACGCTGGTATCAGCGTCGATGAACTGGAAGACGGCGTTTATCAGGGTGACGTGGATCCCGTCACCGGCCTCCTTGTTCCGAACGATGGTCCGAACAATGTCGGCGTTGCCTTCGGCATCGGCGGCACTGCCGGCGCGTTCAGCTACCAGGTCACTGGCGGCTGGGACGTCGACAACGAAGACGGCGCTGTCCGTGCAATGGGTACGGTTGACATCGGTCCCGGTACGCTCGGCCTCGCTGCTGTGTACTCTTCCGGCCCGAACTCCTACTACTCGACGGCTGAATGGGCAGTTGCTGCCGAATACGCCATCAAGGCAACCGACAAGCTGAAAATCACCCCGGGTGTTCAGTACTACGGCAACTACATCGGCGGTGCCAGCGCGTTTGACACCGTTCCTAGCGATTACGACGGTGCCGGTGATGCATGGAAGGTCGGTCTGACCGTTGATTACCAGATCGTCGACAACTTCTACGCCAAGGCTTCGGTTCAGTACCTCGATCCGGATGATGGCGACGACTCCACGACGGGCTACTTCCGTCTGCAGCGTTCGTTCTAATCCACTTGGTGGATATGCTCCCGGTCTTCGGACCGGGAGCACTTAAATCAGTTTCTGATCCGAGTGACCTCCGATCAGCTACGGGGACGGGTCCGGTCTTCCCTGCCGGACCGTCCTTGCAGCGTTTTTGACGCACAGTCTTCAAGGCAGTCTTTCAGGATCGTCTTTTCAGGTGAGCCGAACAGGTACGTTGCGTATCGCACGTCGGCATCTGCCCGCCTCGTTTCTTGAGGCACCCCGTTTTCAATCTTTCAAACGAGCTGGATCCACCGATAGATTTATCGCGCGGACGGCTGTTGGTCTGTCTTCCTATGCGGTGTTGGCTGGCTTTGTCGCAACAGGTCGCGAAAAGAAAATCCAATGCCGACAATGTGATCACCGCTTTTTGGGAGAGAGGATACAACCCTTGCTGGGGGCCGGCATTCATTCCTACTCGCGGATAGCTTGTTCTTATGGACGATCTCAACGACTACTATTATTTCGCCGCTGTCGTCTCCAGCGGCGGTTTCGCTTCTGCAAGTCGCGATCTCAAAATACCACGTTCGAAACTCAGCAGGCGGGTCAGCCGGCTTGAGGAAGGGCTTGGTGCAAGGCTCATAGAACGCTCGACCCGTCACTTCCGGGTGACTGAGATCGGCCAAGCTTTCTACGAAAGATGCCAGACCATCCTGCAGGAGGCCGATCGCGCCAAGTCGATCGTCAGCGAGGCTCAGTCCGACCCGCAAGGTGTGGTGCGCATGGGCTGCCCGCTTGGCCTCGTCGACATCTCGGTCGGGGGAATCCTGCCCGAATTCCTGGAACGTTATCCGAAGATCAAGCTGCAGATCATCGGCTCCGACCGGCGGGCCGACCTCATCAACGAACGAATCGACCTTGAAGTGAGAGCGACCAACGAGCCGGAGACGCAGACGAGTCTGACGATGCGCAAGCTCGACCGTATCAGGCGTATCCTGGTTGCAAGTCCGTCGCTCGTCGAGCGCACCGGCACCTTGCGTTGCGTGGACGAACTCGCCGACCTGCCGACGCTGGCAATGACGTCATGGGTATCGTTCCATACCTGGGAACTGGTCGGTCCGAATGACGCCAAGCGGGTGATTCGGCATCAGCCACGGCTCACCTGCCGCAGCATGACCGCTATCCTCGACGCGGCCCGTGCCGGCCTCGGCTTCGGGCTTTTGCTCGAAAGTGCCTGCGAGGCCGATCTCCAGGCCGGCAAGCTGGTGCGGGTGCTGCCAGAATGGCAGTCGGAGGAGAGCCAGTTCTATATCGTCTTCACGACAGCCAAGGGCATGCCGCCGGCGGTGCGGGTCCTGATCGATTTCCTGGTCGAAAAATCCAAACAGCATTGACTTACAGCGCCACGCGAGCCGGCATTCGCCTTATATCAACCGTGCCAATAGCTTTTCGCCGGCCAACTCCCTGACGGCATCCTTGCCGATCCAGCGGGCAGTTTTGTCAGGGCTTTCCGCCAGGGCCTTTGCGAGCGTCAGTGCCGGCGCATGGCAGGTGAGATTGCGCTTACCGATGCTGCGCAGCGCCCAGTTGACCGCCTTGCGCACGAAGTTTCGCGGGTCGCCGGCATGGGCCTCGATCAGCGGCAACCAGGCAAGGATGGTCGCATCAGGTTCCTTTTTTAAGTGAACCGCGGCACCGGCAATCATGGCGAAGGCGGTGCGCCTGATAAATTCACGCTCGTCTGCGGCGAAGTCTGAGATGAGCTCGTCCAGCTGGGCTTCAACGAAGAGATCGGCGGCGCAATCGACGATCTCCCACGAGTTGAAATCATTGGCCCAACTTCGAGCCTCTTCCATGGTCAACCGCTTCGGCTCGGCGGTGTAGAGGGCGAGCAGGCGGGCTTCGCGGATATCGCTTCGCCAGAGCTGCATTGCCCTGGCGTGATCCTTCTTCGCCAGTCCGGCGACCGCCCTGATATCGGGATTGGAGATACCGAGGGCGCGATCGGTGACGATGCCAAAGCGCGCCATGCCGGCAACATTCTCCTCCGAGCGCAGCGTTTGGAGATGCGCGATCAATTCGGCCGCATCGGAGGAGGGGCCGATCATTTTTCGAGGCGGGCGAGCAGCGAGGATGTGTCCCAGCGATTGCCGCCCATTGCCTGCACGTCGCCATAGAACTGGTCGACGACGGCGGTGACCGGCAGCTTGGCGCCGTTGCGGCGGGCTTCGGTGAGCACGATGCCGAGATCCTTGCGCATCCAGTCGACCGCGAAGCCGAAATCATACTTGCCTGCGTTCATGGTCTTGTGGCGGTTTTCCATCTGCCAGGAGCCGGCTGCCCCCTTGGAGATCACCTCGACCACCTTTTCGATATCGAGGCCAGCACGCTTGCCGAAATGCAGCGCTTCGGCAAGTCCCTGGACGAGGCCGGCAATGCAGATCTGGTTGACCATCTTGGTCAACTGGCCCGAGCCTGCCGGTCCCATCAAACCAACCATGCGGGCATAGGCGTCGATGACAGGTCTGGCGCGTTCGAAGACGGCCTCGTCGCCGCCGCACATGACGGTCAGGACACCGTTTTCAGCGCCGGCCTGGCCGCCGGAGACAGGAGCGTCGATGAAATCGACACCTTTTTCCTTTGCCGCGGCATAAAGTTCGCGGGCGACTTCAGCGCTGGCGGTGGTGTTGTCGATCAGCACCGAACCTGGCTTCATGCCGTGCAGGGCGCCGTTCTCGCCCAATGTCACCGACCGGAGATCTTCGTCATTGCCGACGCAGACGAAGACGAAATCGGCACCGGCGGCGGCCTCGGCCGGGGTGGAGGCGGATTTGCCGGAGAATTTCTCGGCCCAGGCGGCGGCTTTTTCGGCGGTACGGTTGTAGACGGTAACATCGTGGCCGCCCTTCGTCTTCAGATGGCCCGCCATGGGGAAACCCATGACGCCGAGACCGATGAACGCGACTTTAGCCATATGTCCTATCCTTTTCCTCAAGTGCAAGTTCGAGGATTAACCGAAACGGCGGGAGCAGAAAAGCCCGTGAAGACGGACTTCCTTCGGATTGACGCATATGAGGCTGGCCACCCTTCGGAGCAGCCCTAGATCGGGGAGAGGGCACAATGTTTCCGGAGGGTGACATGAGCGAAATTCCGACGATCAAGCCGCGGCGCAAAGGCCGCAGCGGAATGCAGGCTATGCTCATTCCATCGCTGCAGATGGTCGCAGAGCAGATTCGATCAGCACCGGAAGGTGTCCTTACCGACGTCGGCGTTCTCCGCCGTCGTCTCGCTGACCAATATCGGGCGGATGCCTGTTGCCCGGTAACCGTGCAGCGGCATTTGCGCGCGATCGCCGAACTGTCCTTCGGCGCATTGGAGAAGGGTGAGCCGGTTTCGACGGTCACGCCCTATTGGCGCGTCGTCGATCCCGCAAGCCTGCTTGCGAACCGTCTTGCCGGCGGCCCCACCTTTATCCGGGAGCGTCTGGCCGCCGAAGGTTGGGAAGGAAGCGGAATAGTAGCCGGCATAGCGGACGCGCGAAAAAAATCCGCTTAAGGGCGATTTCCGGGCCGCAAAATTTCAGCAAAGGCCGAATCTCGCAAATAAAATTGTCGATATAAATTATAGATTTCATCATCATGGCATTCATCACTGACAGGTCGACCAGCCGAAAACAGGCTTGGCACCATGAAAAAGGGGAAAGTCATGATTTCACGTCGACAAGCGCTCGGGCTTTTCGCAGCGACCGCGGCCACGGCAATCCTGCCGACTGTCAGGCCGGCACGCGCTGCTGCCAGCGAGTTCCGTATCGGTTGGCAGAAGAACGGCGTGCTGGCGCTCGCCAAACGTCGCAGCGCACTTGAGAAGCGGCTTGCCGATCGCGGCATTACCGTCAGCTGGTCGGAATTCACCTCCGGCCCGCCGCTTCTCGAAGCATTGGGCGCCGGCGCTCTCGATTTCGGCGCGACCGGCGATGTGCCGCCGCTCTTTGCCCAGGCGGCCGGCGGGCAGCTCTATTATGTCGGTCTCTACAAGGGTAGCCCGGCAGCCTCGGCCATCCTCGTGCGCAAGGATTCGCCCATCAAGACGCTTGAAGACCTAAAAGGTAAAAAGGTCGCTTTCAAGCGCGGCTCCAGCGCGCATAATGTAACCGTCAAGGTTCTGCGCAAGGCAGGCCTGAAGCCCGAAGATGTCGAGCAGATCGATCTTTCGCCGCCGGATGCTGCCGCCGCGTTCAAGAATGGCAGCATCGACGCCTGGTCGATCTGGGATCCTTATCTGGCGATTGCCGAAGCTGATCCGGAGACACGTATCCTGACGACCGCCGAAGGCATCGTCGACTCCTACAGTTTCTTCCTCGCCAACCGTGATTTCACCGATGCCAACGGGCAAGTGGTCGTCGACGTGATCGATGAGCTTGCCAAGGTCGGAAAGTCGGCACAGAGCAATCTCGACGAAACGGTGAAGGAGCTTTCCGAAATCACCGGCGTGCCGGCTGACGTGACGCGCGTGACATTGACGCGCAAGGGCGCCGATCTCGGCAGCGTCTCGACGATCACCGATGCCGCCGCCACCTATCAGCAGGCGCTCGCAGACGAGTTCTATGGACTCGGTATCCTGCCGAAGAAGCTTACGACCGGCGACATCGTCTGGCGTCCCAAGGCGAGCTGATTTTTCGACCAGGGCTAAGATTTCCGCGAGGCGGCATGGAGAGGGTCCTCATGCCGCCGAACCGGAAAAATATTCTCCAAAATGGATTATAATAGCAAATTGATATTGTCGATCTATTTAGTGGTCTATGTCAGTATCCTGACGATCGACGCGGACACTGAAAGGCGTCGGCCAGCCACCATCCGATCGACAGGGATATTTCAGATGCTCACGCATAGATGGACAGCCGGCCTTGCTACAGCCTCCGCCGCCACCGCGATCCTCCCAAGCATTCGCGCGGCGGCGGCGCCGAGTGGGCAGACAGTCTGCTTGTTGCCGCTTGCCAGCGGCCATCTCCACCGCGCGAGTTGATTTTCGAATTTCGCAGCTAAAGGACCGTCTTCCATGACCACCACCTCCCATACAGGTAAATCCGAACCTATCAATTTCCTCTGGTTCATCCCGACATCGGGCGACGGCACCTATCTCGGCTCCTCCGAGCTCAACCGGGCGCCAGAGATTGGTTATCTCACGCAAATCGCCCAGGCTGTCGACCGGCTCGGCTATTCCGGCGTACTGCTGCCGACCGGGGTTGCCTGCGAGGAATCCTTCGTGACCGCCGCCGCCCTTGCCGCAAAGACCGAGAAGCTGCAGTTCCTGGTGGCGATCCGCCCCGGCACGGCATCGCCTGCCTATTACGCGCGTCTTGCGACGACGCTCGACCGCATCTCCAACGGCCGGCTGCTGCTCAACATCGTCGTCGGCGGCAGCCCGGCGGAGCTTGCCGGCGATGGCATCCATCTCGAGCATGACGAGCGCTACGCCCATGCCGAGGAGTTCTTCACCGTCTTTGAGGAACTGCTGGAAAAGGGAACGGCAAGCTTCGACGGCAAATATATCAAGGCGACCAATGCGCGCCTTGGCTTCCCCTCGGTGCAGAACCCGCGCCCGCCGCTCTATTTCGGCGGCTCGTCGGATGCCGGTATCGATTTCTCCGTCGGCCGCGTCGACAAGTACCTGACCTGGGGCGAGCCGCCGGCACAGGTTGCCGAGAAGATCACCAAGGTGCGCAAGGCCGCCGACGAACGCGGGCGCGAGGTGAGCTTCGGCATTCGTCTGCACTTCATTGTGCGCGAAACCGATGATGAGGCGTGGGAGGCGGCCGAGCGGCTGATCCGTCATCTCGACGACGATACGATCCGCGAGGCGCAGGAGCGCTTTGTCCACGAGTCCGACTCGGTCGGCCAGAAGCGCATGGCCGCCCTTCATGGCGGACGCCGCGACAAGCTCGAAGTCTCTCCGAACCTCTGGGCCGGCGTCGGCCTGGTGCGCGCCGGTGCGGGCACGGCGCTGGTTGGCTCGCCGAAGACGGTGGCCGCGCGCCTTCGCGAATATCAGGAGATCGGCATCGATACGGTGATCGGCTCCGGCTATCCGCATCTCGAGGAGGCCTATCGCGTCGCCGAGCTGCTTTTCCCCGAGCTTGGCATCACTCGCGAGCAGCAGCGCCTGGGCTTCAACAACGAGTTCGGCCGCAAGCAGATCTTCGCAGGCGGCAGCCATGGCGGCAATCTGAAAGTCGTCTCCGGCTCCTGAGTTCGAACGAAGACGCAGAGCGTGACACCGCCGCAAGCCGCTTACGGCTTGCGGCATCCTGCTTTCGATAAGCGCGAGGACAATGCATGTCGACTTTCGATACTCCGTTCGTACGGTCGGTCGCTTCCGAAAAGGTTGGAAAGGCGGGTTTGCGCCTGCCGCTGCCCGGCCTGGACAAGCTGACGCCCTATCTGGTGCCGGTGGCGATTGTGGCGTTCTGGCAGCTTGCCTCCTCGGCCGGCTGGATCTCATCGCGCATCATGCCGTCGCCGGCCGATGTCGGCCTGGCCTTCTGGTCGACGACGGTTTCCGGCCAGTTGCCGAATGACGTGCTGGTGAGCGCCGGCCGCGCCTTTGCCGGCCTTCTCGTCGGCGGCTCGATCGGTTTCCTGCTCGGCATCGCCAACGGTGTATCGCGCATTTCGGAACAACTGACCGATACGACGCTGCAGATGCTGCGCACCATTCCGCATCTGGCGATGATCCCGCTCGTCATCCTGTGGTTCGGGATCGGCGAGGAATCGAAGCTGTTTCTCACCTCGCTCGGCGTGCTCTTCCCCGTTTATCTCAACACCTATCACGGGGTGCGCAATGTCGATCGCGACCTGATCGAGATGGGCAAGGTCTATGGCATGGGCAACTGGACGCTGTTCCGCAAGGTGATCTTTCCAGGCGCGCTGCCGTCGATCTTCGTCGGCCTCAGATATGCACTCGGCATCATGTGGCTGACGCTGATCGTATCGGAATCGATCGCTGCATCCTCGGGCATCGGCCATATGGCCAACAATGCCCGCGAATTCATGATGACCGACGTCGTCGTACTCGCCCTCGTCATCTATGCCGTGCTCGGCAAACTTGCCGATGTTATCGCCCGAGTGCTGGAGAGGCGGCTGCTCGCCTGGAACCCGGTCTATCAGAAATAGGAGAGACGCCATGACATCGATCGCGCATGAGCGTTTTCACGCCGTCGCCGAAGAGCCAGCCTATGCACCTGCGCCGGAGCGCAATGCGCCTGCGGGGGCAGCGGCGATCAGCCTGACGGGGCTTGAAAAGAGTTTCGGGGCCAACCGCGTACTGCGCGGCATCAATCTGCATATTCCGGCCGGCCAGTTCGTTGCCGTGATCGGAAAGAGCGGCTGCGGCAAGAGCACGCTGCTGCGCATCCTGATGGGCCTTGACGCGCCGAGTGCCGGCGAGCTGCATTTCGAGGATGCCGACGGCGCACAGGCCAGCCCCAATGCGCGCATCGTCTTTCAGGAGCCAAGGCTGCTCCCCTGGCTCAGTGTCGCCGACAATGTCGTCGTCGGGCTCGGCGACGGCATCGATAGACGGGCGGCGCTGAAGGCGGCCGACGCCGTGCTTGCCGAAGTCCAGCTTGGCGAGAAGGCCGGAGAATGGCCGGCGCGCCTTTCCGGCGGTCAGCGGCAGCGCGTGGCACTGGCGCGGGCGCTGGTGAGCCGGCCGGGCGTGCTGGCGCTTGATGAACCGCTCGGCGCTCTCGATGCGCTGACGCGGATCAGCATGCAGGAACTCATCAACCGCGTCTGGCGCGAACTCGGTTTCACCGCCGTGCTCGTCACCCATGATGTCAGCGAGGCGGTGCATCTCGCCGACCGGGTCATCGTGCTCGACGAGGGGCGGATCGCGCTCGATCTTCCCATTCCTTATCCACATCCGCGCCGGCACGGCCATCCCGGCCTCGCCGAGCTGGAAGGCCGGCTGCTTGCCGCGATCCTCGGCACCGACGGCGGGCATTGATCCCAGCGCCGTTTGCGAAGCTGCATGATCAATGGCGGAAATGCATAGGCGCCTGGGTATGAGACATTCACCCGTCTCTGCCGAGGCGCGCTGCCACGTGCGCTAAAATCAGCAACAACAGTTTCCCTAAGTCGTCTCACGTCCAGCTTGACTCACCTATACCTCTATGGCTATACGTTAATCCATAGTCAGTGGGGTATGGATTGTAGATGTCAAACGCTCAAGACTTGCTCTTCAGAACGCTCGCCGATCCGACGCGGCGGGCTCTTTTCGAACGGCTGTGCCGCGAAGGAGAGAAGACGGTCGGGGCTTTGACGGCACGCGCTGGGGTCTCGCAACCGGTCGTCTCGAAACATCTCGGAATCCTGAAGCAAGCCGGATTGGTGCGTGACCGTCACGAAGGTCGCCAGACGCATTATAGCGCGCAGCTCGGTGCGCTGGCGCCGCTGGTCGACTGGACAAGTGAGATGGCTGGTTTTTGGCAAAATCGGTTCGACCAGCTGGAAGATCTACTGAAAAGGATGGACCAATGACCGAAACATCGACTGAAACCCGTTCCGTCGTCGTCGAGCGAGAGATCCCTTTTCCGCCGGAAAAGATCTGGCGCGCGCTCACCCAGCCGCATCTGATCGCGGACTGGCTGATGAAGAATGACTTCGTGCCGGTCGTGGATCACCGTTTTAAGCTCAGCGCGGATTGGGGATCCGTCGATTGCCAGGTCCTGGAAGTCGAGCCGAACAAAACCCTGTCTTACACGTGGGCTGCCTATGATCTGGCAAGCGTCGTCACCTGGACTCTCACCCCTACGGGCGCGGGCACGCACCTGCGTATGGAGCAATCGGGCTTCCGGCCGGATCAGCGGCAGGCTTACGGGGGCGCCAGGAGCGGCTGGCAACAATTCTTCGCAAAGCTGGAGCAGGTGCTGGCGCGGATCGAGTGAGACAGATGCCAACGGATACGCCATCCGCTTCGGCTCGTTTTCGCAGGAGGTTCCCGTGAATTGGAATAACTGGTGTCGGCAGATCCACCGTTGGCTGTCCATTGCCTTTACGCTGGCCGTCATAATTAATATCATCGCCATGGTGCAGGAGAGATCCTCCGTCGGGGTGGGGCTTTTGGCGCTTCTTCCGCTCGCCTTGCTATTACCCACCGGTCTGTACTTGTTCGCCCTGCCTCATGCCACCAGATGGCGCAGCGCGAGGCGCAGCAGCGGATGGGGGTGAACAGAATGGCCGGCAAGACATCCAAGACCGCAGCGAAGGTCACGAGGAAGACAGCCGCCAAGTCTGAGAGCGCGGGGCCGCCCCTTCTTTCGGGGGGCAACCCTCAGATTGCCAAGGGTTACGGTGACGCTCCCGTGCAAGCCTACATCGCCGCCATGCCCGGCTGGAAAAGCGATGTCGGGCATCGCCTCGATGCGCTCATCACGCGCACGGTGCCTGGGGTGTACAAGGCCGTGAAATGGAACTCGCCCCTCTATGGCATCGAAGGGCAGGGCTGGTTCCTCGGTGTCCATTGCTTCGCGAACTACATCAAACTCGCTTTCTTCCGCGGCATGTCGCTCAGTCCCATCCCGCCCGGCGAGTCCAAACAAAAGGAAGTGCGTTACTTCCACATCCATGAGGCAGACCAACTCGACGAGGCTCAGCTCGCCGCCTGGGTGGAGCAAGCCAGCAAATTGCCCGGTGAACGAATGTGAGCGGACGCCAGGTCATCAGCACTTAAGGGATGGAGGAGCGATATCGATGAAGAAAGCCACGGCAACCATGAAGAAAAGCGGCTCGAGCGAAGAGAAGGACGGAGACTCTCCTTCTCGTTTGATCGATGCGAGAATCGAGGAGTTGAGCGATTGGCGAGGCCAGACGCTCGCTCGGGTCCGAACTCTGATCAGGCAGGCCGAGCCCGAGGTGGTCGAGGAATGGAAGTGGAGAGGGGTTCCCGTGTGGGAGCGCGCCGGTATCATCTGCACCGGCGAGACCTACAAAAGCGTGGTGAAGCTGACCTTCGCCAAAGGCGCCTCGCTAGAGGACCCTTCAGGCCTTTTCAACTCCAGCCTTGACGGCAATACCAGGCGCGCCATCGATTTCCACGAAGGCGATGAGATTGACGAGCAGGCGTTGAAGACGCTCGTTCGCGCCGCCGCAGCACTCAACACGTCAACGCGAGCTGCGGCTCGCCCCGCCAGCTCCCGACAAAAACCAAGCAGCGCTTGATGCTTGGCAACATCGCCTGAAACGCGTCGCATCGAACTTGATTTGGCGACATGTGTCAGTGAATCGGGCTTTCCTCGCGCTCGAGGAAGAGCTCCAGATTGTCGAGGCCGATTTCGGTACCCTGGAGGCGGGCGCCGTTGTCGGCGTAGCCGTCGAGGAAGACCACCTGTTCGGTGAAAACCATTTTGGTGCCGCCGGGTTCGGCTTCGAAGGCGACGGTTGTGAGCGAGGCGGAGATGCGGGTTTCGCCGAGCTTCATCTCATAGACATAGATGATGCGGGCATTGGGCACGATATCGATGTAGTGGGCATCATAGGCGTGCAGAAGGCCGTCGGTATCGGCGACGTAGTTCCTTTCCGTGCCGCCGGGGCGGAAATCGAGACCATAGTCCAGCGCCTGCCACTCGCCGTGGCAGGCGAACCATTGGCGTTTGGCCTCCGGCGCCGACCAGGCGCGGAAGACGCGAGCGACTGGCGCCTTCAGGTGACGCTCGATGACGAGAGTGGTGTGTTCGGCGGATGGCGTCGTCATTCGGGAAGGCTCTCCGTTTCATTGGCAAGAAATTGATCCAGCCTGTCGAAGGTGCTCGTCCAGCGGATCTTTCGCTGTTCTACCCAGCGCTCGACGGCGGCAAGCGCATCCTGTTGCAGCCGGTAGGTTCGCACCCGGCCGGATTTTTCGGAGAGCACGAGGCCGCTCTCCTCCAACACTTGCAGATGTTTCATCACCGTCGGCAAGGCAACGGCGAGCGGCGCGGCCAGTTCGGTGACGGAGGCCGGGCCGCGGCCGAGGCGATCGATCATGCCGCGGCGGCTGCGATCGGAAAGCGCATGAAACATGCGGTCGAGATCCGCTTGGCTTTCGATCATCCCGCCGCATCCCTGAAGCGGGCGGGCAGCCTCTCTTTGTAGGGATAGAACTTGAAGTAGGGGCGGGCCTCGTCCAGCGCCCTTGCAAAGGACGGGCGCGCCAGCAGCCGATCGTAATAGGCGCGAAGGTTCGGCTGTTCCGGAGTGAAGGGGATCAGCGTCTCGGCATAGAAGAGCGCGGGGGCGGCGGCGCAATCGGCCATGGTGAAGCTGTCACCGGATATCCAGGGTTTGTCGGCGAGCTGCTTTTCGATCATCGAGTAAGCGGTGGCAAGCGTCGCCTTGGCGGCCGTGACCTCGATTTCGTCGGCCGTGCCCTCAGGACGCCGGAGATTGCTAACCAGCGTCTGCATCGGCGCCTGAACATAATGATCGAAGAAGCGATCCCAAAGGCGGACTTGCAGCGCCCGGTCGATCTCCAGCGGCAGCAGGCGAAGAGGCCCCGGATAATATTGCTCAAGATATTCGATGATGATCGATGTCTCGGGAATGGTGCTGTCGCGCGCCTCGTCCCGCAGCAGTGGCATCTTGCCGATCGGCCAGAAGCGGAAGAGATCGGCGCGCGAGCTTTCGTCGGAAAGATCGACGATGCGATTTTCGAAAGGGGTGCCGTTTTCATAAAGCGCGATCAGCACTTTGTGGCAGAAGGAGGCGAGCGGATGCCCATAAAGCACGAGCGACATGCGGCGACCTTTCCTATCGTTGCGGTAAACTTTACCGATCGACTAACTATCAGGTCATGGCGCATCATGCAACAGATACTTCGCCAACTGCGAAACTATTCCGTCAGGCGAATATCAGGTGCATTAGCTTCAGCCGATATATCGGGCGATCACCAGATGGCCTGGTGTCGGCTGGCCGTCTTCCATGCGCACATTGATATCCGATATCTCGACGAGTTCGAAACCGGTGGCCGTCAGGCGTTCTCTCACATAGGCGTCGGCATGGGCGAAGCGCTGGTGCGGGCCGACCATATAGGCACGGCCGGCGAGTATTTCCTCGGGCAGGGTTTCCGAGGAGAAGATGAACAGGCCGCCCGGTGTCAGGTTCTCGGCGGCGCCGAAGAATAGCGGTTCGAGCGCGCCGAGATAGGGCAGCACGTCGGTGGCGGAGATGATGTCGAAGGCTTCCTCGTCGTTGTCGTCGAGAAAATCCTCGACCTCGGCGACGAAGAGCGTTTCGTAGAGGTCCTTCTCATGGGCGATCTCGACCATCTTCTCCGATATGTCGATGCCGGTCATATCGGCGCAGAGGTCGCGCAGCGCGCCGCCGGTGAGGCCTGTGCCACAGCCGAGATCGAGCAGCCGCTTGAACGGTCCGAGCTTCAGCGCCTGCAGGCGCTGGCGCACCAGCATCGGCACGTGATAGCCGAGCTGCTCGACGAGCACGTCCTCGAAAACCTCGGCATGCTGGTCGAACAAGGTCTCGACATAGGCGTCGGGCGCCTTGACCGGCGTTTCGCCGCGGCCCATCGCGGCAATGCGCACGGCCGCACCGCCGTGATCGTCGGGATCGATTGCCAGGACTTCCTCATAGGCTGCAACGGCCGCGTCGACATCACCGGCCTTTTCCAGCGCCAGCGCGCGGTTATAGGCCTCGCCAAGGGCTTCTTCGTCGATCTTCTTTGCCATCGCAGTCCATCGTCCTTTTGTTTCAGGCATGCGTCTAAGGCGGCTTTCGATGTTTTGCAATGGTGCGCTTGCGGGCGCAGAATGGCCGAAAAGAAGACGAAGGGAGGAACGAGCCATGAAAATGGAGGAAGACAGGACGTCATTGGTACGGGAAGGAGAGGACGCACGGCCTTTGCTGCCAAGTACTCCAAGCGAGGTTACCAACACGCTCATTCATTATTACCGCGGTGAACTCGGACGGATGACAAGTTGGCGCGACCGCATCGACCGGACCTCCAACTGGGCGATCACCGTGGTCGCAGCACTGCTTTCGGTCTCGCTGTCGACGCCGACTTCGCATCACGGAGTGCTGCTGTTCGGGATGATGCTGGTGACGCTGCTGCTGATGATCGAGGCGCGGCGCTACCGCTTCTTCGATATCTACCGCGCCCGCATTCGCCAGATCGAGCGCTGCTATTTCGCCGAGATTCTGGCGCCGGAGGCCGGGGCCGGCGGCGAATGGGCGATGGTGGTCGCCCGCAGCCTGCGCAAACCGCGCTTCCTGCTCAGCTATCA
>Ga0102593_1002470_pt1 | contig 14086 bp, 7 predicted proteins | sample AraplaCol_mMS_r2_2_FD_76862 | JGI IMG/M metagenome (GOLD analysis project Ga0102593, IMG submission 76862) | Arabidopsis root microbial communities from North Carolina, USA - plate scrape MF_Col_mMS_r2 (SPADES assembly) (version 2) | ecosystem: Host-associated > Plants > Roots > Endosphere...
GTCACGGCCGACGGGTCGGCGCGGTAGGCGCCGTCGCAGATGAGCATGGGCACGCTGCAGGTCTTCACCACCGAGATGTTGGGCTCGAAGATCGCCACGCGGAAGCCCGGCTGTTCGGCGGTGCGCGGCCTGTAGCCGAAGGGATAGCCCGCGGCCTCGACCTCTGCGACGCGCTGGGCCAGGAACTGCGGCGACCAGAGGTAAGGCACCTCGTGCACCGGACAGCGGTGGATGGTGCGCATCATGGGCGCGAACACTTCGTCCTTGGGCAGCAGCCACACCTCGTCGCAGCGGTCGGGCTTGCTGAAGTGGCCCTTGTCGGTGAAGACGATGGGCTCGGCCAGCGCCGCGAAAGGCTGGCCCACGCAATGGAACACCACGCGGCCGCCGCATGCGCGGAAGTATGAGAGCCACTGCACGTCGAGCGCGCCGGCCATCTCGATGACCACGTCCAGCGCGTCGGTGAGTTCGCGGGCCCGGCCGAAGCCCAGGCCCATGGCGGCCATGTCGACCTGGGGCGGCATGGCCTGCTGGTCGCCCGCGTCGACGAGGGTCACGGATTCGACGAAGTCGATGCGTTGCAGCAGCCGGGCCAGGAACAGGACGTTCTGCCCCATTCCGTTCTCCCAGATGTTCTGCCCCGCATGGGTAAGGACTGAAATACCTATGCGCATGAGGCGGAGTGTGTACCAGAAAGAACGGCTCCCACGCCGTGAAGCGAGGGAGCCGCCCGTTCGAGGGCCGGTTCGGCGGCCTTTCAGTGGCTTATTCCCTTATTTCCACTTCCAGCCGATGCCGGCGTTGATGCCCCACTCCTTGCCCGTGGTCGTCAGGCCCGCGCCCCACGACATCTTGCCGTCGTCCGACAGTGCCTTGAAGGTCAGCGCCACCGCGCTGTAGCCCTTGTAGCTGCCCAGGCCCACGCCCACCGTCTTCTCGCCCGGATAGAGCGTCGGCAGGTAGGTGCCCGACATCGCGAACGCCATGGCCGTGCCCGAGTAGGCGATGCGCGCCACGTCGCCGACCTGGCCCTGCACCTGGTTGAGCTGCTGCACGTTGACCGCGTCGCCCGGCAGGATGCCCGCCGCCACGTTGCTGATGCGCGTGCCGCCCGGCGCCTGGCCGTTGCCCAGCGTGATCTGGTTGTAGTTGACCGAGCCGTCGGGGTTGGTCGCGTACTGAACGCTGCTGGCCTTCGACGCCGCCGAGGCCGCCTTCAACTGCGCCACGTTGGTCGCATCGCTGTCGGCCGTGCCCGCCGCCACGCCGGTGATCTGGCGGTACTGGCCGTTGGCCGCGTCGCCCACAGACACCGCTGCCTGCGTGCTGGTGGTCGCCTTGATCGCGGCCTCCTGCTGCGCCGTCGCGCCGCCCGGCACATAGCCGGCCATGCCTGCGGCAGTGGAAGCCACCGAGCCGGAGCCCAGCGCCACGCCGCCGCTTTGCTGGACGATCGCGCCGAAGCCGATGGCCGTGCCCTTGGAGACGTTCTGCGCCTGGCTCAGCGGCGTGCCGCCCGCATCCGCGTTGTCGCCCAGCGCCACGCCGCCGCCGCCCGCACGGGCGTTGGCACCGATGGCCTGCGAGCCCGTGGCCAGGGCGCCCGTGCCGATGGCGATCGCGTTGGCACCCGTGGCCTGTGCGCCGAAGCCCACCGCCACCGCGCCGTCGGCCGTCGCCTTCGCACCGTTGCCGGCCGCGAAGGAGTTGGCGCCGCTGGCCACCGACTGCGGGCCGATCGCCACCGCCTCCTGCCCGCTGGCCACCGAGTCGCCCGCCGTCGAGTTGGCGTGGAAGTACTTGGTGCCGGTGTTGTAGATGTTGTTGACCGAGGTGCTCAGGCTGTTGAGGTTGACGTTCGTCGTGCTCAGGCCCGTCGACAGGCTGCCGATGCCGCTGAACGCCGTGCTCAGGCCCGACGAGGTCGAGGTCGAGAGGCTGTTGATGCTGCTCGCGGCGGTGCTCAGGCCGCTCGACGTGGAGGTCGACAGGCTGCTGATGCTGCTGGTAGCGGTGCTCAGGCCCGTGGAGGTCGAGGTCGACAGGCTGTCGATGCTGCTCGTCGCGGTGCTCAGGCCGGTCGACGTCGACGTGGACAGGCTCGCCAGGCCGCTGCCGGCCGAGGACAGGCTGGTGGAAAGGCTGTCGACCGTGCTGTTGGTCGTGCTCAGGCCCGTCGACAGGCTGTTGATGCTGCTGGTGGCGGTGCTCAGGCCGGTCGACGTGGAAGTCGAGAGGCTGCTGATGCTGCTCGTCGCAGTGCTCAGGCCAGTCGAAGTCGACGTGGACAGGCTGTTGACCGTGCTGTTGGTCGTGCTCAGGCCGGTCGACAGGCTGTTGATGCTGCTCGTGGCGGTGCTCAGGCCGGTCGAGGTCGAGGTGGACAGGCTGTCGATGCTGCTGGTGGCGGTGCTCAGGCCAGTCGAAGTCGACGTGGACAGGCTGTTGATGCTGCTGGTCGCAGTACTCAGGCCGGTCGAAGTCGAGGTCGACAGGCTGTCGATGCTGCTCGTCGCGGTGCTCAGGCCCGTCGAGGTCGAGGTGGACAGGCTGTCGATGCTGCTGGTCGCAGTGCTCAGGCCGGTCGAAGTCGAGGTCGACAGACTGTTGATGCTGCTGGTGGCAGTGCTCAGACCCGTCGAGGTCGACGTGGACAGGCTGTCGATGCTGCTGGTCGCAGTGCTCAGGCCGGTCGAAGTCGAGGTCGACAGGCTGTTGATGCTGCTGGTGGCAGTGCTCAGACCCGTCGAGGTGGAAGTCGAGAGGCTGTCGATGCTGCTCGTGGCAGTGCTGAGGCCGGTCGAGGTCGAAGTCGACAGGCTGTTGATGCTGCTCGTCGCAGTGCTCAGACCCGTCGAAGTCGAGGTCGACAGACTGCTGACGGTGCTGTTCGTCGTGCTCAGGCCGGTCGACAGGCTGTTGATGCCGCTCGTGGCGGTGCTCAAGCCCGTCGAGGTCGAGGTGGACAGGCTATCAATGCTGCTCGTCGCGGTGCTGAGGCCGGTCGACGTGGAGGTCGACAGGCTGTCGATGCTGCTCGTGGCAGTGCTCAGGCCGGTCGAAGTGGAGGTCGACAGGCTGCTGATGCTGCTCGTCGCCGTGCTCAAGCCAGTCGACGTGGAAGTCGAGAGACTGTCGATGCTGCTCGTCGCAGTGCTCAGGCCGGTTGAAGTCGAGGTCGACAGGCTGTTGATGCTGCTCGTCGCGGTGCTCAGACCCGTCGACGTGGACGTCGAGAGGCTGCTGACAGTGCTGTTGGTCGTGCTCAGGCCGGTCGACAGGCTGCTAATGCCGCTGGTCGCAGTGCTCAAGCCGGTCGAAGTCGAAGTCGAGAGGCTGTCGATACTGCTGGTCGCGGTGCTCAGGCCGGTCGAGGTGGAGGTCGACAGGCTGTTGATGCTGCTTGTTGCGGTGCTCAGACCCGACGAGGTCGACGTCGACAAGCTGTTGATGCTGCTCGTCGCCGTACTCAGACCGGTCGACGTGGAAGTCGACAGACTGCTGACGGTGCTGTTGGTCGTGCTCAGGCCGGTCGACAGGCTGTTGATGCTGCTGGTGGCGGTGCTCAGGCCAGTCGACGTGGAAGTCGAGAGGCTGTCGATGCTGCTCGTTGCAGTGCTCAGACCGGTCGAGGTGGAAGTCGACAGGCTGTTGATGCTGCTCGTCGCGGTGCTCAACCCCGTCGACGTGGAGGTCGACAGGCTGTTGATGCTGCTCGTCGCCGTGCTCAACCCCGTCGACGTGGAGGTCGACAGGCTATTGATGCTGCTCGTGGCCGTGCTCAAGCCCGTGGAGGTCGAAGTCGACAGACTGCTGATGCTGCTGGTTGCCGTGCTCAGGCCAGTCGACGTGGAGGTGGACAGGCTGTCGATGCTGCTCGTGGCGGTGCTCAGCCCTGTCGAGGTCGAGGTCGACAGACTGCGGATGCTGCTCGTGGCCGTGCTCAGGCCAGTCGACGTGGAGGTCGACAGGCTGCTGATGCTGCTCGTCGCGGTGCTCAGGCCCGTGGAGGTCGAAGTCGACAGGCTGCCGATGCTGCTGGTGGCCGTGCTCAACCCCGTCGAGGTGGAGGTGGACAGGCTGTCGATGCGGCTGTTTGCCGTGCTCAGGCCGGTCGACGTGGAGGTCGACAGGCTGCTGATGCCGGTCGAAGTCGACGTGGACAGGCTGTTGATGCTGCTGGTTGCGGTGCTCAGACCGGTCGAAGTGGAAGTCGACAGGCTACTGATGCTGCTCGTCGCCGTGCTCAGACCAGTCGAAGTGGAGGTCGACAGGCTGCTGATGCTGCTGGTCGCCGTGCTCAGACCCGTCGAGGTGGACGTGGACAGGCTGTCGATGCGGCTGTTTGCCGTACTCAGGCCGGTCGACGTGGAGGTCGACAAGCTGCTGATGCCGGTGGAAGTCGACGTGGACAGGCTGTTGATGCTGCTGGTGGCAGTGCTCAGGCCAGTCGAAGTCGAAGTCGACAGACTTGCAACAGCGCTGTTCGTGGTGCTCAGGCCGGTCGAGGTGGAGGTCGACAGGCTGTCGATGCTGCTGGTCGCCGTGCTCAGGCCGCTCGAGAGCGAAGCCGTGACGGTCTTCACCTGGGAGACGTTGACGGCATCCGTGTCCGCGCTGCCCGGGGCCACGCCGGTGATCACGCGGTTGCCGACGTTCAGTTCGCCCGACGCGTTCTGCTTGCTGGTCAGGCCGAAGGCGTCGTAGTTCGTCATCGCCGCGGCGCTGCGGCTGGCCGTGGAGTTCGCGCCCAGCGCCACGCTGTTGTCGCCGTTGGCGATGGCGTTCTGGCCGATGGCCACGCTGTTCGCGCCGATGGCCTGGCTGTCCGCGCCGGTGCTGTTGGCGTGGAAGTACTTCGTGCCGGTGTTGTAGATCGAACTGACCGACGAACTCAGGGTGCTCAGGTTGCTGTTGGTCGTGCTCAGGCCGGTCGACAGGCTGCCGATGCCGCTGGTGGCGGTGCTCAGGCCCGTGGAGGTCGAGGTCGACAGGCTTGCGATGGAGCTGTTCGTGGTGCTCAGGCCAGTCGACGTGGAAGTCGACAGGCTGCTGATGCCGGTCGACGCCGATGTGGACAGGCTGTTGATGCTGCTCGTCGCCGTGCTGAGCCCCGTGGAGGTCGAAGTCGACAGGCTGCTGATACCGGTCGAAGCTGACGTGGACAGGCTATTGATGCTGCTGGTCGCCGTGCTGAGCCCCGTGGAGGTCGAAGTCGACAGGCTGCTGATACCGGTCGAAGCCGATGTGGACAGGCTGCCGATGCTGCTCGTCGCCGTGCTCAGGCCCGTGGAGGTCGAGGTCGACAGGCTGCTGATTCCGGTCGACGCTGAGGTGGACAGGCTGGCAACAGAGCTGTTCGTGGTGCTCAGGCCAGTCGACGTGGAAGTCGACAGGCTGCTGATGCCGGTCGACGCCGAGGTCGACAGGCTCGCAACGGAGCTGTTCGTGGTGCTCAGGCCCGTCGAGGTCGAGGTCGAGAGGCTGCTGATGCCGGTCGAAGCCGACGTGGACAGGCTGCCGATGCTGCTCGTCACTGTGCTCAGACCGGTGGAAGTCGAGGTCGAGAGGCTCGTAATGGAGCTGTTCGTGGTGCTCAGGCCGGTCGACGTCGAGGTCGACAAGCTGGCGACCGAGCTGTTGGTGGTACTCAGGCCCGTCGAAGTCGAAGTCGACAGGCTGCTGATGCCAGTCGAAGCCGACGTGGACAGGCTGCCGATGCTGCTTGTCGCAGTGCTCAGGCCCGTGGAGGTCGAGGTCGACAGGCTCGCAACCGAGCTGTTGGTGCTGCTCAGGGCCGTCGAGAGGCTGCCGATGCTGCTCGCCGAGGTGCTCAGGCCGGTCGACAGGCTGCTGACGGTGCTGTTGGTCGTGCTGAGACCGGTCGACAGGCTGTTGATACTGCTTGTGGCGGTGCTCAGGCCGGTCGAGGTGGAGGCCGACAGGCTGCCGATGCTGCTTGTCGCGGTGCTCAAACCCGTGGAGGTCGAGGTCGACAGGCTCGCAACGGAACTGTTGGTGGTGCTCAGGCCCGTCGACGTCGAAGTCGACAGGCTGCTGATGCCGGTCGAAGCCGACGTGGACAGGCTGCCGATGCTGCTCGTGGCCGTGCTCAGGCCGGTCGAGGTCGAAGTCGACAGGCTGCCGATGCTGCTGGTGGCGGTGCTCAGCCCCGTCGAGGTGGAGGTCGACAGGCTGTTGATCCGGCTGGTCGCGGTGCTGAGCCCCGTGGAAGTCGAGGTCGACAGGCTGCTGACGGTGCTGTTGGTCGTGCTCAGGCCGGTCGAGAGGCTGACGATGCCCGTGGAGGTCGAGGTCGACAGGCTTGCAACGGAGCTGTTCGTGGTGCTCAGGCCGGTGGAAAGGCTCGATGCGGTGGTGCTCAGCTGCGCGACGGTCACGGCGTCGGTGGGCGCGGCGCCGTCGGCCAGGTTGGTGATGCGGCGGTTGGTCGCGGCCGTGCCGCCGCCGAACGAGACTTCGCCGCCGTTGGCCGTCTGCCCGGTCATGTAGGCGGCGCCGGTCGGGGCGGCCGCGCCCGTCACGCTGCCGTTGCCGATGGCCACGGCGTTGGCGTACTGCGCGATGGCCTTGTAGCCGATGGCCACGGCATTGGCGCCAGCCGCATTGGCCAGCGTGCCGATGGCCACCGTGCGCGTGTTCGACGCGAGCGCACCGGCACCGATCGCCAGGGCCTGCTGGGCCGATGCGTTGGCCGTATCGCCCAGCGCCACCGCCGACTGGCCGGTTGCGGTGGTGTTGTTGCCGAGCGCGACGGACTGTTGCGCCGCGAAGCCGTTCACGCCGATTGCGACGGATGCCACGGCGGAAGCGTTGGCGTTCCGGCCGATGGCCGTCGAGTCCTGGACGGCGCTTGCGCTGCTGCCGAGCGCGACGGCGCCCAGGGCCGTTGCGCGCGAGCTGTCGCCGAGGGCGACCGTGCCTGCGCCGATCGCGTTGGTGTTGTTGCCCATTGCGACGGCGCCCTGGCCGATCGCGTTGTTGGCGTTGCCGATGGCGACCGCGCCGTTCGCGGCGGTCGTGCCGGCGGCGTCGCCTGCGGCGGTGTTGTTTGCGCCCATCGCCACGGCACCGGTGCCGTTGGAGGTGTTGGGGTCGCCGATGGCCACGGCCCCGTCGCCCGTGGCCTTCTGGCCGCGCCCGATGGCGACTGCGCCCCCCGTGGCCGAGCCGCTGTTGGCGGTGGTGCCGCTGGAGCCGATCGCCACGTTCTGGCCCGTGGCGCCGCTGGTCACGCCATCGCCCTGAGCGATGCCGAAGGCGCCGTTCACCACGGCGCCGCGGCCGAGGGCGATGCCCGAAGTGGCGGTCGAAACGACCGAAGACTGGCCGCCGATGGCGATGGAGTCGGCGGCCGCTGCGGCTGCGCCGCCGGTGGCGTTGCCGCCGATGGCGGTCGAGCCCGCGCCGCTGGCTGCGGTGGCCGTGCCGATGGCCACTGCGTTCGAGCCTGAGCCGAGTGCGTTGACGCCGAGGGCGAGCGTCGCATCGACCACCGAGGTCGTGTTCGGCGGCTTGACCGATGCGCCGTTGCCGATCGCGATGCTGCGGGTCGAGCGGTCGTCCGTCGCGGCGTTGCCGCCGATGGCGATGCCCGCGTTCTGGGCCGAGACGCCGAACTGGTCGGCGGATGCGCCGGTGCCCAGCGCGATGCTGCCGCCCCAGCTGTTGGCGTTGGTGCCGATGGCTACCGAGTTGACGTCGGTGTTGGAGCCGATGGCGGCGTTCTTGCCGATGGCGATGGAGCCGTCGGCCCTGGCCAGGGCGGTGTTGCCCACCGCGACGGAGCTGTTGCCCAGGCCTGCCGCGCCGGAGCCGACCGCCACCGCGCTCGCGGCAGCTGCGTTGGCGTTGTTGCCGATGGCCGTCGCGCTGGCGCCGCTGGCGTTGGCACCGCTGGCGATCGCAACGGTGTTCGTTCCGGAAACCTTGGAACTGGCGCCGATGGCGACACCGCCATTGGAGCTCGCGGCAACGTTGGCGCCGTCGCCCTGCGCAATGCCGGAAACGCTGTTCACCACGGCGCCGCGGCCGACCGCGATACCCGAAGTCGCAGCCGCCGCCACGCTGGACTGGCCGCCGATGGCGATGCCGTCGGTCGCCGCGGAATTGGCGACGCCGCTGGCATTGCTGCCGATGGCGATGGAACCGGTGCTCGATGCCGTGGTCCCGTTGCCGGCTGCGAGCGAGTTCTGGCCGGAGGCCTTGGCGCCCACGCCGAACGCGGTCGCGCCCTGCGCGGTGGCGCTGGTGCCGTTGTTGCCGATGGCCAGCGTGTTCGTGGCGGTGGCCGAGGTCTGGCCGCCGACGGCGGTCGAATCCTGCCCCGTGGCCTTGGCGCCCGTGCCGATCGCGGTCGAGTCGCCCAGGGAGGCCGCGGTGCCGCTCGCATTGGCGCCCCAGCCGATGGCCAGGTTGCTGGAACCGACACTGGCGGCATTGGCATTCAGTCCAATGGCGATGCCGTTGACGCCCTGCGCACTGGCAGCGTTGCCCACGGCCACGCTGCTGGTGCCGATCGCATTGGCGGCGGAACCGAGGGCGGTGCTGTTGTCGCCGGCGCTGCGTGCATTGAAGCCGGCGGCCAGGCTCGTGATGCCGGTGGCCTGGGCCTGGTGGCCCAGCGCGGTGGCGAGCTTGTTGGCCACCGCCGCCATGCCGATGGCCGTGGCGCCCGCGCCCTGGGCGGTGGTGAAGGAGCCGATCGTCGTCACGCCCAGGAAGTTGCCGCCGTTCGAGGAACAGCCGGCGACCGTCGACCACACGCCCGAGCCATCGACCGGGGCGACGGTCGCCCCGTACGCCGTCGTGCCATCGGGGCCGGTGCCGCCGCCGGTCACGCAGGTGCCCGACGGCCCGAGCACCGAGGCCCCCGCATGCGGGCCGAAGGCCATGGAGGCGATCGCCAGACCGATTGCCGCGACCGTGGCGGTCACGCTGGAACCGCTTCGCTTGCCGCGCGCCGAGGTGATCTCCGATGCCGCCACCCAGGCGCCAAGGGATTCATTCCATATGCTTCTGTAAGACTTGTTCATGTGACTTTCGGCTCGCGGTGTGGACGGATTCGGATAGCGGAAATGCGATGCTTCCGGCCTCAGGCTCCATCGCGGAGGCACTCAATACGGCACCTCAATTACAAGAATGGTGGAATGTACGGAGTTGTTTACATTTCCGATGCACCGCAGCATTCTTCAAAATCGACTCTGATGATTTAGTTCACAAAAATTTCAAAAAGCGTCCTGCCTTGCATGCCAGAAGCGGTCGTCGAACGTTGAAACAGGGTTCCAATTGAAGCCATGCAGACCTCCAACTCCATTCATTTGCATCGAACACCTCCCATCTGACGGCCTTTTCCAGGCGTTCTCCGTGATGCCGCACGGTGGTTCGCTTTTCGATTTCTTTGAATGCAAAGGTCTGCCGTGAAATTAAAATCGTGAAATTGATCACGACCCAATAGCAAGCCTCGTGACTTTTTTCACGCAAATGAGTCCACCTCCGGCAATTAACATTTAAGAAACAATTCAAATGTCTCTCGCCCCAAGGCTGCGCATCGGAATCACCATCGGCCTCCATCACGAGGCCGAAACGCTGTGGAACAACGGGATCAAGCAGAACGCCGTGTTCCTGGCGGAGGCGCTGAAGCACTGCCCGACCGTGGCCTCGGTAGTGCTCGTTAACACCACGGCCGTCCCGATCACCCAGGCCCTGCCCTGGGACCAGTCACGCTGGCCCACCGTGACCTTCGAGGCGGCCAAGGACAGCGTGGACGTGCTGATCGAGCTCGGAGGCCAGATCGACGCGGCGCAGACCGACTACCTCAAGCAGCGCGGCGCGCGGCTGGTGTCGTACTGCTGCGGCTTCGAGTACGTGCACGCCATGGAGGCGATGCTGTTCAGCAAGCCGCTCTGGGGACAGAACCTGTTCGTCAACCAGCGCTACGACGACATCTGGATGGTTCCGCAGGTCGCCAACATCAGCCAGCCGTACTTCGAGGTGCTGCGCCGGGCCGATGCGCGCCCGGTGCCCTTCGTGTGGAGTCCGGTGTTCCTGGACGAGCGCACGCGCGGCCTGCCCGATGCCGGCGTCTACCAGCCGAAGGCCGGCCCGCGCCGGTTGAGCGTGATGGAGCCGAACATCAACGTGGTGAAGTTCTGCCTCTACCCGGTGCTGATCGCCGAGCTGGCCTACCGGGCGCGGCCCGAGGCCATCGCGCTGCTGCAGGTCACCAACGCCGAGCGGCTGGCGAAGGAGAACATGGAGTTCATCACGCTGATGAACCAGCTCGACCTGGTGCGCCAGCACAAGGCGGTCTTCCTGGGCCGGCACGAAACGCCCGTGTTCCTCGCGCAGAACACCGACATCGTGGTCTCGCACCAGTGGGAGAACCCGCTGAACTACTTCTACCTGGAGACCTGCTGGCAGGGCTACCCGCTGGTGCACAACGCCCACCTGTGCGCGGACCTGGGCTACTACTACCAGGGCAACGACGTGTCCGGCGCCAGCACCCGCGTGGTCGAGGCCATCGACACGCACGACGCGCAGGCTGGCGCGTACCGCGAGCGCCAGCGCAGCCTGATCGGCCGCTACCTTCCCGACAACGCCGCGGCCACGGAGGTCTACGACACCCTGCTGCTCGGCCTGATGCGGCGCGCGGCCCGATAAGCTCGGCAGTCACCCGGCCAACGACAAGCGAACGGAACCGACATGCTCGATCCATCCGAACTCCGGCAGTTCTTCCCAGTGATCGTGACGCCAAGCCACGACGGCAAGGTCTTCCTGAACTACGTCAACTCGATGCTGAACTTCGCCGTGCAGGCCGAGCGTGCCGGCATGCGGCTGCAGGTGTTCACGCACCAGGGCGAGAGCCTGGTGACGCGCGCGCGGAACAACTGCGTGGCCCAGTTCCTGGCCAATCCGCAGTGGACGCACCTTTTCTGGGTCGACGCCGACATCGGCTTCTCGGCGCAGGCGGCCTTCCGCCTGCTGCTGTCGGGCTACGACGTCGCGGCGGGGGTCTACCCGCTGAAGCGGGAGAACTGGCCCGAAGGCGGCGTGGCCGCTGGCACGACGCAGCAGCAGTTCGAGTCCACCTTCACCCGCTACACGGTCAACGCCCAGGCATCCGCGACCACCTCGCGGGTCGAACTGGAGGTGCAGCCCGACGGCTTCATGAAGATGACCGAGGCGCCGACCGGCTTCATGGTGATCAGGCGATCGGTGTTCGAGCGGCTCATGGCGAGCTACCCCGATCTCAGCTACGTGCCCGACAGCATCGGCGAGGCCGACCTGGGCCTGCACTACCGCTTCTTCGACGTCATGGTCGATCCGCAGACGCGGCGCTACCTGTCGGAGGACTACGGCTTCTGCCGCCTCTGGACGGGGCTGGGCGAGTCGATCTACATCGACGCCAACTCCAACCTCTCCCACCAGGGCGCCAAGCTGTACCGCGGCGACTTCGCGAACTCGCTGCTGAACGCCCTGCCCCATGCGGTGGGCGGCCCGGCCGGCGCGGCGATGGTGCTCACGGGGCAGGAGTACCTGCAGCCCAACCAGCCTTCGCCCTGAAAAAGAAAAAGCCCCGCAGAAGCGAGGCTTGCGGGGCTCGTTTCATCGGGCGATCCGCAGATCACCCCGGGAGAGCCCGATCAGGCCGCGACCGTATCCGCCACGCCCTTGTAGTCCTCGATCTTGTCGAAGTTCAGGTACTGGTAGATCTTGTCGCCGTTGCTGTTGATCACGCCGATGTCGGCCATGTACTCCTCGCGCGTCGGGATGCGTCCGAGCTTCGAGCAGATGGAAGCCAGCTCCGCCGAGCCCAGGTACACATTGGTGTTCTTGCCCAGGCGGTTCGGGAAGTTGCGGGTGCTGGTCGACATCACGGTGGCGCCTTCGCGCACCTGTGCCTGGTTGCCCATGCACAGCGAGCAGCCGGGCATCTCGGTGCGGGCGCCGGCATTGCCGAACACGCCGTAGTGGCCTTCCTCGGTGAGCTGCTGCGCGTCCATCTTGGTCGGGGGCGCGATCCACAGCTTGACCGGGATGTCGCGCTTGCCTTCCAGCAGCTTCGACGCAGCGCGGAAGTGGCCGATGTTGGTCATGCACGAACCGATGAACACTTCGTCGATCTTGGCGCCGGCCACGTCCGACAGCGTCTTCACGTCGTCGGGGTCGTTCGGGCAGGCCACGATCGGCTCGTGGATGTCGGCCAGGTCGATCTCGATGACGGCCGCGTATTCGGCGTCGTCGTCGCCCTTGAGCAGCTGCGGGTCCTTCAGCCAGGCTTCCTGCGCGGCGATGCGGCGCTGCAGCGTGCGGGCGTCGGCATAGCCCTCGGCGATCATCCACTTCATCAGCGTGATGTTGCTGTTGATGTACTCGATGATCGGTTCCTTGTTCAGGTGCACCGTGCAGCCGGCAGCCGAGCGTTCGGCCGAGGCGTCGCTCAGCTCGAAGGCCTGTTCCACCTTCAGGTCGGGCAGGCCCTCGATCTCGAGGATGCGGCCCGAGAAGATGTTCTTCTTGCCCTTCTTCTCGACCGTCAGCAGGCCGGACTTGATGGCGTACAGCGGAATCGCGTTGACCAGGTCGCGCAGCGTGACGCCGGGCTGCATCTTGCCCTTGAAGCGCACGAGCACCGATTCGGGCATGTCCAGCGGCATCACGCCGGTGGCGGCGGCGAAGGCCACGAGGCCCGAGCCGGCCGGGAAGCTGATGCCGATCGGGAAGCGGGTGTGGCTGTCGCCGCCGGTGCCCACGGTGTCGGGCGTCAGCAGGCGGTTGAGCCACGAGTGGATCACGCCGTCGCCCGGGCGCAGCGAGACGCCGCCGCGGGTGCTGATGAAGTCGGGCAGCTCGTGGTGCATCTTCACGTCCACCTTCTTCGGATAGGCGGCGGTGTGGCAGAACGACTGCATCACGAGGTCGGCCGAGAAGCCCAGGCAGGCCAGGTCCTTCAGCTCGTCGCGCGTCATCGGGCCGGTGGTGTCCTGCGAGCCGACCGAGGTCATCTTGGGTTCGCAGTACGTGCCGGGGCGCACGCCCTGGCCTTCGGGCAGGCCGCAGGCGCGGCCGACCATCTTCTGGGCCAGCGAGAAGCCCTTCTTGGTGTCGACCGGGCTTTGCGGCAGGCGGAACAGCGTCGATGCGGGCAGGCCCAGGGCCTCGCGCGCCTTGGCCGTCAGGCCGCGGCCGATGATCAGCGGAATGCGGCCGCCGGCGCGCACTTCGTCGAACAGCACGTCGCTCTTGACCTTGAATTCGGCGATGACCTTGCCGTCCTTCAGCGCCTTGCCTTCGTAGGGGCGCAGCTCGACGACGTCGCCGGTGTCCATCTGGCTCACGTCGAGCTCGATGGGCAGCGCGCCGGCGTCTTCCATGGTGTTGTAGAAGATCGGGGCGATCTTCGTGCCCAGGCACACGCCGCCGAAGCGCTTGTTGGGAATGAAGGGGATGTCTTCGCCCGTGAACCACAGCACCGAGTTGGTGGCCGACTTGCGGCTGGAGCCGGTGCCGACCACGTCGCCGACGTAGGCGACCTGGTGGCCCTTGTCCTTGAGCGACTCGATGAACTTGACCGGGCCGCGCTTGCCGTCTTCCTCGGGCTGGAACGCGGTGCCTTCACGCTTGTTCTTGAGCATGGCCAGCGCGTGCATCGGGATGTCGGGACGCGTGGTGGCGTCGGGCGCGGGCGAGAGGTCGTCGGTGTTGGTTTCGCCGGGAACCTTGAAGACCGTGATGGTCAAGCTCTGCGGCACTTCGGGACGGCTGGTGAACCACTCGGCATCGGCCCAGCTCTGCAGCACGCCCTTGGCGTGGGCATTGCCCTTGTCGGCCTTTTCCTTGACGTCGTGGAACTGGTCGAACATCAGCAGGGTCTTCTTCAGGCCTTCGGCCGCCACGGCGCCGACTTCGGCGTCGTCGAGCAGGTCAATCAGGGGACTGATGTTGTAGCCGCCGAGCATGGTGCCGAGCAGTTCGGTGGCGCGGGCGCGCGAAATGAACTCGCTCTTCTCGGTGCCGTGGGCCACGGCCGCGAGGTAGCTCGCCTTGACCTTGGCGGCGTCGT
>Ga0102593_1002474_pt1 | contig 14061 bp, 10 predicted proteins | sample AraplaCol_mMS_r2_2_FD_76862 | JGI IMG/M metagenome (GOLD analysis project Ga0102593, IMG submission 76862) | Arabidopsis root microbial communities from North Carolina, USA - plate scrape MF_Col_mMS_r2 (SPADES assembly) (version 2) | ecosystem: Host-associated > Plants > Roots > Endosphere...
GCCCCAGAACAGGGCCCCGGCGATCACGACCCACACCCGATCGGCGAAGGCCAGCGCGGGAATGGCCGCCGAGACGATGGGCAGGGCCACCAGCGTCTTGGCGCCGAACCGGTCGTAGGCCCAGCCGGACGCCAGCGCGGCGACGGCGTCGGCGCCCATGGCCGCGGCGTAGACCAGCGGAACGGCGGCCGCGGACAGCATTCCGGTCGCGACCATATGGAAGGACAACAGCCCGAAGGTCGAGAACCCGATCATCGTGGTCGCGGTGAACGCCGAGTACGCCCAGAACGCGGTGGGCAGCCGGGTCCCGCCGCGGGTCTGGCCGTGGGTCGACGAATCCGTCGGTGCCGCTTCATATTCGGCGGGCCGTGGCACACGTCGCGACAACCAGATCAGCGTGGCCAGTGCGGCCGCGCCGGGCAGGGCGAGCACGCCCAGCGCCGGGGCGTAGTCGTCACCCGTGGCGGCCAGGACGGCCGCGACGGTGAGCGGCCCGACGACGGCGCCGCACTGGTCCATCGCCTGATGAACGGCGAAGCCCCGGCCGCGCCCGGTCACCGCGGTCGCGTGGGACAGCAGCGTGTCCTTCGCGGGACTGCGGATGGCCTTGCCGACCCGTTCGGCCACCACCAAAGAGCATGCCACCCACAGTGTTCCGGCCAATCCCAGGAACGGCACGGTGACCACGGTCAGGGCGTAACCCGCGATGGCCCAGGCCCAGAATCGTTGCGTGCGGTCGGTCAAGGGACCCGACAGCAGCCGCAGACCGAGGGCGGCCGCCTCCCCGATGCCGGTCACCACTCCGACGACCAACGCGGTCGCGCCGAACGACGCCAGCAGGGGACCGGTGATGGAACGGGCGCCCTCGTAGACGAAGTCGGCGAGCAGGCTCACGGCGCCGAACGTCATGACGAACCGCCACGCGCTCAGCCGCGGGCTCGCCTCGGCGTCGGGCCTCACATCTGATGAAGAGCGGCGAACACCCGCTCGGTGTAGTCCGCCAGCCGGTCACCGCAGTGCTTGAGCTGCAGGCCGGCGTCGGCGGCATTGGGCGCACCGAAGACGTCGCGCGCGGTCAGGTCACGATGCCACCGCCGCAGGCGTTCCAAGCTCTGCTCTTCTTCCTCCAATTCGGCGAGGGTGAACTTGCCGATGCGGATCTCCTTGTCGATCTCGGCGTCGTACTTCGCGCACTCGGAGAGGAATTCCGACCACTCGTCTCGTCGTTCGGCGGTGAAGAGGGCCTCGAGTCGTGCGGCGTCGGATTCGTCACGCCCCGCTGCGTTGAGCACCACGACCTCGCCGCCGCCACGTTCGGCCAGCTCCACGGTGCGGGCGATGCCGTCGGCGAAGACGGGAACCTCTGGGATGACCCAAGCTCCCTGCCCCAGCGACAGCGCGCCCGCGCGCCGCAGCTCGCGCCACACCGCGACGCGGTGGCGGGACGGCTCGGCCGGCACGCGCACCACCAGTACCAGCCACCGGGACGCGTCGGTTTCCGTCACCGGCTGATTGTAGCGGCTGTTACAGTCACGCGAGTAGCGGCAGAACGGGTAGGAGCGGTGATCACGTACATCCTGACGCCTGGTCGCCGTCGTCGGCGTCTCGACGACCGTGCAGGTCTACCGCATCGGTGAGTCCGGCGCGAAGTCGGTCTGGGGTGGCGAGGCGGCTGGCTGACCGCCGCGGTCAGGCGATCATCGGGTCGATCGCCGACCGGGGCACCAGCACCTGCAGCGGTCCGGCGGAGTCGGGCAACAACACGCCCTGGTCGAAGAAGAAGATGATGCCGTCGTTCACCACGGCGAAGTTCTGATAGTTGGCCGGGTTGTAGAGCGCGGTCGACGAGAACGGCAGCGGCGCAGGGGGAGGTGGCGGCGTGGTCGGGGCGGCCGACGTCGTCGGGGTCGGCTGACCGGGAGCGGCGGTCGGTGTGGCGGGCGCGGCCGGCGGCGGCGCCAATTCTTGCTGCAGCCCACTCTGGACGAGGGGCGCGACCGTCGGCAACGGATTGTCCACCCGCCACAGGGGCGTCAACGTCTTGTCGTCCGTGGCCACTGTGTAGACGATCGACTTGCGGTAGGTCTGATCCCAGTTGAACGACTTGAAGGTCGTCTTGGGGCTGGCGTCACCAAGGCTCTGCGTGACCTTGAAGACCACGGCCTGCGTCCCCCGCGGAGGAACGGCCGAGGAGTACTCCGTCGGAGTCATGGTCAGCTGACTCGGCGTGGCGCCCGCCGCGCTGGACTTCGCGCTGTTGACGAAGGCGTCGCGCGTCTGCGAGACGTAGTCGCTGACCGACTTCAGGTCGGGGTAGTCCAGCGGGATGCTGATGTCGACCCGGTAGGTGGGGTCGGAGAGGGAGACGACGCACGAGGTCCCGGTGTTGGCGCCCTTGAGGTCGGCGCAATAGTCCTTGGGCGCCGCGGTCGCCACGGCGGACGAGAAGAGAGCGGCGGCGACCGTGGCGACGACGGCCACGCTGAGTGAGCGCATGGGTGATCCTCCTGGCAAACGCGAAGGACCCAGGCTAGCGCGCCTCCCGCGGTTGACTCGGGCCGGGAGGGGATTGCCCCGGGTAGGGCAGCAGTGCCATCTCGCGGGCGTTCTTGACCGCGGCGGTGACCTGTCGCTGCTGCTGGACGGTCAGCCCCGTGACGGTGCGGGACCGGATCTTCCCCCGGTCGGAGATGAACGTCCGCAGGCGGGCGGTGTCCTTGTAGTCCACCGCGTCGACCCCGAGCGCCTCGAGCGCGTTGCGTTTGACGGGCTTGCGCTCGGCGCTGCGGGCCGACCGCCTCCGGTTCGACTGTGTCACAGGCGTCTTGGCCATCAGCGTTCCTCGCGGAAGTCGACGTGCCGCCGGATGACGGGGTCGTACTTTCGCATCGTCAGGCGATCGGGATCGTTGCGGCGGTTCTTGCGCGTCACGTAGGTGTACCCCGTGCCCGCCGTCGACCGGAGTTTGACGATCGGTCGAATGTCGTTGCCCGACACGGAGGCCTCCTCTTGGCCGGCGCTGCGTCCGGCTTATTGAAAACGATTGTCGATAACCAGACTGTAGCGCGTCGGGGGCCGACGCGAAAGTCCGCCCCGTGTGCCACCTTCCGGAGTCCTGTGAAGGTGAGGCCCGATTGGCATTTCGTTATTGGAAACGATTATCGTTCTCGTCATGACACGTGTGCCTCGCTCGACCCCGCTCGCCGCCGCCCTCGTCGTGACCCTCGGAGGCGCGCTCGCCGCCTGCGGGACCGGGCAGTCCACCCCCTCTCCGTCGTCGAGTACCGCCGCGGCGTCGACCAGCACGGGGTCGGCCGCGGCGTGCCCGACCGCCCCGGTCGACGTGGTCGTCAGCGTCGACCAGTGGGGCGACATCGTCTCCGAACTCGGTGGTGCCTGCGCTCGCGTCAAGACGATCCTGGCCAGCTCATCGGTCGACCCCCATGACTACGAACCGTCACCGGCGGACGCGGCGTCCTTCTCCGGGGCCAAGATGGTGGTGGTCAACGGCGTGGACTACGACGCCTGGGCCACCAAGCTGGCGGCGTCGTCTGCGGCCGGGGCCCCGGTGGTCGACGCCGCCGAGGTGACCAAGACCGCGGACGGCGCGAACCCCCATCTGTGGTACAGCCCGTCGGCCGTCACCGCGGTCGCCGACGCCGTCACCGCCGAGCTGAGCAAGCTCGATCCGCAGGCGTCGTCGTACTTCGGCGACCGCCGTGCGGCCTTCACCACCGCCCTCAAGCCCTATGACGACCTGATCGCCAAGATCAAGGCAGGCGCGTCGGGCAAGTCCTATGCGGCCAGTGAGGGCATCTTCGACTACCAGGCCCAGGCCCTCGGACTCGTGGACAAGACCCCAGACGGTTACCAGCGGGCATCGGCCAACGAGTCCGACCCCTCACCGGCCGACATCGCGGCGTTCACCTCCCTGCTGTCGGGCAAGCAGGTCGACGTCCTGATCTACAACACCCAAACCGAGGGCTCCATCCCGGAGCAGATTCGCTCTGCGGCAGAGCAAGCGGGCGTGCCCGTCGTCGACGTCACCGAGACCGTCCCGCCGGGACAGACCTCGTTCGAGGCGTGGCAGGACGGCCAACTCACCGCGTTGGCGAAGGCCCTGGGTGTTTCGGTCTGACCCGGACCGCGGCGCGGCCGCGCTGGCGCTCACCGGCGTCAGCGCGGTGCGCGGCCGGCGGCTCATCTGGTCCGAGGCGACCTTCGAGGTGCCCGCCGGCGGCATCGTCGCGCTGATCGGAGCCAACGGCGCCGGCAAGACCACGCTGCTGCACATGATCCTGGGCCTCGTCCCCCCGGCGTCCGGCGAGGTGCGCGTATTCGGCCGAAGGCCCGGCGAGGACAACGACGGCATCGGCTACGTTCCGCAGGACTACGGTGCCACCGCGGGGGAGGCGATCCGCGCCCGCGACATGGTGACCCTCGGCCTGACCGGTCGAAGGTGGGCCTTCGGGCAGACGAATCCTGCTCAGCGCCAACGGGTTCGGGAGATTCTGGCCGCCGTGGACGCCACCGACTTCGCCGAGCGGCGCCTCGCGCAACTCTCGGGCGGGCAACGTCAGCGCATCGCCATCGCCGAGGCGCTGGTCTCCGGCCCCCGCATGCTGATCCTCGACGAACCCCTGGCATCACTGGATCTGCGCAGCCAACGCGAGATCGCCTCGCTGCTGGGCCGCCTCCATCGCGAACTCGGCGTGACCATCCTGGTCGTCGCGCACGACCTCAACCCGCTGCTGTCGTTGCTCGACAGCGCCATCTACCTGCTCGACGGGCATCCGCACCACGCCTCGATGACCGACGTCGTCGACGACGCCCTGCTGACCCACCTCTACGGAACGCCCGTGCAGGTGGTGCACACCCCACAGGGCGAGCCGTACATGAGGAGCGCGCCGTGACCGCGCTGGTGGCGATGGGTTATCAACCCCACTGGTGGACGATCCTCGGCTCGCCGTTCATGCACAACGCGCTCATCGGCGGGACGGTGGTCGCCCTGGCATCGGGGTTGATGGGGTACTTCATCGTGGTGCGCCGCAACGCCTTTGCCTCCCACGCGCTCGCCCACATCGGTCTGCCCGGCGCGACGGGCGCGGTTCTCCTCGGCGTCCCGCCGGTCTTGGGGCTCGGTGTGTTCTGCGTCGGCGGGGCGCTGGTCATCGGCGCCATGGGCAAGCGGATGGCAGACCGCGACGTCGTCACCGGCACCGTGTTGGCATTTGCGACGGGACTGGGCCTGTTCTTCAACTCGTTGGCCACCAAGAGTTCCAGCACCATGACCAACGTGCTCTTCGGCAACCTCTTGGCCATCACCGGCGACCAGCTCGTCGGGTTCTCGGTGCTGTTCGCGATCCTGACGCTGTGCGTCGGGTTGGTCTACCGGCCGCTTCTCTACAGCTCGGTCAACGCCCCCGTCGCCGAGGCGAAGGGCGTTCCCGTGCGCGCACTCTCGGTGGTGTTCATGGTGCTGCTCGCCCTCGCGGTCATGATGGCGGTGCAGGCGGTCGGAACGCTGCTGCTGTCGGCGCTGCTGATCACACCGGCGGCCACGGGGATCATGCTGACACCCCGTCCGTCGCGGGCCATGGCGATAGCGGCGGTCATCAGCGTGGTCTCGGTGTGGGTCGGACTGGGCGCGTCGGCGATGTTCAACGTGCCCCCAAGCTTTCTCGTCGTCACCGTCGCGTGCGGGATCTGGCTGGCCGTGTGGTCGGTGGACCGGGCCCGTCAGTCACGCAGGCCCGCCGGCCAGAGCGGCGTCGACCACCCGGTTCACGCGATGGCTGCGCCGACGAGGTGCCCGACGAAGTAGGTGATCGCCAAGGCGAGCCCGCCGCCCACGACGTTGCGGATCACCGCGCGTCCCCTGGGGGCTTGGCCGAGGGACGCCGACACTGCGCCGGTGACGACGAGCGCCAACAGGACCGCCACCACCGTGACGGGCACGCGAAGTGACTGTGGCGGCAGCAGAATCGCGATGAGGGGGAGCAGCGCGCCGACGGTGAACGACAGGGCCGAGGACAAGGCGGCTTGCCAGGGGTTGGTCAGATCGGTCGGGTCGATGCCGAGCTCGACGTCGACGTGCGCCGCGAAGGCGTCGTGGTCGGTGAGCTCCTCGGCGACGGTGCGGGCCGTCGCCGTGGACAACCCCTTGGCTTCATACAGCGCGGCGAGTTCGTCGAGTTCGGCCACCGGGTCGTCACGCAACTCCTCGCGCTCCTTGGTCAGGAGGGCGCGTTCGGTGTCGCGCTGGGTGCTCACGGACACGTACTCTCCCAACGCCATCGACACCGCGCCCGCGACGAGTCCCGCGACGCCGGCGGTCAGGATGGGTCCCGTCGACGTGGCCGCGGCGGCCACGCCGACCACGATGCCCGCGGTGGAGACGATTCCGTCATTGGCGCCCAGAACACCGGCACGCAGCCAGTTCAGCTTCGACGACAACGAACCGGCATGCGGTTCGGCAGGGTGCGTACTAGTCGACATCGGGCCAACGCTAGCCATCCGATTCGGCCGCCGCCAGCGAACCAAGCCTAGCCAAAGTGCGAGGTCAGGGCCGTGTCTCGGCGTTCCGACGAGCCCTGCGATGATGGCCGCACCCATCCGAACGGCGTCCGTCGTCGAATCAGGGGGTGGACGGTGAGGCCGAGCACCGTCGTCGTCCCCCGCGCCCTCGACCCGTAGGAAGCCCACATGCCCGCAGCCACTGCGATCCACTTCTTCCTCGAACTGGCCGTCATCCTCGCGACGTGCCGCGTGGTGGGGCTGATCGCCAAACGGGTCGGTCAACCGCAGGTGGTCGGAGAGATGATCGCCGGCGTGGTGCTGGGACCGTCGCTGCTGGGCCAGATCGCCCCCGGCATCCAGCAGCAGCTGTTTCCGCCCGGGCCCGCCAACGTGGTGCTCTACACCCTGGCCCAGATCGGGCTGGTGCTCTACATGTTCCTCATCGGGCTGAACTTCGACGTCGACCTGGTGAAGCATCGGGCCGGCACGGCGGTGGCGGTGTCGGCGGCCGGCATCGTGGCGCCGCTGGTCCTCGGCGCACTGGTCTCGGTGCCGCTGCTGTCCAGCGGGGGCTACTTCTCCGACGGTGTCACCCCGGTGATGGCCATGCTGTTCCTCGGTGCGGCCATCGCGATCACCGCGTTTCCAATGCTCGCCCGAATCATCTTCGAGAAGGGGCTGTCCGGGACACCACTTGGCACGCTGGCGCTGGCGTGCGGAGCCAGCGACGACGCGGTCTCGTGGTGCATCCTGGCGGTGGTGCTCGCCATGAACCGGGACCAGCCGGCCATGGCGGTCCTCGCCATCGGTGGCGGCATCCTCTACACCGTCGTGGTCCTCACGATCGGGCGGCGCACCCTCCGCGTGCTCGGTCCGATGGCCGAACGCCACGGCACCGTCACCCCGCCCATGCTCAGCGTCGTGCTCATCCTGCTGATGGCGTGCGCCTGGTTCACCGACGTCATCGGCATCTACGCCATCTTCGGCGCCTTCATCCTCGGGGTCGCGATGCCCTCGGGCTTCTTCGAGCAGCACCTCACCTCCCGCCTCGAGCCGCTGGTGACCACGTTCCTGTTGCCGATGTTCTTCGTCTACTCGGGCCTCAACACCGAGATCGGACTGGTGAACACACCGACGTTGTGGGCGGTGACGCTGGGTCTGGTGCTCGTCGCCGTCCTCGGCAAGGGCGTCGCCTGCACCCTGGCCGCCCGCGCCAGGAAGATTCCCCTGCGTGAGGCCGTCGCGCTCGGGTCCCTGATGAACGCCCGCGGCCTGATCGGCCTGATCCTGCTGAACATCGGCCTCGAAGCCGGGATCATCACCCCGACGCTGTTCACGATCCTGGTGCTGGTGGCCATCGTCACCACCCTCATGGCCTCGCCCATCTTCGAATACGTCTACGGCAGGCACCGGGTGTCCGCGCCCCCCGCCACCGTGGCCGGAGGGAGGTTGTGACGAATTGCTGACGACGACGGTGGTCGGGTCCGGGGGGCGGCACGTCCGTGGTGGTGGAGGCAGCGCCCGCATGCAGCAAGATCACGTCCCCGGACCTCGGTCGCGGCCCGCGGTCGGCGCCCGCGCCTGGCGTCGGTTTGGGCCAGCCGAGGTGTCGCCGTCCGATAACGTCGTGCTCACGGGGATTTCCGACGACTCGAGGAAGGGGAACGCATGGACGTGTCTCAACTGAGCGCCGAGACCAGGGCCGCCCTCGCGCAACGGATAAGATCGCAACTGGCGAAGTCCGACACCGTCGCGGCCACCGAGTCGACCGATGCCGCCGAGCATGACGTCGCCGTCGTCGGCGGTGGCATCGCGGCGCTGACCCTCGCCCTGGAGATTCGCCGCGCCCGGCCCGCGACGCGCATCGTCGTCGTCGAACCCACCGTGCGACCCGTTCCCGAGATCACCCACACCGTGGGCGAGTCCACCGTGGAGGTGTCCGCGCTGTACCTCGGTGAGCGCCTCGGTCTCGCCGACCACCTCAAGAACTCGCAGATCCGGAAGATGGGTCTGCGCATGTTCTTCACCCACGACGGCAACACCGACATCACCGAGCGGATGGAGGTCGGCAGCTCGGCCTTCGTGCCTCAGCCGACGTACCAGATCGACCGTGGCCGGCTGGAGAACGAACTCACCGACCGCGCCGTGGCCGCAGGTGTCCACTTCGCCACGGGCCGGGTCCGTTCGGTGGAATTCGGCTCCGACGGGCAGCCTCACACCGTCACCGTCCAGAACGGCGACGCCGTCACCGAGGTCACCGCACGGTGGGTGGTCGACGCGTCGGGACGAACCCGCAAGCTGCCCCGTCAGCTCGACCTCCGCCAGCCCAACGAGCACCACTGCAACGCCGTCTGGTTCCGGGTCGCCGCCGAGATCGACCTGGGGAACTGGAGTGACGACCCGCAGTGGCAGGGCCGCCTCGTCGAAGGTGACCGGTCGATGTCGACCAATCACCTGATGGGCCAAGGGTATTGGGTCTGGCTGATCCGGTTGGCCTCGGGCGCGACCAGCATCGGGATCGTCGCCGATCCGGCCTTTCACGACATGGACGGCTTCAACAGCCTCGACAAGGCCAAGGCGTGGCTGCGCGAGCACGAGCCGCAGTGTGCGAGCGAGCTGGCCAAGTACGACGACCTGATCCGGGACTTCCGGGTGATGAAGAAGTACAGCCACGGCGTCAGCAAGATCTTCGACGGCCGCGAGCGGTGGGCCATCACGGGTGACGCCGGCATCTTCCTCGACCCGCTGTATTCGTCGGGTCTGGACCTCGTCGCCATCGGCAACGGGCTCATCACCGACATGGTGACCCGTGAGCTCGACGGCGAGGACGTCGTGGCGCGGGCAGCCATCGACGACTCGCTGTTCCGCTCACTCACCGAGATGTGGCTGGCGATCTACCGCGACCAGTACACGCTCATGGGCACACCCAACGTCATGGCCGCCAAGGTCGTCTGGGACATCGCGTTCTACTGGGGCTTCGTCGGCTACCTCTACAGCAACGGCCGATTCGTCACCGTCGCCGACGATCCCGAGGTCGTGCCCTACCTGGAGGGCCTGATCGAGCTGAGCAACCGCGTCCAACGGTTCTTCCGGGAATGGGCGGCAGTGGAGGGCGACGCCGCGTCAGCCCAGTTCGTCGACCTCTACGTGCCGTTGAACTTCATGGAAGTCCTGCACCGGGCGATGATGGGCACCGCACCGAAGTTCGCCGAGCGGTTCGACGCCAACGCGCGACTGCTGCGCCAGGTCGCCGGCCAGCTGGTCGAAACCGTGCTCGCCGAGAAGGCCAAGGTCTTCGCCGACGACGACGTCATGCGCCAGGTGCAGGCGTGGCAGCGCGACCCGCTGCTGCGGGAGCTGCGGTCGGTCTACCGCACCGAGCAGGCCGTCAACCCGGTCAGCGGGGAGTGGATTCTCACCAACTCCCTCGAATTGACCTGACGACGACCCATCCGACGCGCCCGTCAATACGAACGACATGAGTAGCCCTGCACCGCACGTGTGGCAGGGCGACACGTCGTGGGGGCCGAAGACAGTGACACACCACCGATGGTGGGGGACGAGGACTCGAAATGCCGACTGAACGAAGCGGCCAGGAACCCCTGGCGATCGTGGGAATCGGATGCCGACTGCCCGGCGGCGTCGGTTCGCCCGAGACCTACTGGGACCTGTTGTGCACCGGAACCGACGCCACCCGCGTGGTGCCCGACACGCGCTGGAATGCCGCACGCTTCCACGACCCCCACCCGGGCAAAGTCGGCAAGATGGTCACCCGCCGAGGCGGATTCCTCACCGAGGTGGATCAATTCGACCCGCAGTTCTTCGGTATCTTGCCCCGTGAGGCCCACCTGCTCGACCCGCAGCAGCGCCTCTTGCTCCAGGTCACGTGGGAGGCCTTGGAGGACGGCGGGATCGTCGCCGACTCCCTGGCCGGCACGCCGGTCGGCGTGTTCGTCGGCGGCTTCACCCTGGACTACCAGCTGCTCCAAAACCAGGGCCGCACCAGCCGTTACCGGTTCAAGACCCACTCGTCGACCGGGATGATGATGACGATGCTGGCGAATCGGCTCTCCTACGCCTTCGACTTCCGCGGACCCAGCATGACCGTCGACACCGCATGCTCCAGCTCGCTCGTCGCGGTCCACCTGGCGGCCCAGAGCATCTGGAACGGCGAATGCGACGTCGCCCTGGCCGGCGGGGTGAACGTCATGCTGGGGCCCAACACGGCCATCGCCGAATCCAAGAGCGGCTTCCTCAGCCCCGACGGACGCAGCAAGGCCTTCGACGAGTCGGCCGACGGTTACGCCCGGGGCGAGGGCGGCGCCGTGGTGGTGGTCAAGACCCTGGCCGACGCGCTGCGCGACGGTGACGAGGTGTACGCCCAAATTCTGGGTACCGCAGTGTCGCAGGACGGGCACACCGACGGCATCACGGTGCCTCGCAAGGAGGCGCAGGAAGCCGCCATCGTCACTGCATTGCGACGCGCCGGGGTGCAGCCCGCCGACATCGGTTACGTCGAGGCGCACGGAACCGGCACTCCCGTAGGCGATCCCGTCGAGATTCAGGCCCTGGCCCACGCGCTGGCCGCGGATCGGCCCGCAGACGAGCCGCTGCTCATCGGATCGGTCAAGACCAACATCGGCCACCTCGAAGCCGGTGCGGGAGTGGCCGGGCTGATCAAGACGGCGCTGGTGCTCAAGCACGGCTTCATCCCGGCGAACCTGCACTTCCACACGCCCGGCGGGGGGCTCGACCTGACCGAGCTCGGCATCGACGTGCCGACGACCGGTCGCGCGTACCCCGAGGGCAAGCGTCGCGTCGCCGGGGTCAACTCGTTCGGATTCGGCGGCACGAACGCCCACGTCGTCCTCGCCGAACCACCCGCCGCACTTGTCGAGAAGGTCGAAACATCCAGGACGAGAACATCTTTGACGATCCTGCCGATCTCCGCGCGCAGCGAGGAGGCCCTGGTGGCCACCGCCCGCCGACTGGCCGATCACCTCGGCGACCATCCGGAGGTCACACTCGACGATCTCGCCTACACCCTCGGGCGCCGACGAGCCCACCTCAACCACCGCCACACCCTGATCGCCGACGGCATCGCCGACGCGCGGGATCAGCTGCAGGCGCTCGCCGACGGCGGTCAGATCGCCGCGGGACGGATCAACCCGGTGACGCCGAAGCTCGCCTTCGTCTGCACCGGTATGGGCCCGCAGTGGTGGGGGATGTGCCGCGGGTTGCTCGGGGTGTTTCCGGCGTTCACCGAGAGCATCGAGCGCACCGACCGCGAGCTGTCCCGGTACACGGATTGGTCACTGCTCGAAGAGCTTCGGCGCGACGAGGCCACGTCGCGACTTGGCGAGACCGACGTGGCCCAGCCCGCCAACTTCGCCATCCAGATCGCCCTGGCGGCCCAGCTCGAGGCATTCGGGGTGCGGCCCGACGCGGTCGTCGGACACAGTGCCGGTGAGGTGGCCGCCCACTACCTGGCCGGTCTGCTGAGCTTCTCCGACGCCGTGCGGGTCATCTTCCACCGCAGCCGTCTTCAGCAGCGCACCAGCGGCATGGGTCGCATGCTCGCGGTGGGTCTGGACGCCGAGGCGCTCATGGGCGTCCTAGACGAGGCGACCCGCGACGAATTCCACCGCCGGGTGTCGATCGCCGCGATCAACAGTCCGTCGTCGGTGACCATTGCCGGTGACGCCGAGGTGCTCGACGCCGTCGCCCGCCAACTCGACGACGCGCAGGTGTTCAATCGTGCTCTCGCGGTGAAGGTTCCGTACCACACCCACTACATGGACCTGGTGAAGGACGACCTGTTCGCCGCCTTCGAGGGTCTCGCCTCGACGCCGGCGACCACCCCGTTGTACTCGACGGTCACCGGTGAGCGACTCGACGGCTACGCGGCCGGAGCCGCCTACTGGTGGCAGAACACCCGCGCCACGGTCATGTTCGAGCCCGCGATGCGCCGATTACTCGACGACGGATACACCCACTTCGTCGAGCTGGGCCCGCACCCCGTGCTGGCGGCGTCGATCTTCGAGACCGCCGGAACCGAGAAGGCGCTCGTCCTGGCCGCCCAGCGCCGCAACGACGACGACGCCAGGACGTTGCTCAACTGCGTTGGCGCACTGCACTGCAACGGTCACGACGTCGCCTGGGACGCCGTGCACGCGGGCGGCTCCGCCCGGCGGGTCAAGCTGCCGTCCTACCCGTGGCAGAACAAGCGGTACTGGAACGAGACACCCGAGGCGTCCGAAGACCTGCACTACGACCCGGTCCACCCACTGCTCGGGCAACCGGTCAGCGGTGTCCGCCCCACGTGGGAGGTCGAGCTCAGCGCATCCCACTTTCCGTTCCTGGCCGACCATCGCGTGCAGGGCAGCGTCGTGGTGCCGGGCGCGGTGTACGTCGAGATGGCCTTGGCTGCCGCGCGCGAGAGCTACGGGACCGAACTCGCCGTGGACGACCTGCGCTTCCACCGGGCGGTGATCCTCGACGACAGCTGCGACCCCATCCTGCGGACCACCCTCGACGAGGACGACGCCACCGTCGAGTTCGCCGCCTTCACCGCCACCGCGGACGGCGACGCCAAGTGGACCGTCACCGCGACCGCCGCCCTGCGCGCCCTGCCCGCCCCACCGCGTCGGCGCGAGATCTCCGGTGACGCCGAGGCCATCCCCACCGCCGGTGACGAGTTCTATTCGCGCACCGCGACTCTCGGGTTCGACTACGGCGAGGCGTTCCGCCCCGTCACCGAGATCGTCGGCGGTGACCGATGGTCGGTGGCCCGCCTCGCAGTCCCGGAACCGATCGCCGACGACCTCGACGGGTATCGCTTTCACCCCGCCCTCGTCGACGGGGCGTTCCAAACCCTCTTCGGCACCACACTTCTGGACGGTGACGACTCGGGCGAGCAGTACCTCCCCGCACGCATCGCACGCACCGCCGTCTACGGCGCCCCCGAGGCGAAGATGACCGTCGAGGTGAGGGTCGTCTCGGCGACCTCTGAACGCATCGAGGCCGACATCGTCGTCGGCAACCAACTCGGCGAGCCGCTCGCGGTCTTCGACGGCTTCACGGTGGAATCCATCAGTGCCTCGGCACGCACGTCGCCCGAACGAATCGACAAGGGCCTCTACGAGATTCACTGGGCCGAGCGGGAGGCGGCCTCCGACGCCCCGGTCGTCGAGCCAGTCGACGACCAGTCGTGGCTGGTGTTCGTCGACGCGCACGGCGTCGGCGCCGCGGTGGCCGACGAACTGCGCGGCCGCGGTCATCGCGTCCGGACCGTCACCCACGGGCCGGTCGCCGCGATGGCCGAGACCGACGACGGTTACGTGGCGAACGCCCAACACGGCGACCAGGTGGCCCAGGTGCTCACCGCCCATCTCGACCGTGTCGGCGACCTGGCCGGGGTCGTCGACTGTTGGCCGGTCGACGTGGTGGCCGACCCCGTCGGCGACGCGGCCGCTGCGGCCAACCTGGACCTGGGCGTCTTCACGGTGATGCGACTGGTCAAGGCACTCGCCCACCACGACT
>Ga0102593_1002478_pt1 | contig 14027 bp, 16 predicted proteins | sample AraplaCol_mMS_r2_2_FD_76862 | JGI IMG/M metagenome (GOLD analysis project Ga0102593, IMG submission 76862) | Arabidopsis root microbial communities from North Carolina, USA - plate scrape MF_Col_mMS_r2 (SPADES assembly) (version 2) | ecosystem: Host-associated > Plants > Roots > Endosphere...
AATCGACTGGGTGAACGCCTCGACGTAGTAGTCGGCCGGCTTCTCGGCGCGTGACAATTCCGCGGCGATGTCGGCGAAGAGCACCACGTTCTCGCGTTCGACGACCGCGGCCACCAACTCGTCGCGGTTGGCGAACCTGCGGTAGATCGTGGTGCGACTGACCCCTGCCCGGCGTGCCACGTCGTCGAGCGCGACCCGCTGAAGGCCGTGCCGCTCGAATTCGACGAGCGCCGCATCCAGGATGGCCCGGGTCGCGGAATTGGCCGTGTCAACGACGGCCATAGCCCACCTGCGCGAAGCGGTTGTAGCGCACCGTCATCGGCAGCCGGTTCCACACCCAGTTGACCGGCGCGGACCGCCACACCGCGGCGAAGGCCTGGTACGCCCGTTCCCGCCGGGGACCCCACGGCAACTCCAGCAGATCCCGGGCGCGGGGCGGCATCCCGCCGGTGGTCAGGAAGGCCGCCACGGGGTCGAACACCGGGGACACCAACCGCCACGTCCACGGCGACACCCCCTTGGGGCGCGGAAAGCCCTTGGTGACGTAGCCGACGCCGTACTTCGCCGTGGGGTGGGCGATCACGATCTGTTCCATCATGTGGTCCCAATACCGTTGGAAGCCGGCGTAATCGGCGGGCATCGGGCGATCGCTGACGCCGTAGCGGCGATACCACGTCTTCGACTCGAGGTAGATGCGTTCCTTCTCCTCGTCGGTGAGCCGCTTGACGAAGGTGTCGGCGAAGTACAGCACCTGCTCGACGAAGGTGGCGTGCGCCCAGAAGTACGTCTCGGGGTCCAGCGCGTGATAACGCCGGCTGACCCCGTCCTCGGATGGCATGTCGCCCTTGATGTCGCGGTGGAAGTCCCTAACCTTGAGCCCCTCGCCGTCGTCGTCGGACCCGTAGACGGTCATCATGATCGGCGGAATGGATCGCTTGACCCTGGCCGCGGTGTCGGCGAAGAACACCGAGTGGTCGAGGACGCCCTGACCCAACTCGGCCAGCATGTTCTGCAGGACGGCGGGCCGCGGGCCGATCAGATACATCCGGTTGTCACCGAAGTACTTCCAGACCAGCGAGTCGGGCCCAAGGGGAAGGGCGTCGGAGCGGTGGCTGTTCTCGGCGAGTTCGGTCACCGACACAGTGTTACAGATTTCGTACTTTGTTCCATTACCGATGTGGCGAGACTCACTCCGATGAGATCAACGGCGTCGAAGCCGAGTGATGCCGAGCACCGCGAACACCGCCGCCACCGTCAGCAGCAGCAGAGACAGCACGATGAAAGACGGGTCGTAGGTCACCGTCGGCATCGGCGGCTCGGAGGCGATGACGGGGGCGGCCACGGCGGCGGACTTCGCCGTCAGCCAGCTGAGCGCACACCCGACCGCGGCCACCGCGGCGAGCACCAGTTCGACGACGGCCCGGGTCTTCACGTCACGACTCCCTCGTCGACCACGGAGGTCAACGCAATCCGCAGGTTCCGGTGCCGGCGCGCCCACGCCTGGGCCCGACGGTCGCCGCTGAGCTTCAGCCCGATGCCGGTACGGCCGCGCGGCACCCCGGTCAACTCCCCCAGCGCCCGGTACGACTGCCACTTCGGCACCTCCGGCCCGTCTGCCTCCGGGTAGATCCTCGCGATCTCCGAGAGCAGGATGGTCTCGGTGCCCTGACGCAGGTACTCGCGGGTCAGTTCGACCGACGTGTGGATGCGGGCGGCCTTGACCTGAAGCCCCAAGAAGCCGGTCACCAACACCAGGAACACCCCGGGCAGCAGGGGCTGCCAGCCGTATCCCGAGGACACCTGGATGAACATCATCAACACCGCGGCGACCGGACCGGCCGCCAGCCACCACAGGGTCGCGCCGGGTTCGTGGAAGAGGATCTCGGGATCGGCGCTCACGAGGCGTCCCGGGACTCGTACCACTGCTGCGACGCGTTGCGCTGGTTCATCGCCGCGCCGGTGATGAACAGCACCATGATCACCGCGACGACGAGCACACCGACCGGCGCGATCCCGGCCACGATGATCAGAACGCCCAGATACACCACCGACGCCATCGCCAGCCCCACCGCAGCGTTCGCCAGGCGCTTGGACCCCCGGCGGGCCCGGCCCGCCAGATAGCCCTGTGCCAGGCCGACGACCACCAGGATCAGCCCCGCCACCTGGAACAGCACCTCCGTGGTGACGGTGCCGATCAGCATCCCGAAGGCCGCGGCCAGGATCGCCGCGACCAGCCAGCACCAGAACGCCGCCGTCACCGTGCGCGGACGAGTGACGTCGGGCGGGGAGTCGGACATGGTCGGGCCAGCCTAGCGTCACGCTCAGCGCGTGAAGTAGGCGTGGGCGTCCTTGCGGTGCAGCAGATAGATGCCGCCTGCGACGCACACGACGGCGATGACGGCGGAGACCGCAAACACGAACGCGGCCACCGTAGGTCGGTCGACGCCGAACAGATTGGTCAGCGCGTAGACGATCGTCGCCGCGCCGCCGCCGGTCAGCAGGGTGCGCGCGAACCGATACCCCGAGCGCAGCAGGAACAGCAAGGTCACCACGACCGACGCGACGACGAACAGGAAGATCCCGGAGACGCCGTAGACCACCACCGAGGCGTTCTTGACGGGCAGGGTGGCCAGGTCGACGACGTAGCCGATCACCATCATGGTGGTCGCGACCAGCCACAGCCAGAAACCGGTGTCGACGTCGTCGGGGCGGGCGAGCGGCTCGGAGTCCACCTGCGGGCCATGCGGTCCGGACGGCGGCGGGCCGTACGGTCCGTACGGCGGAGACCCGTAGGGTCCCGGCGGGCCGTAGGGCCCGGGCGGCGGAGCGCCGTAGGGGTCGGTCACGCGAGCCAGTCCGCGGCCTCGGCCGCCCAGTAGGACAGCACGATGTCGGCGCCGGCCCGGCGGATGCTGGTCAACGTCTCCAGTGCCATCGTGCGGAGGTCGATCCACCCGTTGTCGGCGGCGGCGTGAATCATCGAGTACTCACCCGAGACCTGGTACGCCGCAACGGGAACCGGCGACACCTCGGCGGCGGTCCGCACGACGTCGAGATAGGCCATCGCCGGCTTGACCATGATCATGTCGGCGCCCTCGTCGATGTCGAGTTCGATCTCGTGCAGCGCCTCCCGCGCATTGCCGGGATTCTGCTGGTAGGTCCGTCGGTCGCCCTGCAGGCTCGAGCCCACGGCCTCGCGGAACGGACCGTAGAAACCGGACGCGAACTTCGCCGCGTAGGCCAGGATCACCACGTCGGAGTGCCCGGCGGCGTCGAGGCCGGCTCGGATCGCCGCGACTTGACCATCCATCATCCCGCTCGGACCCACCACGTGGGCACCCGAATTGGCTTGTGCGACGGCAAGTTCGACGTAGCGTGCGTTGGTGACGTCATTGTCGACCCGGCCGCGGACGTCCAGCACGCCGCAGTGCCCGTGATCGGTGAACTCGTCGAGGCACGTGTCGGCCATCAGGACCGTGTCCGATCCGAGATCGGCTGCCAGATCGCGCAGCGCGACGTTCAGGATGCCGTCCTCGGCGATCCCGGCCGACCCGGTGGCGTCCTTGTCCTCCTCCTTCGGCACGCCGAAGAGCATCAGGCCACCCACGCCTGCGGTGACGGCCTCGGCCGCCGCCTTGCGCAGCGAGTCACGGGTGTGCTGGTACACACCGGGCATGGAGTCGATCGGACGCGGCTCGGCGATGCCGTCGGCGACGAACATCGGCAGCACCAGATGCCGTGGCTCCAAGGAGGTCTGGGCGACCAGCCGGCGCATGGCCGGCGTCGACCGTAGGCGGCGTGGACGGTGGTTGAGGTTGGGCATCGAGCCTCCGCTACCTCCGGCGGCTCTTCTTGCGCGGCGGGGGCAGCGCACCCTCGGCGCGCAGGCGCGCGGCGTGCTCGGCCAGCGCCTCGACCAAGGGACCGACCGCGGCCGTCTCCGGTTGCACGTCGACCCGGAGCCCGAATTCGGCTGCGGTCTCGGCGGTCTTGGGTCCGATGCACGCCACGATGGTCCTGGCGTGCGGCTTGCCCGCGATGCCGACCAGGTTGCGCACCGTCGAACTCGAGGTGAAGCACACCGCGTCGAATCCGCCGGTCTTGATCATCTCGCGCGTCTGCGCCGGCGGCGGGGCGGCCCGCACCGTGCGGTAGGCCGTGACGTCCTCGATCTCCCAGCCCCGCTCGCGCAGGCCCTCGGCGAGGGTCTCGGTGGCGATGTCGGCTCGCGGCAACAGCACTCGGTTCACCGGGTCGAAGATGTCGTCATACGGCGGGAACTCGTCGAGCAGGCCCAGCGAGGACTGCTCGCCCGACGGCACCAGCTCGGGGTTGATGCCGAACGCGCGGACCTTGTCGGCCGTCGCCTGCCCGACACACGCGATCTTCACCCCGGAGAACGCGCGAGCGTCGAGACCGAACTCGTTGAACTTCTCCCACACCGCACGCACGGCGTTGGTGGAGGTGAACACCACCCACTGGAAGCGACCGTCCACCAAACCCTTGACGGCCCTTTCCATCTGGGCCGGGCTACGGGGCGGTTCGACGGCGATCGTCGGGACCTCGATCGGCAGGGCGCCGTGGGAGACCAGTCGATCGCTCATCTCGCCGGCCTGATCCTTGGTGCGGGGCACCAGCACGGTCCAGCCGTACAGCGCCCGGCTCTCCCACCAGTTCAGCTTGGCGCGGTTGGCGACCGTCTTGCCGATCGTCACGACCAGCGGGCCGACGAACGGCCCCGCCGACTCGGCGGCGACCAGCGTCGCCTTGTCCTGCAGGCCCGACAGCGTGGTCTCCACCGAACGCTGCTGGCACGTCGTGCCATTGGCGGTCACGACGCACGGCGTCGACTCGGTCAGGCCGTACTCGATCAGCGTGCGCGCCGCCTCGGGAAGGTGAGATGCGGTGGCGTGCAAGATCAGTGGGCCCGGGGCTGCAGCCAGGGCGGCCCAGTCCACGTCACCGCGAACGTCGGCCACCGTGTGCGAGGAACCCAGTGGGAGTCCCGCGTAGGTGGGCACCGCGGCGGCGGGCGCCAGGCCAGGCACGATCTCGAACTGTGCCTGCGTCCTGGCGAGGGCGCCGATCTCGGTGATCACCGCGTCGACCGAGAGCGGATCACCGGCCACCAGCCGCACGACGTCGACGCCGGTTCGCGCTTCGTGGACGAGCAGCTTGGCGACTTCGGTCGGATCACCCAGGGCAGGGCGGACGTCCGCCCCGCCGGGAACGGTGGTCGTGGCCACCGTGACGTCGGCGTCGGCCGTCGTCGCATCGTCGTCTTTAGTGGCCTCCGCTGGGCCCGACGTGGGCGGCAGCTCGGAGCCAACTATGGCGAGCACCGCCTCGGGTACGTCAGGGTCCGTGAAGACCAGTGCCGCGTTGGCCAGAACCGTCCGCGCCCTCGTCGTCAGCAGGCCCGGATCACCGGGGCCTGAACCGACGAACGTGATGCGGCCGGGCTTCAGCTTGCGCCCTCGGGTGGTCATCCTTCACTCCCGCTCTGTCGTCCGCTGATCCAACAAGTCCCGTGCGCCCAGATCGAAGAGCTCCGCGGCGACCGAGAGACCCAGCTCCCTGGCCCGTTCGGGGCTACCGATCCCGGACGCCCGGATCACGTCGGATCCGTCCAGCGTCGCCACGCAGCCGCGCAACGACAGCTCGTCGAAGACGTTGCCCTCCTCGTCGATGGACTCGACCACCTCCGCGATCGCACCCACCGGCGCGGAACACCCCGCCTCGAGCTCGGCGAGCAGAGTTCGCTCCGCGGTGACCGCGACGCGCGTGTCGGCGTGATCCATCTCCGCCAGCAGCGCGACGAGCTCCGAATCGCCCGCGCGACACTCCACCGCGAGCGCACCTTGGGCCGGCGCTGGCAACATCTGCACCGGCTCCAGGGTCTCGGTGACGTCCCCGTGGCGTCCGATGCGGACCAACCCCGCCCGGGCGACGACGACACCGTCGAAATCACCGTTGCTTACCCTGTTCAACCTGGTGTCTAGGTTGCCTCTTAGGGGGCGAATTTCCAAACCGAGACCCAGTGCTCTAAGCTGCGCCGTCCGCCGCGGGCTCGACGTGCCGATCACCGAGCCGGCTGGCAACTCCCCCAGGACCAGGCCGTCGCGGGCCACCAGGGCGTCCCTGGGGTCCTCGCGTGGCGGGATGGCGGCGATCGCGAACCGGTCGTCGGGGGCGGTCGGCAAATCCTTGTAGGAATGCACCGCCACGTCGACGGTGCCGTCGGCGATCGCGTCGCGCAACGCCGCGGTGAACACCCCGATGCCGATATCGGCGATCGGGCCGCTCGAGCGGTCCCCGGCGGTGGAGACGATGACGAGTTCGCACGGGTGCCCCTTGGCGATCAGAGCGTCCCTGATCAGCCCGGCCTGAGTGGTAGCCAAAAGGCTGCCCCGTGTGCCGATCCGGATGGCCGTATCGCGCGTGAGTGCCAAGTGTCTACTCAGCCTGACCAAGGTCGAACCGGGTGTCCCCCGGGATCAATTCCGTTGCCACGAGCGGCAATTCGCCGCCGGACACCGCGTCGACCGCCTGTGGGTCGAGCTCGAAGAGCTCGCGCAACGCCTCGGCGTAACTGTCGCCACCCGGCGCGCTGGCCAGTTGCTTCACCCGGACGGTCGGGGCGTGGAGGAGCTTGTCGACCACGCGCCGCACGGTGCGTGCCACCTCGTCGCGATGCGCGGTGTCCAGGCCAGGCAGCCGGTTGTCCAGGCGCAACAACTCGGCCTCGACGACGTCCGCGGCGCGCTGACGAAGGGCCGTCACGGTGGGTGTCACCTCGGCCATCCGCTGGCCGGCGAGGTAGTTGGCAACCTCCGCGGCCACGATCGCGCGGGCCTCCTCGGCATCCGAGGCGGCGGCGCGGGCCGCGGGTTCGCGCTGAATGCGCTCCATGTCGACGACGAAGACACCCGGCAGGCCGGCAACGGCCGCGTCGACGTCGCGGGGCATTCCGAGGTCGCAGACCACGAGCTGCTTGGGGTCCTGGCCGTGCGCGAGACCGCGGTGCACGTCGGCCAGTGAGACGACGGGGCGCACGGCCCCGGTACACGCCACCACGACCTCGGCGTCGGCGAGCACGGCCGGAATGTGGTCGAACGGGAAGGCGTGCGCGTCGACGCCCTGGGCTCGTAGGTTCTCCACCAGGCGCTCGGCGCGTGGCAGCGAGCGGTTCACGACGTGGACCCGGCCGATGCCGGCGCGTACCAGATGCGCCGCGGCCAACGATCCCATCGACCCCGCGCCGATCACCGCGGCCGCCCGCCCGGCCAACCCGGACAGCTTCGCGTCGGCCATGTCCAAGGCCACCGACACCACCGACGCACCCGCGGCGTCGATACCGGTCTCGGAGTGCACGCGCTTGCCGACCTGCAGTGCGCGCTGGGCCAGCTCGTGCAGGGTGCGACCGACGGTCTGGTGGGCCTCGGCCGAGGCGTAGGAGCGACGCACCTGGCCCAGGACCTGCTGCTCGCCGACCACCGCGGAATCCAAACCGCTGGTCACCGCGAACAAGTGCTCGACGGCGGCCTCGGCGTAGCGGACGTAGGCGTGCTTGGTCAGGTCGCCGAGCGACAGACCGGAATGTTCGGAGAGCACCTGCCCGATCACCGACAACCCGCCGTGAAACGCCTCGACGACCGCGTAGATCTCGACTCGGTTGCACGTGGAGAGGACCATGGCCTCGGTGACGAGGGGCGAACGCAGCACTTCGTCGACGATCTTGGCCTGATCGGACTCGTCGGTGCTGAGGCGTTCCAGAACGGACACCGGGGCGCTGCGATGCGACACCCCGAAGAGAAGAACGCTCATGGCCTCGTCACCGTGCTACTTTCCCGTCGCTACGCCGCCCCGGATGACATCGAAGATAGTCGGCCATCTGTCCGCCAACCAAATTCGAGGCGAGGGTCACTCGACCGTCAGGAGATCGGCGCGCAAACGTTCCTCGTCGACCTCCCAGTACCCGTGCTGCACGCCGTCGAGCAGCACCACGGGCAGCAGATCGCCGTATTCGGCCCGCAGCGAGGGGTCACCGGCGGCGGCCGCCGCGTCGACGTCGGTGCTGGAGAAGTCGAACTCCAACTCCGCGGCGAGGCGGGTCAGCACTGCGGCGGCCTTCTCGCACATGCTGCAGCCGGCCCTGGTCAACAACTCGACGGTGTGCGCGCTCCCCACGTGGTCCACGGCACCGAGTATCCCGTGCCCTACTGTTGAAGGGTGTCCGAGTCAGGGGCTGACGCCAATCGGGAGCCCGGTGAGCAGGCTGGAGATGAAGCCGATGCCGTCGACTACATCGTGGCCGACGAGGCATCCGCCACCGAGCCACCGCCACCCGATCTGACCGCGGCAGCCTTCTTCGACGTCGACAACACCTTGGTGCAGGGCTCGTCGCTGGTGCACTTCGCCCGCGGGCTGGCCGCCCGCAAGTACTTCACCTACGGCGATCTGGCGCGGTTCGGGTACGCCCAGGCGAAATTCCAGCTGACCGGCAAGGAGAACAGCGACGACGTCGCCGCCGGACGCACCAAGGCGCTGGCCTTCATCGAGGGCCGGCCGACCTCGGAGCTGACCGAGGTCGGCGAGGAGATCTACGACGAGATCATCGCCGACAAGATCTGGCCGGGCACCCGTGCACTGGCCGAGATGCACCTCGACGCCGGCCAGCAGGTGTGGCTCGTCACCGCCACGCCCTACGAGCTGGCCGCCACGATCGCCCGCAAGCTCGGGCTCACCGGCGCACTGGGCACGGTCGCCGAATCGGTCGACGGAGTGTTCACCGGCCGACTCGTCGGGGAGATCCTGCACGGCGCGGGCAAGGCCCACGCGGTCCGGTCGCTGGCCATCCGCGAAGGACTCAACTTGCGGCGGTGCACCGCCTACTCCGACAGCGTCAACGACGTCCCGATGCTCTCGCTGGTCGGCACCGCGGTCGCCATCAATCCCGACGCCGCCCTGCGCGACGTCGCCCGTAAGAGGGGCTGGGAGATTCGCGACTACCGCACCGCCCGCAAGGCGGCCCGCATCGGCGTTCCCTCCGCGCTGGCCCTCGGCGCGGCCGGCGGCGCGCTGGCCGCGGTCGCATCCCGTCGCGGCAACGGCGGCTGAGCGCCCGCTGATAGGCTCGGCGCCGCATCGACCAGGGACCAGCGGAGAGCCGAACCGAACCATGAGCATCGCCCAGGACATCATCGGGACCCACTTCCGGTACCCCGACTACTTCTTGGTGGATCGCGAGAAGGTCCGTGAGTTCGCCCGCTCGGTGAAGGACGACCACCCGGCCCACTACGACGAGGACGCGGCCGCCGAGTGCGGGCAGGCTGCGCTCATCGCGTCGCTGACCTTCGTCGCCGTCGCCGGACGCCGGGTGCAGAACGAGATCTTCAACCAGTTCGACGTGCCGATCAACATGGAGCGGGTCCTGCACCGCGACCAGAAGCTGGTCTTCCATCGTCCGATCGTCGTCGGCGACAAGCTGTGGTTCGACTCCTACCTGGATTCGGTCATCGAATCCCACGGCGCCATCATCGCCGAAGTCCGCGCCGAGGTCACCGACGACGACGGCAGCCCGATCCTGACCAGCATCGTCACGTTGTTCGGTGAGTCGACCAACACCGACGAACACGACGAGGTGACGGCGCAGATCGCCGCCGGCCGCGACGCGGCGATGAAGCGGATGATCGCCGGGCAGACCAAGTCCGGCGCCTGAGGGCGTCAGCCGAGGAACGGATTCCGGCGGTTGGCCAGCAGCTGGTAGAGCGTCTGCTGGATGGTCTCGCGCACCTGGTCGGTGAGCTCGAAGGTGACCATCGGGTCGTCGGCCGCCGTCTCGTCGTACCCCTCGGTGGAGATCGGCTCGCCGAACTGGATGTGCCACTTCGACGGCAGCGGCACCAACCCGAGCGGTCCGGCGAGCGGGAACAGCGGCGTCACCGGGAAGTACGGCAAACCCATCAGCCGGGCGAGCAACTTCACGTCCGCGAGCATCGGGTAGATCTCCTCGGAACCGACGATCGAGCACGGCACGATCGGCGCGTGGGCCCGCAGCGCCGCGGAGACGAATCCGCCGCGGCCGAAGCGCTGCAGCTTGTAGCGGTCCCGGAAGTTCTTGCCCAGCCCCTTGTAACCCTCGGGGAACACCGCGGTCAGCTCACCGGCGGCGAGCAGTCGGTGGGCGTCGGCCGTGCAGGCCATGGTGTGCCCTGCCTTGCGGGCGGCCTGACCCATCACGGGCATGTCGAAGACCATGTCGGCGGCCAGCAGGCGCAGGTCGCGCTGGTGGGGGTGGTTGTCGTGCACGGCGACCGAGGCCATCAGTCCGTCCATCGGCAGCACGCCGGCGTGGTTGGCCACGACGAGGGCGGCGCCGGTGTCGGGCAGGTTCTCGATGCCGCTGACCTCGACGCGGAACCAGTTGCGGAACAGTCCACGCAGCAAAGGCAGGAAGACGGCCTCGTTGAGGTGCTTGTCGAAGCCGAACTCGTCGACGGTGTAGTCGCCGGACATCCGCTTGCGGACGAATTCGGCGACCGCGGCGATGCGCTGGCTCAGTTCACCGGGGCCCTCGTCGACTCCGGCCGCGGCGCCGGCGGAGTCGCGCCGGTCGTCGATCTCGCGGACGACCGCCGCAAGCTGCTCAGCCGACGCATGCATGCCCGATTCGTCGAGCAGGGACGGGTGCCTACGAGCTCCCTCGCGCGCCGCCGCTCGTCGCTGTGCCGACGCTCGAGTCGAATTCGAGTGCAGCGGAATGACTTTCGCCTTGGGCTCGCCAGCCATACCCAACCTCCCCCACGCCTCGAAGTAACAGACTACCGCCGCAGCAGCCGCGTCGCCGACATGGCGCGGTTCTCGACCGAGCGTACCCACCGCGGATCGAGGATCGGCTGCAAACCTCGACCCCGCACGTAATCGTCGAAAGCCTCGGCCGTGGTCCACTTCGGGTTGTAGCCTAGGTCCTTGCGCATGCGCGTGGTGTCCATCACCCGGCCGTAACTCACGTAGTTCAACTGCTCGCGGTCCAGCTCGGTGTACTTGGTTGCGCGCCTGAGCGAATCAACGGCAGAAAGTGCCGATCGCGGTACCGGCAGCGGCACCCGCCCGGATCGGCGGATCGCTTGGGACATCATGATGATGCCCGAGGCGCCGACGTTGAACGTGCCCGACCGGCCCGCCATCGTGGCCCGTTCCAAGACCCCGAGGGCGTCCTGTTCGTGGAGCAGTTGCAACCGGGCGTCGTAGCCGAGCACCGACGGCACCACCGGGCCGGCCAGGAAGCGCGACAGTGCGGTGTCCATGGCCGGACCGATCATGTTGGCCAGTCGAAGGATCGTGACGGCGAGGTCCGGACGCCGACGCGCCAGGCCACGGGCGTAACCCTCGATGTCCATGCTGTCCTTGGCGAAGCCCTCGCCGGGAGACCGACGCGAGCTGCCGTCCTCGGTGAACATGACGGGGTCGCGTGGACTCGAGCCGTACACCTCGGAGGTGGACTTGAGGATCACCCGCCGGACCGAGGGAGCCTTCTGGCAGGCCGCGAACAACTGCATCGCGCCCATCACGTTGAGTTCCTTCAGCGCCGCCCGGCCGCCCGCGCGCGGAGCGTAGGACGCCGCCGCCGCGTGCACCACGGTGTCGACGTCGCCGTTGCGAATCACCTTGGCGATGAACGGATTTCGAATGTCGGCCCGCACGAACTCGGCACGACCCATCCGCCGGAGCATGTCCTTGCTCGGCGACACGGCGTCGACCGCGATGACGCGGTCGACCGCCGGATTCTGCGCCAACCTCGCGGTCAGATACCCGCCGAGGAAACGGCAGGCCCCGGTGACCAGGACGACCTTGGGCAGCCCAGCTGCGTCGTCGGCGCCACCCGGGGAATCCATGCCGTCAGACTAACGGGCGTGACCCGAGAGGCTACTTACCGAGTTTTCTGCGCTGAACCCGCGTACGACGAAGCAACTTGCGGTGCTTCTTCTTCGACATGCGCTTACGCCGCTTCTTGATTACTGAACCCATGAACTCCGCTACCTAAGACATCTCCCGGCATCTGCGCCAAGAGAACCGACTCGTCACCTTACCCGGGATGCTCTCGGGCACGAAAACGGCCGTAGTGAACCCAGGCCGCCACGACGGCGACCCGGGGTGTGCCCCGCCGGGGCGACTACCCGGCGTCGAAGTACGACGTCTCCAGGAGGTCGTGAACGGCCTTGGCGTGCACCCGGAACGACCGACCGACGCGCACCGCGGGCAGTTCGCCGTTGTGCACCAGTCGGTAGACCGTCATCTTGCTGACCCTCATCAGGCTCGCCACCTCGGCAACGGTGAGGAATTGCTGCCGGGCAGGCTCGCCGCCGGAGCCATCGCGCGCCGATTTACCACTAGCGGAATCCCGTGCCGATGGCCCGTTCATAGACGTCATCGCAACCCAATCAATCAGGCACGTCTTGTCCAACGGCTTCCCCACCGCTGGCGCAGGAGCGCGCATACCTCAGGGAGAATAGCGTGGCCATTGGGGTTATTGCGACGGGTGTGGGTCAATCCGTTCAGATTGCCTGAACTACTCCGGTGTAATTCCTAGCTGCTCAGAGCGTGTTTTTGCCGCCGCGACCGCCTCGGCCACCGCCGTCCGCAAGCCCCCGCGCTCCAATTCCCGCAGCCCAGCGGCGGTGGTGCCCCCCGGCGAGGTCACGGTGGCACGCAGCTGTGCGGGGCTGGTGTCCATCGCCGTACCCATGGCGCCGTCACCGGACGGATTGGCCCGATCCAGGCTCTCCAGGAGCATCGCCGCCGAGCCCGCCATCGTCTGCACCGCCAGATCGGTCGCCACGGCCCGCGGCAGCCCCTGGGCGACGCCTGCGTCGACGAGCGCCTCGACCATCAGGAAGAAGTACGCCGGCCCGGAGCCGGAGACCGCGGTGACCGCATCCAGCTGGGTCTCGGGCACCGTCAGGACGCCGCCGACGGCGTCGAAGATCGCCGAGACCTCCCGGAGCTGTTCGGGGGTCGCGAACCGGCCGGGCGCGAGCGCGCTGACCCCGCCGCCGACGACGACGGGGGCGTTGGGCATCACCCGGACGACGGGCGACCCGGCCGGCAGGTTGGCTTCGTAGAAGGCGGTGCTGACGCCGGCGGCCACCGTGACGAACACCTGCTCGGCACTGTTGTTCTCGGCGCGTGCCGCGGCCTCGGCGATGTCTCCGATGACCAGCTCGACGTCCGACGGCTTGACCGCCACGATGACGTAGGCCGCATTCTCGGCGGCGTCGGCCACCGTCGTCACCAAGACCGAATAGGTCTCGGAGAGATACTTGGCCCGGTCGCGGTGTCGTTCCGCGACGACCATGTCCTTGGCCTGCCTACCCGAGCGCAGCAGCCCGGAAAGCAGTGCCTCGCCGATACTTCCGCCACCGATGATCGCAATTCTCGCCACGTCGGCAAGCATTGCACGCGAACGCGCGGACCTCGCGACCGTGGTACGGCGCGCGGGTCACTGCGGCGGCGGCACCAACGCGAGCTGTCGAGACTGCACGATGATGCGACCCTCGCAGTCGACCACCACGTGGTCCTCGTCGAACCACTCCTGACCGATCTGCATCGTCGTGCACATCACCCGCAGCCAGCCGTCAGCGGGCCTGCCGCGCAGATACGCGGTGAGCTGAACCGTTGGGGCCCAACCACTTCGGTTGACACCGAGCGTGACGGGCGCGGACAGGTCACCGCACAGCAGGGCGAACAGGATGTCGGGCGACGCGTCCTTGGGCCGCACCCAGTACTCGATCACCGGCGGACCCCCGTCGGCTCTCGGCTCCATCGTCGTCAGCGACGGCCGGATGTCGCACCCGTGCGCCAGATGCACCACGTCGGCCATCGGGTGCCCCGGCCCGATCGCATCGATTCCCGGCGGCGGCTCCGGCCGCATCAACGGCACCACCGGGTTGACCGACAGCAGGGGCGGGGCGTGGTGCTCGGGTTCGGCCAGGGTGATGGTCGCCCGGACTGCAGTTCTCGGTTCA
>Ga0102593_1002480_pt1 | contig 14005 bp, 14 predicted proteins | sample AraplaCol_mMS_r2_2_FD_76862 | JGI IMG/M metagenome (GOLD analysis project Ga0102593, IMG submission 76862) | Arabidopsis root microbial communities from North Carolina, USA - plate scrape MF_Col_mMS_r2 (SPADES assembly) (version 2) | ecosystem: Host-associated > Plants > Roots > Endosphere...
GTATTTGCAAGACGGCACGCCGCTTGAAGTGGTGAAGTCTTCGTACCGAGCAGACCGCTATAAGTTTACGATTAATATGACACGATCTTAACTAAGGAGTTTTTTTATGTCTAGTTTATATCTACAGGAACTAACAAAACTGCTTGCCAAAGTGGAGGCGCATGAACAGCAGGCCATGGAATCCGCAGCCGAGAAAATCTCACAGCAATTAGCTTCTCATCACCTCATTCATTTATTTGGGTGCGGTCATTCTCATATTTTAACGGAAGAAGTGTTTTACCGTTCCGGAGGGCTTGCGCCGATTCACCCTATTTTTGTAGAAGAACTGATGCTTCATAAAGGAGCTTCGCGCTCTTCGCAGCTAGAGCGTAAAAACGACTATGCCTCTACCTTTATGGAAAAAGAAGATATCGTACCAGGCGATATCATGATTGTAATTTCTACGTCGGGCGTAAATCCCGTTCCGGTTGATGTGGCCTTAATTGCAAAAGAAAAAGGCGCCTTTGTTATCGGGCTTACCTCTCCTTCTTATGCCACGAGCCGGGCTTCGCGACATAAAAGCGGAAAATATCTTCATGATGTCGTGGATCTTGTTATTAACAATCACATTCCAAAAGGAGACGTTCTTCTTCATCAGCAAGACATTTCTTTTGCTTCTGGTTCCACTGTAATTGGAGGCGCTATCCTAAATGACGTCCTATCTAAAGCCATTCAAAAACTGCTCAGCCGCGGCATTACGCCTCCTGTCTTTTTAAGCGGAAACATGGAAGGTTCAGATAAACATAACCAGCGGTTGATTGATGCTTACAAAGGAAGAATTACTGCCCTATAACAGCCCCTGCGGCTGTTTTTTTGCACAAAAAAAAGATGCTTGAAAGCATCTCATCAAAGCCGGACTGTAAGATTTGGACTAGATCTCCTCTTTATCAGTAGAAGTCTTGTTCACAGCACCATAACCTACTTATCCGACATAATTACTATGTTTAACATAAGTATACTCTTTTATACCTTAGGTGTCAAATAAGTTATAAGAAATTTTGTAGTGCATTCATTTGAAGATTTTTTTACGGTAATGTTCCAGCTGACTTTTAGCTTCTTTCATAATTGGTGTATGTATTATTTCATCCGTAATGTTAAAATAATTTACCATACATACCTTATAGATTTTACATATAAATTTCTGCCAAAATTTTATATAAGATTTCCTGCCGCATCTCACAAAAAAGAACCTGCATCAAAACTGATGCAGGTTCTTCCCTTCATATCATGCTACTTATTTCATGTTCATTTGCCCTTGTGAGGCCCTTTCGCTACGTATATCGGTTCATAACGAGAGTGCCAATTGTCAGATCAGAATATCTGCTTTTCATGTGAGGTAATACGTTTGCTGAAGTTGCTGTTAAGTATTCCAAAACTAAACCAGTCCCTTCATGAAGCTAAGTATTTACCTTTCACAGTAGCCTTAGAAAAATTTCTATCGGCTCTGTACTATTTGTATACCACGTTTCAATTGAACTAAACTAAAAAATTCATTTTAATCAAAAAATTCTTACCACAGGGATACAACCATTAACAGCGAATTACAAATGAAGCTTTAATCCTTCGTGAGAAGCTGTGAATCCAAGCTTTTGATAAAAACGCAAAGCCTCTGACCGTTCCTTGTCAGTTGTTAATTGTACTAACTGACAGTTACGTTCTTTCGCTCGTTCAATCGCCCATGTAATCAGCTGATATCCAACCCCTTTTCCGCGCTGTGACGAAGCGGTTCGAACTCCTTCAATCGTTGCTCTCCACCCGCCTTGTCGTGCAATGTGGGGCGTAAAGGTTATTTGTTGAACACCTATTACTTCACTATCTTTACATGCGACAATCAGTTCATTGTTTGGATCCGCATCAATTGCCTGAAATGCTTGAACATAACAGTCTGGAAGCGGTAATTCGTAGCGCTCTCGTTTGCTTCCAAGCATATCATCAGCGAGCATTCCAACAATTTGATCTAAATCTTCCCGCACTGCTTCTCTAAAGGTTATTTCTCCCATTTCAAACAGCACCTTTCCCGTGTCTATTTATGATATTAAAAAGAACACTGACGAACAAGCTCAGAACCGACGCCAAGAACAAAGCAGCCGCTAAAGCACCAAGACCCATTCCTTCAAAGCCGCCAACTCCAAATATGCTATATAGAAATAGAAATATGCTTATTAGCATGCTGCTAAGTGAAATTCCGTACTGCACGGGCGAGTTCCTTCTATAGAAGAAATACGACGCACCAGCAAGCAGCACAAAGAAAGCACCCATTAATCCAAATAAAGAAATCATTTACACCTTCCTCCCTCTTCAAAAAAGGAATTTATATCCATTATATACTATCATTTTTATTTATTCTATCTAGCCCTGCAGCCACAACTAAATAGACATGACCAAAACGGCCATGTCTATTTTTCTACTATATTAAAAAGAAAGTTCTTTGAACCAAAAAGAATAAGGGGCTAAGCAAGCTTCATCAATTTCATTCATACGTTTTTTGCATCGCTGCAGCACCTCAGCAGGAATGTGTCTCTCTAAGTATGCAGATTCTCCGTTAGCTTGAATCGTTTCTTCTACTAGCTCTTCAAACACATCTAAGCATGCTAAAAACTGCGGAAAAGTTGTATTAATAAAACGCTCACAGTCATCGTTGGACGTATCGAGCAGCACAACCGAACCGTTTTTTTGATGAAGACAAATTGGATCTCCAGCGCCTGTTGTTCCTAAAAACCAATAGTGCTGGTAGCGAGATGATAACTCAAATGTTTCGCATAGCGTTGTTAGCTTTCCTTTGGATGAAACGAACTCTAGAAATGGTGAAGCTTCTTTGGGCAATCCTTTTTCTGTTAGCAACTTCTTTGTCTCTTTATCAATATCAAGGGGTGCAAGCTGTTCGGCATCAAACTTCATTCGTTTTTCCTGTCGTTGCATCACATTTGACAACTTCTTTCACTCCTTTTCACCATTTGCTCTTTCTTTGCTTTTGTTTATTATAAAAGAAATCCAGCTCGTATTATATGCTACAAATGAACTTAATTAGACTGAAAATTTTTCCAATCTTTATTTATATAGCCCGATTTCCTCTTTATAAACACAGGTAAAAAGAAACCGACCAGATTTTCTCCAGTGAATTCTGCTTTGAAAAATAATTCTCATTCCCTTCTTCCCTTTTCAGCGTACTCTCGCCTCTTATAAACAGGCTCAATCTTTATTATTCCAATTTTTTCTACTTTTTGCAACTAGGACTTATCTCACCATTTCTTATGCGAGATTAATAACTTGACAAAATAATAAAATAAGTAACAGTAATTATTTACAAATTTTTAAACTTTATGGTTTAATAGGTATGTAATTCCTGTTTTTTACTATATTTTTTTGGAGGTTTAACATGAAAAAAGGGTCAATTTATCGTTTTATTGCTTTTGCTTTAATGTTCACCTTGTGTTTTAGCCAATTAGGCTTACTGAAAACACAAGCGGCAGGCAATCCTCCTGCTAATGAAAAAACATTAAGCATCGGTAAAGCAGCAAAAGGAACATTTACAGAACCAGAACAAACACATTGGTACAAAATTAATCCTTCTAAGCAAGATGTAGCAAAGTTTTCACACTACCGAATTAAGCTTCAAAGTGATGATGAAGTAAACATCACGGTTTACTCTAGTCTTGAAAATGCCAAAAACAACGTGGCATTTGACCGTTATATGGGATACTCCTACAAAGATGAGCCTGCTCAGCTTGATTTTCCAATCGCTTGGACTGGCCCTTATTACGTGAAAGTTGAGTATTATGGAAGCGAAGACGGCATGATTGAAGAAGATGCGGAAGATGGTTCAACTTCTCCAGAACCACAGCCGGAAGAAAAAACAGAAGTTCCATATACAATCAGCTATGGAGGCGCTTCACTTCCTCCTTCTCAAATGATGGAAGAAGAATGCCCGGCTGAATTAAGTACAAGCCAAAAAGAAAACGGAAAAGGTATTTTAAAAGATTTGCGTACGATTCGCGACGCTGTGCTTTCAAAAACAGCAGGCGGAAAAGACCTTTCTTCTCTTTACTACAAAGCCGCTCCGTTTATCAGCTCTAAAATGATTATTGATAAATCGATGCGCGAACAAGTATACAAAGATTTAGTTCAGCTAAAGGGTCTATTTACAGATGTGGCGAAAAACGGCGCATCAAGCACATATATGATTACAAGTGCTGATCAAAAAGCAATCAATGATTTATACAGCATCGCTTATAAATCCGTTCCGACTGCTTTAAAGAAAGACTTAGAAAAAGTAGCAGCACAAACAAAATTAAAAGACGTAACGGACTTAAACGTATCGTCTGTATTAGTAAGAGCTAAGTTAGTCAGCGCAAACAGCGTTTCAACAAAAGCTGAAACTCGCTATATTGTTAAATTAAAAGATGGTGCAAATGCTAAATCATTCAAAACAAAAGCACAGTCAAAATCAGCAAGCATTGAATCTATTAATCCATTAAAACAATCAGCTGCTTCTTTTGATAATATGTTTGTTATTCAATTAGATGACAGCAATGCAAAAAGCTTCAGCACGTCATCTGCTCAAGGTAAAATGACGGCAAAACAAATTCAGGCACTTCCTGAAACTGAATTTATCGAGCCGGTTCAAGAGTATCACGCTCTTTCGATGGATTCACAATATCCGTATCAATGGTCATTAAACAATACGGGTAAAAATGACGGTACGCAACATGCCGATATTCAATACGAATCGCTTGAAAAATTACTAAACGGTCAAAAATTAAAAGATACGGTTATTGCCGTTGCGGATACGGGCGTCGATTCATCACTAGCTGATTTAAAAGGCGTGGTGGATACAAAAACAGGCTATAACTACGTGGATCGTTCGTCGAATGCAACAGACGACAACGGACACGGAACTCACGTAGCAGGTATTATCGCAGCCTCTGCAAACAATAACTATTCAATGGCCGGCATTAATTCTCACGCTAAAATTTTACCGGTTAAAATTCTAGACGCATCTGGAAGCGGAGATACAGAACAAATTGCGTACGGTATTAAATACGCGGTTGATCACGGTGCAAAAGTCATTAACTTAAGCCTTGGCGGATCTTACAGCCGCGTGCTTGAATATTCGTTAAAATACGCATACGATCATAACGTAACGGTTGTAGCTGCAAGTGGAAACGACGGTATGGAAGAGCTCTCTTACCCTGCTTCATCTGCCTATGCGATTTCAGTAGGCGCATCAAACCGTTTAGATATCGTATCTGACTACTCAAACTATGGAAAAGGATTAGATATTACAGCTCCTGGCTCTGATATTCCAAGTCTTGTTCCAGACGGGAACGTCACTTATTTAAGCGGAACATCAATGGCAACACCTCACGTGGCAGCCGTTGCGGGATTATTACTATCACAAAACCCAGGCTTAAAGCCAAAAGACGTTGAAAAACGCCTAACGGATACAGCTAAAGATATTAAATTCGATGAAAAAGATGCTCCTGTATACGATGATGAAGAAAGTCCGTTAGAGCCCCCTGCTCCAGGCTACGATTACGTATCAGGATGGGGACGTTTAAATGCGTACAGCGCGGTAAGTGCACAGCAGCTGCAAGCGCAGGTAAATACATTTGTCAGCACGCAAAAAATTGTTACAGGTAAAGCTCAAAGCGGTTCAACTGTTAAAGTAATGAACGGCTCAAAAACACTTGGCACAGTTAAAGCTGATGCAAAAAATACGTTCTCTGTGAACATTCCAGCTCAAAAAGCTGATACCGTTTTACAAGTGGTTGTCACAAATGGAAAAGCAAGTACGAGCATTCGTGCAGTTGTTCAAAAAGCACCTGCCAAACCAGCGGTAAAAGCCGTAACGAATAAAGATGAGTACGTAACAGGAACGTCTAAAGCGAATTTTACGGTAAATGTTAAAAACAGCGCTAAGAAAGTGATTGCTTCAGCAAAAGCTGATGCAAAAGGCGCGTTCAAAGTGAAAATTCCAAAACAAAAAGAAAACACAGTCTTGTACATCACGGCTACAAACAGCCAAAAACAAGAAAGTGAAGAAGTAAAAGTAACGGTGCGTGACGTTATTGCTCCAAATGCCCCTAAAGTAAATCCAGTCAGCGACGCGGATACAACTATTAAAGGAACAGCTGAAGCAAATGCATCTGTTGTAGCGAAAGTGAACAACAAAGAAATCGGCAAAGCAAAAGCCAATGCAAAAGGTCAGTACAGCATAACAATTAAAAAACAAAAAGCAGGTACAGCAATCAGCGTAACAGCAGCAGACGCAGCCAACAACACAAGTAAAGCTACGACTGTAAAAGTGAGCGATAAAACTCCCCCTGTCGCACCAAGCGTAAATGCTGTCACAACAAAAAGCACGGCTGTAACAGGTAAAGCAGAAGCAAATGCTACCGTAACGGTAACAGTAAACAAAAAAAGCATTGGCTCTGCTGCTGCTAACAGCAAAGGGCAATACTCAGTAAAAATTAAAAAGCAAAAAGAAAAAACAGTCTTAAGCGTAACCGCAAAAGACAAAGCGAACAATACGAGTAAAGCAACAGCAAAAACGGTGACAAAATAAAGAAAAAAGGCGCTTGGCTTATGGCCAAGTGCCTTTTGGTTATAAAAGCTGTTTGTTTTTAAAGTATTTCCACATTCCCCACGTTAACACAATTAACATAACGATAATAACAGCAGTAGCCCAGTGGGAATTTTGATATGGAATCGGTACGTTCATCCCAAAAAATCCGGTTACGAACGTCAGCGGAAGCATAATCGTTGAAATCAGTGTTAAGACGTTCAGCTTTTCAGATGAAGTTGCATTGGTAATAGAATAATACGTATCAAGTGCACTGTTTACGAGGTCTCTAAATGTTTCAGCAGAGTCTACAATACGCTCTAAGTGGTCAAGCAAGTCAATGTAGAAAGGAACATTTTCTTCTCGTATGTCGAATTTCCACTTTCCATTAACCGTTAAGAAAATTCGGCGCTGAGGCAGAATAACGCGACGGATTAAGATAATCGTTCTTTTTAACGCCAAGAACTCTTCCGTCACTCCGCGCACTTCTTTGTTGTAGATTTCATCTTCTAATTCATCAATACGCATGTCAATTCGGTCTAAAATCGGAAAGTATTCGTCCGTGATGCCATCAATCAAAGCATACAGTAAAAAGTCGGCGCCGCGGTTCATAAACTTTGGATAGCGTGAGCACACAGCATCCATTTTGCGAAGCCAGCCCATTTTATGTTTATGAATCGTCACTACGTAATTTGATCCGACAAAGGCATTTAACTCAAGCGTCGTAATCTCATCATCACTTTCTTCGTTATAGCGAAGCGCGTGAAAAACGAAAAATTTATAGTCTTCGTAATCATCCATTTTAGCGCGAGGACTGTCGTGTAAGCAGTCTTCAATCGCCAATGGGTGAAAATCGAATAATTTAGCAATTTGAGCAAGCTCTTGTCCGTGGACATCATACAAATCAATCCACAGCAAATTATCAGGATTGCGCAATTTTTCATGCACGTCTCCTAAATCAAGATTCGTTACCATTTCTTTTGTTTCATCATCATATAAGTATGTTTTAATCATTGATTTTTCACCTCACATCATTGAGGCATTAAGGAGTATTTTCCTTCGTTGAAATGAGAGGAACATATACACCTTTGTTGCCCCTATCTTGTTTTGCAGTAACCTTCATCGAAATGGGGTCATCAGTGCCCATTCATCTCACCTCCTAATTAGTTGAAGGAACGCTGACTTGTAATACAGCTACTTCACAAAGTTTAATTTTAACATACAATCCAACTCTAGCGTAGCGCTTTTTTCAAAACCTTTCCCTCTCTATTTAAAGTTTCAAACAAAACTTCCGATACTATAAAAGCAGTTATAATCGGCAATCGATAACTAAGACCGCTTGAATCCTCCCACAAAGGTTCACCTAATCGTAGGCGATCAACCCCGCAAGGGGGATCGCCTACGATTAGGTCTAGAAAATCTCACATGACCGGTCTGTGGTCATATGAGATTTTCTACACCGATAAACATTATATGGGTGATGTGGAAAAACGTGTAGGAATTTTTAGACTTTCATCGAATACTTACTTAACAAACTTAGATTACGAAAAGGACTGATAATACATGCATTTTAAACGTGAAGAACCGTTTCGCTTTTTATTTGAGACTCCCATTGTTGGAACGTTTTCCATTGCTAAATACGACAACAAAGAAATCGATTCTAAGCCAGGTCCTTTGTCTGTTATCGACCTTTCACCGAAAGGAATCAAAATAATTACGCCGCTTGATTTACCTATTTTCAACCATCAAATTCAGCTAAAAATCAGCTTTTATTTAAATGAAAAACCCATCCATATTACCGGACTTTGCGTGTGGAAAGAAAAACGGCACACCGAATACCTTTATGGCATTGAAGCGTTTAACGATGTGGAAGAACAAGCGATTTTAATCACAGAGCTCAAAACCTACGCCAAGAAAAAGCAAGATAAGCAATAAAAATAGCGCTCATTTGTTTTACTCCCCTTTTAAGATGGCAATACTACGAACGACTTCGATAGAAAAAGGTGAGACGATGAGCAGCAAAGCAAAAAAAGAGTGGATTGGCGGTCTCGTACTATTTTTACTCGTCAGTTTTGTCAGCATCACATTTGCAGGCTATCATACGGTGAAAGCTGCCGTTGATCAAACATATGTACCGCTTGAGCATGGTAACAAAACACACGTCAATTTAAAAAAAGGGCAACCGTTTTCCCTGCTTTTAATTCAAGAAAACCATCAAAATACGTCATTTGTGTATATGACTGTTAATAAACAGCATGAATCAATAAAAATGACCCACTTGCCAGGGTCAACTCAGCTCGGCAATGAAACACTGCGAACCATTTATCACCGAAGAAATATGAATGCTGTCGTAAAGAACGTCGAAACGTACGCAAAGCTTCCTGTTGATTATTATGTCAAAATGGATCAGCAGTCAGTCGTCGATGCTGTAAATAAATTAGGCGGCATTATCGTCACAAACAAACGTGCTTTTGAACATAGCAACATTGTTTTTCCAAAAGGATCGATTCGCCTTAACGGAGAAGAAGCGCTTGTTTTTTTAAAGGAGCGTAATGAGCAAGACATCTTTACTGCGCATGAAAGACAGCTGTCCGTCGCGAAAGCCATTTTCAGCCAAGCAGCTACGATTCCCAATGTTGCAAAGCTGCACTCTCTTGTATTTACGCTCGCTGATCACATTGAAACCAACGCAACCTTTAATGATATCAAACGGATTCAAAAAACCTACAAACCGGCCGTTTCTCACGTAGACAAGCAGCAGTTTCCGCAAAACGAATGGAACCAAAAACAAGTCACAACGCGGCTGTACAAGCACTTAGAACGCAACGAGCTGTTTTTATAAAAAACGCCTCACGAAAAAAACCATTGACCGCAGGCTCAATGGTTTTTTATGCTACTTATCTTCAGCAGGCACTACTTTTTCATTTATTTTAATAACAACTTTTTCATCACGTTCATAGCCCTTCTTATAAGAAGAATGATCATTAGGCGGCCCAATCACAACCGTATCCGTAATTGGCGCTACGGCTTCTGCTACTTCGCTTGCGCTTACTCCGTATGCTTTTTGAAACACGATCGGAGGCGTTAAGCGCAGCACGTCGGATCCTTCTGTAGATTCGAATTGATCATTGTTAAAAAAGAGATGAAGATGCGCTTCTTCCGATAAGGGCTCAATCCAATGCCACCAGCCCATCGGTATAAACACAACTTCCCCTTGTTTTATCCGGTAATTGTGCATACTGCTTGTATCAGGATCCAAGACAGACACCTGCACTTCACCTGAAACGACGACATCTAATTCCCACGCGTTTGGATGCCAGTGGGGTTCTCTCATATGCCCTTTCGTCATATATAAATCAACAAAAGCACCTCCAAGCATAGCAGGCAGCTGAGTTGAGGTTAGTTGATACGCTATATTTTGATCATTTCGTTTGAACAGGACGTTTTGCTTATAGTTCACTGACAGATTAGGCGTTCCTGAGCTTTTTTTAATATTTGAATTATCCGGCACAAATCCAGATTTACTCATAGTGTCATACCCTCTTTTCATCAAAAAGTTATATGCACTATCCTATTAAAACTCTTAGCTAAGGGTGTTTTAATTAGGAAAAATAAAAAACGAGCGTTTCCGCTCGTTTTTTATCCGACAAGACGTTCAATTTTCTTTTTCTTCCATACAAATTGATAATAGCTGTACTGCAGGATTAAGCTGACAACAAACGCCGCTGGATATCCAATCCAAATCCCTTTGATTTCAAGAGGTGTAAACTGCGATAACACGTAGGCTACGGGTACTTCTACACACCAAATAGCCATAATACTAAATACCGTAGGCCAAAGCACCGTACCGCTTGCTCGCATTGTAGCGGTAATAATTTGCGCATGACCGAAAATCAAATAGCTCCAAAGTGTTATCACTAAAAGCTCTTCGGCAATATGGAGCGTGTGCTGACTTGTTAAAAACAAAGCTAAAATTTGATTAGAAAAGAGATAAATAAGTAAAATTAATACGCTACCAATAACGTAATTCAGCATAATTCCAGAGCGAATAACTTCTTTTAAACGCTCAAATTTATTGGCACCAATCGACTGCGCCGCAAAAATAGAAACCGCAATTCCTAAGCTGATTGCCGGCATTTGTACATAGCTTGCCACTTGGTTCACCGCTCCGTACGCCGCTGTAGCGTCTGAGCCAAATCCGTTTACAAACGTAATAACCGCAATTTCAGAAAGAGAAACTAAAATCATATTGATACTAGCTGGAATCCCTAAACGCATAAGCAGCTTTAAAAGCGTTCCGTCCATTTTTAATGAAATAGATGAGTCAAACTTTAACGGATGATTTTTCTTGCGTAAATAAACGATCATAATAATGAACGTTAATACGGTTGAAAACACCGTTGCGTACGCAGCGCCGTACACTCCAAGCTTCGGCACTCCTATCCATCCAAAAATTAAAATTGGAAGGAAAATGATGTTTAAGACCGTACTCACAACTAAAAAGTAAAAAGGCGTTTTAGAGTCTCCGGTTCCGCGCATAAACGTCGTATAAACAAAGTATAAAAACAAAACAGGAATTGCCACAAACAAAATGCGCGCATAGTGAACCGTTACGTCAATAATATTAGCCGGCGTTCCCATAATCCGAAGAATATCCGGAGCAAATATGCTTCCCAAAACAGCAAGCACAATCCCGACTAAAAATGTAAACGTGAGCGTGGTACCGATAATTTCTTTGACTCGTTTTTCATTTTGCGCCCCGTACGCTTGCCCGATTAAAATGGAACTTCCTGAACCAATTCCAATCGAAAACGACACGAGCAGAAAAAACAGAGGAAAAAAAGCGGAAATAGCGGCTAACGCATCAACTCCAAGCGCTCTTCCGACAATAATACTTCCCGCCAGCTGCCCAACGGACTGCATGGCGTTACTTAACATGAGCGGAATCAAAAACACAAGCATCAGCTTACTGACGGATTTTTCTGATTCCACTACTTCACTTTTCACATCTTGATTCTTCACACCTATTTCTCCTTTGTATCAGCTTTCGGCGAATGATAGCCTTTTTCGCCGTAAGGCTGCAGCTTCTCTAACCATTTCGCTTCCAGTTTCAGCAAATCCTTTTTTGAAAGTGCTTTTTCTTCTTCTCTTTTAATCGTTTCCAGCATCTCAATTAAAAAAGCATCCGCCCCGTACGTATTCCACTCGTTTTGAAGCTCTTTATTTTGATGAGTGTTCGTCTTTAACGTGAACTTTACGCCGTTTAACGTTTTGATGTTAGGCGTAGAGCCAATGTAAATCTTATCGTTGTGAAGGTTTTTAATTTGATATACGCCGCCTTCTGTTTTTACTTCTTTCGCTAGCTGCTTCATTTGCTTTTTATAGTCTTTTGAGTCCATACTCATCCCTGTCTCTCCTTTTCTCCAGTAGCTGCTTCCATCTGCGCTGCGCTCTAAAAAACCGTACTCAATTAAATAACGTCGCAGCACCGCATAGTCGTCATAAAAAGGTGCTAACCTATCATTTACTTCTTTTTCGGTATATGTGCTACCGAAATCAAAATGCCCGCTTAATTCTTCAAGAACAACAAGACGGTGTTTTTCTTGCAAATGAAAAGTACGAAGAGGTCCGTTTAAACCTTGCGGAAAATTCTTCGCTAAAATCTTTTCACGCTCTTCATCACTGACGCTGTAGCGCTGACTTCTTCTAGGCGCAGTATTTGTTACGGGTACCGCCTTCTCTTCTTCCCCGTCGTTTAACAGTTCCATCAGCGTTAAAAACACTTTTGCCTGACGCTCTTTTTTCTTTAACGTAAAGCGGTGATTCCGAATGGTCGATGAACTGCCGATTCCCATTTCTTTTTGAATATCACTATCACTTTTTCCTTCTTTAAAAAACTTCACTAAATTTTTTTGATGATCAGAAAGACCGGTTACATCTTTATCTAGCTCTATTAAATGATGAAACACAGACCCGTGCTGCTGTTCAACATGAAGCTTCATATAACGTTTTGCTTCATAAAAAACACCTTCCACTGGATAAATAATGCCTTTTTCAATACTTTCACCGCACAGTAAGCAGTGATAGTGCTCTTCGCTTTCCCCGTACCCTTTCTTCATATCTTCAAAAGATGATTCCCAAAACAAGTCATTTACCATTTGAATAGACACCTTTCTATTTTGTTTATTAATTTATAAACAAATATATTATATGTTTATTATTATGTCAAACTTTCGTTTATGATACACAAAAAAGGTTGAAACATAACGAAATGAACCCAACCTAAAGACGAACAAATGGGATACATGAGCTCATATAGATCGCTTATGACACCGCAGTTAATTTCCATGCAAGACTTCGCTTTCCGCGGGCGGCCGGTAAGCCTCCTCGTCGCTTGCGCTCCTGCGGGGTCTCACCTGTTCCGCTTTTCCCGCAGGAGTCTTCGCCTTGCCCTCCAATCAACTGCTAGAAGGAACAAAACAGATCAAACCTGCGTTTACCATAACAAAAAAAACGAACCGCTAATCAAACACGTTGATCAATGGTTCGTTTTCACTTCGGCTAAAATAATCCCCTCCGGTTCTCTTTGTTCCATTCACTTAAATATGGAAAATCCTTAGATACAACGGGCTTATCATCCAAAAGCGTAATTAATTCCAAGCGGTTACCGTCAGGGTCATTAAAATACACGCACGCTGCCGGCATCCACGTATGAACGATCGGCTCTGTTTGCGGCTTTCCAAACGACGTTTCTTCAGGTTCAATGCCTTTTGAACGCAGCCACGTTAACGCTTCATGAATATCTGCTGCTTCAATTCCAAAAGCAAAATGACTCCTTTTCAACTCTTTTTCATCTGTTTCCCAAAGCCCGAGCATCTGCTTTTGTTCCCCAACAAAGAAAAAAGCACAGCGCCTCTCTTCAATTTTATGAACAAACGTCAGCCCAAGACGTCTATAAAATTCAATCGAATCCTCCAAATTCCGAACCTGCACATGCGTCTCATAAATACTCTTAATCATAGCCTTCCCTCCATCCTTTTCTCCTACTATAAGCCATCTCACACCAAACAGCTTCCTAACAAAGAATGAAAAATCATCAGTCTTAAGAACGAGAAACACTCAACAGGAACATACAGCTTTGAAATTCAGAAGAGCACTAAGGTTTTGATCTTGACTTTGACTAAGGGTTTGAGGCTACCCCGCAAGGGGTGCCTCAAACCCTTAGATCTAGAAAAACCCCCATGGCTGCACTCTAGCCATGGGGGTTTTTCTACATCGATAAATTAAGCGTGTGCTTTTGCGAGGCCGATACAGATACCGCCTGAAATAATCAGTACACTCGCAAGAGATACATAAAATAATTGACGCTTTGTTTTCTTTTCGCCCAAGAAGACAATACCGCCA
>Ga0102593_1002487_pt1 | contig 13985 bp, 17 predicted proteins | sample AraplaCol_mMS_r2_2_FD_76862 | JGI IMG/M metagenome (GOLD analysis project Ga0102593, IMG submission 76862) | Arabidopsis root microbial communities from North Carolina, USA - plate scrape MF_Col_mMS_r2 (SPADES assembly) (version 2) | ecosystem: Host-associated > Plants > Roots > Endosphere...
GCGGACCGCTCGAGGCGCGGCACCAACGTGTCGACCACGGCGTGCACGTGGCGCAGATCGGCGCCGTACTCACCCTTCCTCTGGGGCGTGCCGACGCCGAGGAAGTGCACGTCGGCGAAGGCGACGGCCTCGTCGTAGTCGGTGGTGAACTGCAACCGGCCCGCGTCGATGTTGTCGCGCAACACCTTTCGCAGCCCGGGCTCGTAGAACGGGATCTCACCCGAAGAGAGCTTGGCCACCTTGCCGGGGTCGACGTCCACGCCGATGACGTCGTGTCCGAGTTCGGCCATGCCGGCGGCATGGGTGGCGCCTAGGTACCCCGTCCCGAACACAGTGCATCGCATACCGCCTGCTTATCCGCTGGGGGTGAGCTGAAACCCACGTGACACCCAGCGGCAGGCCAACGCTGGGTGACCAGACGGAGTCGACGGTTCGGTGTCAGCGACCCGACGGCGCGCAGAAGATCAGGAAGCAGTTCTGCCCGCCACCCCGTCCGCCGCCGGGGCCGTCACCACGGCCTGGGCCGTCACCACCACGGCCGGGGCCGTTGCCGCCGGAACCGGGCCACCCACCGTGACCACCCGAGCCGGGCCAGTCGTCGTCATGGGACGGACCCTGGTTGCTCGGCGGCTGCCACGGATTCTGCTGCCATGGCGGCCGCTGCGGCTGCGGCTGCCAGGGCGCCTGCTGCTGGTACTGCGGATATTGGTTGTACTGCGGGTACTGGTTGTACTGCGGATACTGCTGCACCGGCGGCGTGAAGATGTTCGGGATCAGCGGCGGGAGCACCGCGGGCACCGGTGGCGGGGCCGCCGGTGGCGCGGGGTCGGGTGCCGGTGCGGCCGCGGGAGGATCGGGAGCCGGCGCGGGCGGGGCCTCCGGCGGTGCGACGTAGACCTGGCGACGCGGTGCCTGCTCCTGCTGCACGACCGGGATGGGGGCCTTGATGGTCTCCGCGGGCGGGGCGGGCGCGGGCGCGGCGGGGGCCGGTGCGGGCGCGGGGGCCGCCTCGGGCAGCGGGGCGGCCGGAGCGGCCGCGTTGGGCACGATCGCGCTCTGGCCGGGATCGGGGCGCTGGTCGGCCGTCGGTCGAATGCTGACCGCCAACGAGATCACCAGGGCGATGACGCCGATGACGAACACCGAGGTCAAGGCGCTGCCCACCAGGAGGAACGGCTTGCGCCCCTCCTCGGCAGGCGATTCCTCGGCGAAGTCGAGGTCGTCGGCGCCAAGCGGCGTGGCCACCCCGGCCAACGCCATCTGGGTGTCGGCGCCGGCCAAGCCGGGATAGTCGTTGCCTGCGGTGATTCCGTCGGGATCCTGGGAGTAGGCCAGTCCGACGGTCGACGCGTGGAAGACGGGCGCGCTCGCGGCGGCGATCGCCGCGCCGCGGGCCAGGGCCAGGCCCGACTCCTCGGGAGCGCTGACGGGGACCGAGACGAGGTCTTGTAGGTGTGTCTTGACCGAGGCGACGTCGACGCCGGATCCGACGACGAACATGCCCTGCGGCGGGGAGTCCTGCGCGGCGGCGGCGTTGGCCATGTCGGACAGCACCGCCATCGCGTCGGTGCTGTGCAGGCTCCGGCTGAGCACCTTGACGATCGAGCCGTCGTCGGTGCGCACCACCGAGAGCGTGGCGTTGTCACGGTCCACGAACAGCAGACCGGTGGTCTCGTACCCGACGGCGCGGCCGGCCGTCTGGGCCAGCGCGCCCGCGGCGTGCAGTTCGGAGACCAGGATGGCGTCGTGGACGCCGGCGGAAGCTAGCGCGTCACGCAGCTTGGCGGCCTCTTCGTGATCGCTCCAGGTGACACCGATGGCCTTGAGCTGGTGACCACCTTCGCGAGCGCTCTCCAGAGTTCCCAGGACCGCTGCGACCACCTGCGAGGACGCGCTCGACGCCGCCGAGCCGTCGGACGGCGTGACGTCGAAGGTGTCGTGGTCGACGATCTCGCCGTCGGCCTCCTTGCCCTCGACCAGCACCAGTCGCACCGTCTTTGGTGTCAGGGACACACCAAGCACGATGTCCACGAAATCCTCCAAAGTCTTCGCCGAGCCATCAGTTCTCGTTGTCACTAGGGCTTGAACGCACGTGGCACGCCCTGATGTTTCATCGCCGTCGACGAGTCAGTCGTTACATCGGACGCGGCGGTCCTTAGCCCTCTCTTAGACCCTACCCGCGACGCCTGAGTCAGTGCCTGATGAAGTTTTGGTAGGACTTCGAGGGAGTCGGTCCGCGCTGGCCCTGGTACTTCGAGCCGACCGAGGCGCTGCCGTAGGGGTGCTCGGCGGGGCTGGTCAGACGCAGCAGACACAGCTGACCGATCTTCATGCCCGGCCACAGCGTGATCGGCAGGTTCGCCACGTTGGACAGCTCGAGGGTAATGTGCCCGCTGAAGCCGGGGTCGATGAAACCGGCCGTCGAGTGGGTCAGCAGACCCAGGCGCCCGAGCGAGGACTTGCCCTCCAACCGGCCGGCGAGATCGTCGGGCAGGGTGCAGCGCTCCAGCGTCGACCCGAGCACGAACTCCCCCGGATGCAGCACGAAGGGCTCGTCGGCCTTCGGTTCCACCAGCGTGGTCAGATCGTCCTGGCGCAGGGCGGGGTCGATGTGGGTGTACCGGGTGTTGTTGAAGACCCGGAAGAGGTTGTCGAGGCGGACGTCCACGCTCGAGGGCTGGATGAGGCTGTCGTCGAACGGGTCCAACGCCAGGCGGCCTGCGGAGATCTCGGCCCGGATGTCGCGATCGGAGAGCAGCACGCGACGAGCCTAGCGTCGGACGCGTGCGTCCCCGGCACCGCGCCGTTGACTAAGGAATCGATGGGTTTCTTGACGAAACTCTGTGTCTTCGCGAAGTGGGGCGGCACTCGCGAGACAGGCGTGACAGCATTTGCCAATGGGGCTGTTGAATCGTAATGGGGCCATCGTGACGTCGCTGTTGACGGCGTTCGCCGCCGCCACGTGCGTTGCCGGGCAGACCGCGTCCGCGGCGCCGTGTCCGGACGCCGAAATCGTGTTCGCCCGCGGGACCACCGAGGCGCCAGGGGCCGGCCCCGTCGGGGACGCCTTCGTCAGCGCCGTGCGGGCCCGGGTCGCGCCCAAGTCGGTCGACGTGTACGCGGTCGACTACCCCGCCACCATGGCGTTCTCGACCGCCATGCAGGGCATCGTCGACGCTCGAACGCACATCCTCGCCACCGCCGCGGCGTGCCCCACCACCAAGCTGGTGCTGGGCGGCTTCTCCCAGGGCGCGGCGGTCATGGGTTTCGTCACGGCGAGCGTGGTCCCCGACGGGGTGCGGCAAACCGACGTGCCCGCCCCCATGCCGGCCGAGATCGCCGACCACGTCGCAGCCGTCGCGCTGTTCGGCAAGCCCTCGGCGCGCTTCATGAACGTGATCAAGGATCCCGACGTCGAGGTTGGGCCCAACTACGTGGCCAAGTCGGTCGAACTCTGCGTCGACGACGACCTCGTCTGCGATCCGCACGGCCGGAGCTTCTCCGTGCACAACACCTACGTCGAGGCAGGCATGGTCGACCAGGCGGCGACGTTCGCGGCGCAACGACTGCAGGCGGCATGGGCTGCCGACGCGGCGGCTGCCGCGACCGGTGCCGAGCCGGGCCCCGCGGGCGTCGTCGACCAGGACCCGGCGCAGCACCTGGCACCGAGCGCCCCGACCGCCCCGGGAGCGGTGCCGCTGCCCGGGCCGACGGCGCTGACGTACTCGCCCACTCCGTAACCGAAAGCGTTCCGCCAGCTTTCGTCCCTAGACTGGCCGAGTGCGATTCTCCGTATGGCCGTCGACGACGCAACCGTGGGACGACGTGCTCGAACTGGCCCAGTTCTCCGACGACGGGTTCTGGCATTCCGTGTACGTCGCCGACCACTTCATGTCCCCCGGCGACGAGCCGGGCCGGACCAGCGACTGGCTGGAGGCCACCGCGGTGATGGCCGCGTTGGCCACCGTCACCTCGAACGTCCGGCTGGCCAACCTCGTGTTGTCGATGACGTTCCGGCACCCGGCCGTGCTCGCCAACCTCGCGGTGACGATCGACCGCATCAGCAACGGCCGCTTCACCCTGGGCCTCGGAGCCGGATGGCAGATCACCGAGCACGAGCAATATGGTTTGGCGCTCGGAGAACCCAAGGAGCGGGTAGACCGCTTCGCCGAGGGATTGGCCGTGATCTCGGGGCTGCTGACCAATGAGACGACGACGTTCGCCGGACAGCACTACCAACTGACCGACGCGCTGTGCGAGCCGAAACCGCTGCAGTCGCCACTGCCGCTGCTGGTGGGCGGGACGGGCCCGCGGATGCTGCGACTCATCGCGCGGCACGCCCAGGAGTGGAACCAGTGGTCCTCGCCGGGCGAGTTCGGCACCAACTCCGCGGCACTGGACGCGGCGTGCGAGAAGGAGGGCCGCGACCCGGCCACCGTCTGGCGCTCCACCCAGGCCGTGGTGATCGTCACCGATTCCGCCGAGGCCGAAGCCAAGGCGAAGGACGCCGCGGAGTCGATGCCGCAGCCCGTGGTCTACGGTCCGGCCGAGCGGATCGCCGAGGCCGCGGCGACGTGGCGCGACGAGGGCGTCGACGAGGTGATCGTCCCCGACTTCGGCATGCCCCGCGGTCCGCAGCGGCTGGACTCCTACCGGGCGCTGGCCGAGGCGTTCGCACCGCTGGCCTGACGGCGTCCCGCGCCGACGGAGGTGCTAGCCTTCGTGGTCACCAGCACTGCTGGTCAGGCCGATGTAGTTCAATGGCAGAACATCAGCTTCCCAAGCTGAATACGCGGGTTCGATTCCCGTCATCGGCTCTCGCGTTGAAAAGTTCATACCGCCACCACGGCGATGCCTACATTCGGTGAATTCTCGAGAACGTACAGACGGTTGTCATCGTCGTTCATCCGCACATACGACGGCGAGACCAGGCCGGTGATGGTTGCGATCACCGCGGGCGTACCGGTCACGTCGACGACCGAGACAGTCCCGTCGGCAGTGTTCGACACGTAGGCGCGGGTACCGCTCGAGTTGACCGCCACGTCGATCGACTGGTCGCCGGTGATGACTGACATGCCGGCCATGGTCTGGGTGTCGAGCACGGTAAGTGTGCCCGTGCCCTGATCGCCCGTGCCGCTCAAGCCGCTCTGCGCGACGAACAGACGCTTGCCGTCCCCACTCAGTGCCAGCCCCCAGGGTCCGTTGCCGACGGCGACCTTTCGCACGGCCGGGAACATCGCGGCCGTGTCGACCACCGAGATCGAATCCGTGTTGGGGTGGGCGGCGTAGATGAAGCGGTCGTCCGGGCTGATGACCATGCTGAACGAGAAGCTGTCGAGCTGATATCCGCCCACGGTACGCGGGCCGCCTTCGAGGTCGACCACTCCGAGCATGAGCGTCGTGGAGTCGGAGTAGTACAGCCGCCTACCGTCATTGGACCCCACCATCGACCAGACGGGGGGCCAGAACGTCGACGCCACTTGAGGGGAGAGCTTGAACTGCGTCTGGCGGTCCCCTAGCGAGGGCACGATCTCCACGGCTTCGAAGTCGTCCCAAGGAACCATGCCGCCGCTCAAGAAGTCCTTACCGATGGTTGCGATGTAGATCCGGCCATCGGGTGTGCCCGATCCGAGGACATCGGGTGGCACCGGGAAGGGACGATGGAAGTCCACGACGGCGATCGCTCCAGAGAACCTGGCGGGCGGGCCGATTTCCGCTATCTCCTTGGTACTGAGCTTGATTCGGCGTATCGCGTCACCGGTGCAGTAAATGGTGTCGTTGAAGTAGTCGAAGGACATCACACCGTTGGCCGGCAGCGGGATGCGATCGACGATCGTGTTCACCGGATCAGGCATCGTCCCAGCTTAGGGACCCCGAAGGCGCAGGTCAGCCGATCGCCTGAGAAACAGACAGCAGAGCTTGACCCTCCCCGAGGGGGACTTCACGCCGATGCAGTGCACGGGCAACGCCATTGCGGTTGAATCCACCCCGCAGCGGCTACCCCCACGCCGTGGTCGACTATGCGCAGCACACCGTGGACATCGCTCGCCGCAACGTCGCCGAGGGCGGGCGGCCATTCGCGACGGTCATCGTCCGTGACGGCGAGGTCCTCGCCGAGAGCCCGAACTTGGTCGCCCAAACCCACGACCCGACCGCGCACGCCGAGATCCTGGCGATCCGGGAGGCCTGTACACGACTGGGCACCGAGCATCTCGTCGGTGCCACGATCTACGTCCTCGCCCACCCGTGTCCGATGTGCCTGGGAGCGTTGTACTACTGCTCTCCCGACGAGGTGGTCTTCCTGACCACGCGCGAGGCCTACGAACCGCACTACGTCGACGACCGCCGTTACTTCGAGCTGAGCACCTTCTACGACGAGATGTCCAGGCCGTGGCAGGAACGCCGCCTGCCGATGCGCCACGACCCTCGCGAGGACGCCGTCGACGTGTACCGGTTCTGGCAGGAGCGCAACGGCGGGGAGCGACGCGTCGCGGACGCGCCGTGGTCCGAGGGCTGACGCGTCGATGGACGGACTCCCCGTCGGGATGCATGATGTGGCCATGCCCGACGACGTGTCCTCCCTTGCCGAGGAGAAGTTCGTGTCGCTGACCACGTTCAAGAAGAGCGGCGAACCCGTCGCCGGCGCAATGTGGTTGGCGCGCGACGGGGACGCCCTGGTGATGTGGACGCCCGCCGACAGCTGGAAGGTCAAACGTCTGCGCCGCGACAGCCGGGTGGAGCTGGCGCCCTGCGGACGCACCGGCACGGTGCCCGAGGGCGCCCGCACCACGACCGGCTCCGGGGTGGTCGACCCAGACCCGGCGGAGACCGCCAGAGTCGAGCGGCTCATCAAGGCCAAGTACGGCGTCGAGTTCTACGTCATCACGTTCCTCGAGCGAATCATCGCGCGCGGCAAGAAGGATCGCGTTGCCGTCCGCATCACGGTCGACGCCTGAGTCTGCCGCCGGCGGCGGCCGACCGGTCAGTGGTGGAACACCAAGAACGGTCCGTTCCCGAAGGGTTGCTGAAGCTCGGCGGCGTGCTTGACCGCGTCACCTGGTGTCGTGGTGATCTCGGCGTTGCCGGGGTGCTGGACGACGGTCACGTCCGCCAACGCGGCGGGGGCGGCGGCGATCGAAACCGCGGCAGCCGCGGCCAGCAATGCGCCAATGTAGTGAAACTTCATGTCGATCTCCTCGTAATGTCGATGTGTCTCAGCGGTCGTGGTCGAACTCAGAACGGACGGTCGACGAAACCTCCCGACGTGTCCAGCTCGTCCTGGTCGTCGACGTGGTACGTGGGCGCGGTCGAGGTCGTCGGATTGGTTCCGTAGGGGATGCCTGGGTTCGTATCGGCTCCGGCAGTCGGGGCGAGCACGACCGCAGCCCCCATCGCCGCGACCGCCCATGCCGCGGCCAAGCCGAGCCCGACCCTCGTCCCGCTAGCGTGTCTCATGCGCTCTTCCTCCTGAATATGATTGCCTGCTGGTGCTTCTCATACTTCGCCCGCACGGGGAGGGCCGGTAGACGGCTCACCTCTATGAGCCCACAAGGGTTCGTTGTGCGCCCCGGCGCATGACCGCCCGACTCGTGCCACCATCTACTCCATGCCTCTCAGTTCGCGCATGCCGGACCTCGGCGAGTTCGAGGTCTTACTGGCCGTCGCCGAAACGGGCAGTCTCGGCGCGGCCGCCAGGAAAGTCGGCTTGACCCAACAGGCGGTGTCGGCACGGCTGGCGTCGACGGAGGCCCGGATCGGCGTGCAGCTTGCGGTCCGAACGCCCCGCGGCTCGCAGCTGACGCCAGCCGGCGTCGTCGTCGCCGAATGGGCTCACCAACTGCTCGACGTCGCCCATCACGTCGACGCCGGCTTGGCGTCGCTGCGCACGGATGCCCGTAGCCGCATCAAGATCTCGGCCAGCCAAACCGTCGCCGAACAACTTCTGCCGCGCTGGCTGATGTCGTTGCGAGCAGCCGCGGCGCGCCGCGGCTCACCGGTACCGGAATTGACGTTGACCGCCACCAACAGCACCCACGCCGCCGAGGAGGTCGCGGGCGGCACGGCCGACGTCGGGTTCATCGAAAGCCCCGCGGCACCCAGAGGTCTGCGCAGCAAGGTGGTGGCTTCCGACGAGCTGGCGGTCGTCGTGGCCCCCGATCACGAGTGGGCGCGCCGACCCCGGCCGATCAGTGCCGCGAAGCTCGCTCAGACGCCGTTGGTGTCACGCGAAACCGGTTCGGGCACAAGGGATTCACTGAACGAGGCGCTGCGGCTGGCTGGGTGCGACCCCGAACGTCAGGCACCCCCGGTGATGGAGCTCTCCTCGGCCGCCGCGGTCCGGGCAGCCGTGCTGGCCAGCCAGGCACCCGCGGTGATGAGCCGTCTGTCCATTGCCGACGACCTCGCCTTCGGACGCCTCCGGGAGGTGTCCACCCCCGAACTCGACCTGCGTCGCCACCTGCGGGCCATTTGGGTGGGCGGCCGGACGCCCCCCGCCGGTGCGGTCCGCGACCTCCTCGGCCATATTCAGAGCATGCAGCGGTTGCAGCGGAGGGCGGCAGGAGGCTGACCCCGCGGACGTCGGCCACAAAATTCGCTTGTGCCCTCACAACGACTCCGCCGCTACCGGTGGGCGTCCGGCGTCGTCACCATGGACATGTGGCGCCATTGGGCACCACGTCTCGCGAACGACGAGGAGTGCTCTTCATGAACACGACGCATTACCGCTGGACGGTTCTCGGCGCCGGGCCCGCCGGGATCGCCACCGTGGGTCGGCTGATCGACTCCGGTGTGCCCGAGGCCGAGATCGCCTGGGTGGATCCTGAATTCGCAGTGGGCGACTTTGGAACCAAGTGGGCGGTGGTGTCCAGCAACACCCGCACCGGTGGATTCATCCATTTCCTGGAGTCGACCGCCGCGTTCGACTTCGACCGGGCACCACACTTCGCGATCCACGAGATCGACCCCATGCAGACCTGTCTGCTGGGGGCGGTGGCCGAGCCGTTGCACTGGATCACCAAGCGACTGGCCGACCGCGTCACCGCCCTGAAGGCCACGGCCACTCGCCTCGAGTTGGGCGGGCGCCGGTGGACGGTGCACACCGACGACACCGTGCTCACCTCCGACAACGTCGTCCTCGCCATCGGATCCGACCCTCGGACACTGAATTACCCTGCGCTGCGCGAGATTCCCCTCGACGTGGTCGTCGACCCGCTGAAGTTGGCCACCGAGAACCTCGACGGTGCCACCGTCGCGGTGTTCGGCGCGTCTCACTCCACGATGCTCGCGCTACCCAATCTGTTGAGCCAGCCGGTGGCCGAGGTCGTCGACTTCTACCAGCACCCACTGCGGTATGCCGTCGAGTTCGAGGACTGGACGTTGTTCGACGACACCGGCCTCAAAGGTCACGCTGCTCAGTGGGCTCGTGACAATCTCGACGGTCGACTCCCCGATCGTCTGAAGCGGTGCCACGTCGACGATCCTCGATTCGACGACATGCTGGCCCGATGCGACCGCGTCGTGTACACCGTGGGATTCGAGCCACGCCACGTCGCCGCACCACAGTGGGGCCCTCTGCGGCACAATCCCGCCAACGGCATCATCGCTCCCGGGCTGTTCGGCGTCGGCATCGCGTTTCCCGGTTACCGCGTCGACCCCACCGGATTCGGCGAACATCGCGTCGGCCTGGAGAAGTTCGCTCAACAACTCGACCAATGCCTTCCCATATGGCTACGGTACGGATCGTGACCGGCAGCGAACCGGACTACCGGTTCACCCTCGCCAACGAACGCACGTTCCTGGCGTGGATCAGGACGGCCCTGGCCCTGATCGCCGGCGGCGTCGCCGTCGCCCAGTTGCTTCCCCCGTTTCCCATCCCGTGGGGTCGGTCGGGGCTGGCGACGCTGCTGGTGGCCGCCGGAGCCGTGCTCGCCGTCGCGTCGGTCCGCCGCTGGCAGCAGGTTCAGCGCGCGATGCGCGACGACGACGTCCTGCCGCCGACGCGGCTGCCGGGCGCGCTCACCGCGTTCGTCCTCGTCGCCTGCGTGGGGGTGCTGGTCATGATTCTCCTGGGACGGTCATGACGCTGCAGCGGCAACGAACCCACCTTGGCTGGGAGAGAACCGCTTTCAGCTTCATCGCCGTGGCGATCCTGCTCGGCTTTCGCACCGGGGACACCCTGGTCCACGGGCATTCGTTGCTCGCGGTCCTCGCGCTGCTGGCGGCCGCGTACACCTGCGTCGCGCGCCGGCGTCAGCTCGGCGGGACCGACGACACCGTCGCGCCTGCGGGCTGGCAGGTCGGCCTGACCGGGGGTCTCACCGCCGCGCTGGGTGCCGGGTGCGCGGTCGCCATCTGGTCGTGACCGGCGTCGGCGCGCGTCCCCCGATGACGGCTGCCGTCGACGAGAATGGCGTGCGAGCCTTGTCGGTACGAGGCTGTATACCTGTAGCCGAATGGCCGTAGGACGCACGAGAGGGGTGGCGGTGGCACCGCGTATCACGCGTAAGCCCCAGGTGGTGAGCCTGTTCGCCGGCGCAGGCGGTTTCGACATCGCCCTCGAACGTGCTGGTTGGGACGTCGTCACCGCGACCGACCACGCCGCCGACGCCATGGACACCCTGCGCGCCAGCAAGGCCGCCGGCATCCCCATCACGGGGCGCCGCGGCAAGCACCTGGCCAGGACGACGCTGATCGAGCAGGACGTCGCGACGCTGACCGCCGAGGAGCTGTGCCCGCGCGGCGCCGCCGCGGACTGGCGTCCGGACCTGCTCGCCGGCGGCCCGCCGTGCCAGCCGTGGTCGTCGGCCGGCCACCAGAAGGGCTTGAAGGATTCCCGCGGCCAGTTGATCGCGCACATGATCCGCCTCGTCGACGAACTCCGGCCTCGCTACGTGCTCTTCGAGAACGTGCGCGGCCTGGTCACCGCGGTCGGTCCGAACGGGGCGCCGGGGGAGGTCCTTCGCAGCATCCAGCACGACCTGTGGGACCAGGGTTACGTGAGCCGCGTGGCCACGCTCAACGCCGCCGACTACGGCGCCGCGCAGCGCCGCGTGAGGTTGTATCTGATCGCCACCGCCGACCACGAGCTGCCGGAGTTCCCCGAGCCCACCCATCATCGGTATGGCGAGAACGGTCTCAAGCCCTGGGTGTCCCTCGGAGAACTGCTGGATTCCTTGCCGCCCGCGCCGCCGGACGCCGTGGTCCGGCCCACCGGAGTCGACGGCGACGCGCTGAGGCAGCTGGCTCCGGGCACCGGACTGCGCACCAAGGGCCGCGTGATGAACAACCGTCCCGGCGGCCAGTGGGGCTACCGGCAGGACGCCTTCCTGGCCAACCTGTCGCTGCCGTCTCGGACCATCCGCACCGCGGCCACCCCGGACTGGGTCCGGCTGCCTGGTGACCATGACTTGCGCCGCCTCACCTGGCAGGAATGTGCCGCGCTGCAAGGGTTTCCGCGAGAGTGGCGGTTCGCCGGAAAGACCAGCAACTTCTTCCGTCACATCGGCAACGCGGTTCAGGTCGACGCCGTCGAGGCCATCGGCCGAACCCTGTTCGACGCGGTGCGCAACGGCCCCGCCGAGACCCCGCCCGCGATGCCGCCGTGGCCGGACTACCTGACCAAGCGTGTTCGCTACACCGAGGCCGAACACCGGGTCAACGGAAGCCTGCGGACCAGGATCCTCGCCAAGCACTAGCGTGTCGGCCGAACCCGGGCAGCCACGGTGGCAGACTCGGCCTGTGTCGCCACCGTTCGTCGCCCCGCCCCGGTGGTCGACGCCGGAGCTGAAGGCCGCCCGCGATGCGTCGGAGGACGCCTTCACCCATCTTCGCCGCGAGGAGGGCCCCAAGGCCTTCGAGCTGGTGTACAACCAGCTCCGGCCGCGCGTGGAACAGGTGTTCGAGGCCTCCGACGACATTCAGAACCTCACGGGCAAGGTCTTCGAGGCCGACCCCCAGGCCTGGCAGGCCTGCCGTTATCTGTGCGGTCCGCCGATCAGCCAGGAGGATCTGTGGACCCTCGTGGGCGGGCCGAAGTTCCGCTCCGTGCCGCCGGACTACGCCGAGGACACCGCCGAGGCCATTCGCGACGTCGTCGACCCGGTGCGGTTCCCCTGGCTCGTCCAGGGTCGGCCCCCGTGGCCGGATGAACGGGACGCCGCGATCATGGCGACGACGGTGCTCTGGGCCGCGCAGCAGACCGGCACGGAACGACGCGGCGAGGCCTCGTCGCGGCAGGAGACCTCGACGGCCAAGACACTCGACGACGCCGGCCTGACACTCGAACCCTCCCGCACGCCAATCCAATTCATCGACGACATGCCGCGCGGCGGTTACAGCAGGGAACGGCGCCTGGCCGGGGCCAAGTGCGACGTTCCGGCCCGGCTGTTCGACGGCCGGCTGCTCGCGCTGGAGTGCAAGGTGTCCAACGGCCCCAAGAACGGGTGGAAGCGGGTCAACCGCGAGGTGGGCGGCAAATCCGACGCGTGGAGAGCCCACTTCGGAGCTCAGGCGCTGACCGGGGTGATCCTCGCCGGAGTCTTCGACCTGTCGTGCCTCATCACCGCCCAGGACCGCGGTGTCGTCATCCTCTGGGAACACGACCTGACCCCGCTACGGGAGTTCGTCGAGTCGACCTCGGCCTGAGCGGCTTTCGACGATTCGTCTGACAGTCGCGGCAGCCTCGTCGGGCGTCTCGTGCTCCCAGATGCGGATCGACTGCCAGCCGGCGTCGCGCAGCGCCCGATCGGTCGACCGGTCCCGCGCCACGTTCCCGTCGATCTTGGCCACCCAGAAGTCGTTGTTGCGCTTCGGAGTCGTCGCATGCAGAGGGCACCCGTGCCAGAAGCACCCGTCGACGAAGACCGCCACCTTCGCCCGCCGAAAGACGATGTCGGCTTCGCGGCGTAGCGCCGGGAGCGGCCGTTGATGGATGCGATACCTCAGTCCGGCGGCGTGCAGCCGCGACCGCAGCGCCAACTCGACGGCCGTGTCACGGCGGCGTTGGCGTTGCATGCGGGCCGACGTGGCCTGGTCGGTGTGCAGGTCGAAGCCCAGAGGTTTGTCTCGGGACACCGCCTCACGGTAGCCCCGGGGACGAATCTCGGTTGCGGTCGGCACCCGTAATGCGATGCGATGACTCCATGACGGTGACGGCGACCATCTGGCCTCTCTTCGGCCTCCATGCGTCGACGCCGATGCTGACGCTGCACTACGTCACCGACGACCTCGCCGCGGAGCTGGCCGAGCTGGCCACCCACGGCATCCACGACCCGGCCACCATGCCCTTCTCCGAGCCGTGGACCGATGCCGAACCTCCCGAGCTGCAGCGCAACACCGTTCGCTACTTCTGGCGCTGCCGGGCCGAGACCACCACTGCCGACTGGCATCTCAACTTGGCGGCTCGTGACCACGACGGCACGTTGCTGGGTGTGTGCACGTTGAGCGCGGCACACTTTCCCACCACCCGCACCGTGACGACGGGATCGTGGATCGGTCGCCGGTATCAAGGCCGGGGCCTTGGCCGCGAGATGCGTCAGGCCGCCTTGCACCTGATCTTCGCCGGGTTGCACGGCGAAGTGGCCGCCACCCGGGCGTGGCACGACAACGCGGCCTCACTCGGTGTCACCCGCTCCCTTCCGTACACCGAGCAGGCATCCGTTCAGGAACCTCGGCGCGGCCGACCGGACACCATGTTGGTGTTCACGATGGACCGACGGCAGTGGCAAACCATTGGCCGCAGCGACATCCGAGTCGGCGGGGTCGAGCCCGTCCGCGACTTCCTCGGTATCACGGCGCAACGGTGACGGCATCGCGTCGAAACCCTCAAATGAGTCCGTCAGCAAATTGAACGGATACGATCGTCGGACTATGACGCACGCCGCAGAGCCCGACGAGGAGCCGGTGGCCCCGCCGCCCCCTCCCCCTGCGCGATCCCCGTGGCGATGGGCCACCGCAGTGCTGGCCGTCGTCGCGGTGGCGTCCTC
>Ga0102593_1002488_pt1 | contig 13972 bp, 13 predicted proteins | sample AraplaCol_mMS_r2_2_FD_76862 | JGI IMG/M metagenome (GOLD analysis project Ga0102593, IMG submission 76862) | Arabidopsis root microbial communities from North Carolina, USA - plate scrape MF_Col_mMS_r2 (SPADES assembly) (version 2) | ecosystem: Host-associated > Plants > Roots > Endosphere...
TCGCGCACCGGCACGGTCGTGATGGGCGGCCAGGTGACCGTGCTGCCGGCGGCGGTGTCGCACGGCTCGCTGACGGTCTCGATCTCCGAGAACACGCAGGTCAACCAACCCAACGAATTCAGCCGCGGCCAGACCGTGGTCACGCCGCAGTCCAGCGTCGAAGCCAGCCAGGACGGCGGTCGCATGTTCCTGTTCCAGGGCGGCACGTCGCTGGAGCAGATCGTCCGCGCGGTGAACGCCGTGGGCGCCGCGCCCGGCGACATCGTGGCGATCCTGGAAGCGCTCAAGCAGGCCGGGGCGTTGCGGGCGGAGCTGGAAGTCATCTAGTGGCGCCCGAACGCCATCACCGCACACGTAGCCCGGGTCAGCGGAGCGCACCCGGGCTTCGTGCGTTCAAGGCGCCCCACCCCGGGTGCGGCTTCGCCTTACCCGGGCTACGCAAGCGCAGTCAGGCACAACTCTTGCCTTGACCCCACCATGCACCTGCGCCCCGCCCTTTCCCAGCCGCTTTCGACGCCGAGCACCGACGGTGCCCCGCGCGCCGACCGCTCGCGCGTGGAATACGCGGCGCAGCAGCTGGAAGCGCAGTTCGCGCAGATGCTGGTGAAGTCGATGCGCAGCGCGTCCTTCGGCGATTCGCTGATGGGCGACAACTCGACCTACCGGGACATGTACGACCAGCAGCTCTCGCGCGAGATCGCGAAGGGCCGCGGCCTCGGCCTTGCGCCGATCATCGTCCAGCAGCTCACGCGCAACGCCGGCGGCGCCGGCGCCACCGTCACGCCGGAAGCCGGGTTTCCGATGACGCCCGCCGCGTCCCCGATGTCGCTCTCGCTCACGCCCAGCAGCGATGGCGTCTCGCTGTCCGCGCTCGCCACGCCCGCGTTGCCGAAGATCGAAAGCGCTCCGGTCGAATGCGATCCGAATGCGAAGCTCGACTGCTCCAGCCCCGAAGCCTTCGTGCGTTCGGTGTGGCCGCACGCGCAGCGCACCGCGCAGGAACTGGGCGTGGATCCGAAGGCACTGGTCGCGCAGGCCGCGCTGGAAACCGGCTGGGGCCGGCGCCTGGCGAAAGACGGCGGCGACGTCACCTCGCACAACCTGTTCGGCATCAAGGCCGGTTCGAAGTGGAGCGGTTCGCGCGTCAACGCCGGCACGCATGAATACGTCGGCGGCACGCGCGTGAGCGAGCGTGCCGACTTCCGCGCCTACGGCTCCATCGGCGAAAGCTTCGACGACTACGCCAAGCTTCTGAACAACCCGCGCTACGCACAGGCGCGCGCGGCCGGCGGCGACACGCGCCAGTTCGCGCAGGCGCTGCAGAAAGCCGGCTACGCCACCGACCCCGCCTACGCCGCGAAGATCAACGCGATCGCCGAAGGCGCCACGCTCAACCGCGCGCTCGCCGCGCTCGACGGCAACACCAGAGGCTGACGATGGCCAACGTCCTGTCCACCGGCACCGGCGCCCTGATCGCGTTCCAGCGCGCACTGGCGACCGTGAGCCACAACGTCGCCAACGTGGCGACCGACGGTTATTCGCGCCAGCGCGTGGAGCTGTCCACGCGTTCGCCCACCGACATGGGCTACGGCTACGTCGGCAACGGCGTGCAGGTGACCGATGTGCGCCGCATCGCCGACCAGCTCGCCAACACGCGCCTGCTGGAAAGCGGCGGCGAACTCGCCCGCGCACAGCAGCTGTCCGGCCTCGCCTCGCGCGTGGACAGCCTGTTCTCCGACAAGGCCACCGGCCTTGCGGGGGTGTGGTCGAACTTCTTCGACGCCACCACGGGCCTGACCAGCAATCCGGCCTCCGCCGCCGCGCGCGAGGACGTGCTGGCCGATGCGAAGTCGCTCACCGCGCGCTTCAAGCAGCTCAACAACCAGCTCGATTCGCTCAACAACGAAGTCAACAGCGGCCTGCGCAGCAGCGCCGAGGAAGTCAACCGCATCGGTGCGGAGATCGCGCGCCTCAACGGCGAGATCTCCAGCAGCCCGAACAACGTTTCCAACGACCTGCTCGACCAGCGCGACCGCCTGGTCTCGCAGATGGTCGAGTTCACCGGCGGCACCGCCGTGCAGCAGGGCGACGGTTCGCTCAACGTGTTCACCTCCGGCGGACAGGCGCTGGTGGTGGGCAACACGTCGAGCAAGCTCACGGTGGCGACCGATCCTTACCGCCCCGAGCGCGTCCGCCTCGCGCTGGACGGCAACGGCCAGCAGATCCAGCTCAACGATGCCTCGCTGGGCGGCAAGATCGGCGGCCTGATGGATTTCCGCAGCAAGGTGCTCGATCCGGCGCAATCGGAACTGGGGCGCATCGCCGTGGGCCTGGCCGACGCGTACAACCAGCAGCACCGCGCCGGCATGGACCTCAACGGCCAGATGGGCACGGACTTCTTCAACATCCCCGCGCCGCGCGTCAACGGCAACGCGAACAACACCGGCAGCGGCACGCTGACGGCGAGCGTGGGCGATCTTTCCAGACTCGACGGCCAGAACGTCGTGCTGAAGTTCGACGGCACCGCGTGGAGCGCCACCCGCGCCGACACCGGCGCGAACGTGCCGCTCACCGGCACCGGCACGGCGGCCGATCCGCTGGTGATCAACGGCGTCGAACTCGTCGTCGGCGGTGCGCCGGCCGCGAACGACCGCTTCCTGCTGCAGCCCACCGCGGGCGCGGCGGGTGGCATCAGCGTCGCCATCGACGATCCCAACCGCATCGCTGCCGCCACGCCGGTGAAGGCGAAGGCGGAACTGGACAACGTCGGCACCGGCAAGATCGGTTCGGTGAAGGTCACCGATTCGGCCAACGCCAACCTGCTGACGCCGGCCGACATCGAATTCATCGACGGCACGCAGTACACCGTCAACGGCGCGGGACCTTACACCTACACCGCGGGCCAGCCGATCACCGCCAACGGCTGGAGCCTCAGCCTCGACGGCGTTCCCGCCGCGGGCGACAAGTTCAGCGTCGGCAGCACGGGCGCCGGTTCCAGCGACAACGGCAATGCGATCGCGCTGGGCAACATCGACGATGCGAAGGCGTTGAACGGCGGCACGGTATCGCTCAACGGCGCGCTCGGCGGCCTGACCACGACCATTGGCTCCGCCGCGCGACAGGCCGACTACGCGGCCGAAGCGCAGCAGGTGCTGTACGACCAGGCGCAGTCGGCGCGCGATTCGGTTTCCGGCGTGAACCTCGACGAGGAGGCAGCGAACATGCTTCGTTTCCAGCAGGCCTACCAGGCCGCCGCGCAGGTGATTTCCACCGCCGACACCATGTTCCAGTCCCTGCTCAGCGCGGTGCGCGGATGAACAATCGCATTTCCACCAGCGGCGCCTACCAGTTGCAGCTGGGCACGATGCTGCGCAAGCAGTCGGGCCTGTCGCACACGCAGCAGCAGCTCGCCTCGGGCCAGCGCCTGGTCACGGCGAAGGACGATCCGGTCGCGGCCGGTACGGCGGTGTCGCTGGATCGCGCCACCGCCGAACTCGAACGCTTCGGCGAGAACGCCAACCTGCTGGGCAATCGCCTGAACCTGCAGGAAAGCGTGCTCGCGCAGGCGGGCGACCGTCTTGCGCGCGTGCGCGAGCTCACCATCCAGGCCAACAACGCCGCGATGTCGAGCGAGGACAAGAAGGCGATCACGGCCGAGTTGAAGGTGATCCGCGACGAGATGATCGGACTGGCCAACAGCCAGGACGGCAGCGGCCGCTACCTGTTCGGCGGCACCGCCGACGACCACGCACCGTTCGTGGTGAGCGGCGGCAACGTCAGTTACACCGGCGACCAGCGCCAGCGTCGGGTGGAAATCGCGCCGGACCAGTTCGTGTCCGACACGCTGGCGGGCAGCGAGCTTTTCATGCGCGTGAAGGCCGGCGACGGCCGCATCAATGGCGCCGCCGCCACGACCAACACCGGCAGCGGCGTGCTGATGGAATTCGGCCTGGACGCATCGGGCAGCTGGGGCGGCGGAAGCTTCTCCGTCGCCTTCACCGCGCCCGACACCTACGAACTTCGCGACGCCACAGGCACGGTCATCAGCACCGGCACCTATGTGAGCGGCGAAGGCATCAACGTCGGCGGCCTGAACCTGCGCATCGACGGCGCACCGGCCGCGGGCGACAGCTTCTCGATCGGTCCGGCGAAGACCAACGACGTGTTCGGCATGATCGACGACCTGGTCACGGCGTTGGAAATGCCCGACGACTCTCCGGTCCAGCGCGCGGCGCAGCAGAACGCCCTGCAGGCCTCGCTGCGTGACGCGGCGACGGCGCAGGAGCATTTCATCGACGGCCGCGCCACCGGCGGCGCCCAGCTGGCGGCGATGGACAGTGCCGCCGAACTACGCGAAGCGCAGTCGGTGACGCTGGAAACCACGCTGTCGGGCATCCGCGACCTGGACTACGCCGAGGCCATCAGCCGCTTCCAGCTGGAAAGCACGGCGCTGCAGGCGGCGCAGAAGGCATTCATGAAGCTGCAGTCCAGTTCGTTGTTCGATTTGATGTAGCCGGGAATGGGGAATCGGGAATAGGGAATAGGGAATCGTGGAGCGGGGTGTCCCACAACGTCCAACCGAAACGCAACTGCGAGCGAAAGTGCAACCGCGCCCGCATCGCGCTCTTCCGATTCCCGATTCCCCATTCCCGATTCCCCCCGAACCGTGACGCTCTTCCCCGATTCCCCATTCCCGATTCCCCCCGAACCGTGACGCTCTTCCCCGATTCCCCATTCCCGATTCCCGATTCCCCGAACTTGTCAACCAGGAGCTAAAGGTTTCGAAACCCGGGCCGCTACCTAGATCAGCAGCGGCAAGGGCCGGCAACACCGACCAACCACTGCGGTCTTGCCGGCCGGCGAAGTGCTTCGCCGGTGCCCTAACCGAAACCTACGGAGAATCACCATGGCACAAGTCATCAACAGCAACGTGATGTCGCTCAACGCCCAGCGCAACCTGGGCACCAGCAGCGCCAGCCTCGGCACCACCATCCAGCGCCTGTCGTCGGGCCTGCGCATCAACAGCGCGAAGGACGACGCCGCCGGTCTGGCCATCTCCGAGCGCTTCAGCACGCAGATCCGCGGCCTCGACGTCGCCGTGCGCAACGCGAACGACGGCATCTCGCTGGCCCAGTCGGCCGAAGGCGCGATGGTCGAAATCGGCAACAACCTGCAGCGCGTCCGCGAGCTGTCGGTGCAGTCGGCCAACGCCACCAACTCGCAGTCCGACCGTGACGCGCTGAACGCCGAAGTCACGCAGCTGGTTTCGGAAATCGACCGCGTCGCCAACCAGACCAACTTCAACGGCACCAAGCTGCTCGACGGCTCCTTCGCCGGCGCGCTGTTCCAGGTCGGCGCCAACTCGGGCCAGACCATCGCCGTCAACAGCATCGTCGACGCCAACGCCAACGCGCTGGGCAAGGCCCAGTTCGCCGCCGCGACGACCTCGACCGCCGCTGTCGCCGGTGGTACCGCCACCGCGACCGGTTCCTACGCCGGCATGTCCATCAACGGCGTGACCGTCGACAGCTTCAACGTCGGCATCGGTGACGGCGGTGCGGACGTGTCCAAGAAGCTGGCCGCCGCCATCAACGACAAGATGGACCAGACCGGCGTCTACGCCTCGCTGGACTCGACCAACAAGCTGACGCTGACCTCGCTGACCGCTGGCAAGGACCTGACCTTCACCGCCGGCACGCTGACGGGCGGCACGGGCATCACGATGGCCGAGGCCGGCATCGCCGCCGGTACCGCCGCCGCGGGCAGCACGAAGTACATCAAGGACCTGAACATCTCCAGCTTCACCGGTGCGCAGCAGGCGATGGAAATCGTCGACAAGGCGCTGACCAGCGTGAACTCGGCCCGCGCCGACATGGGTGCCGTGCAGAACCGCTTCACCTCGACCATCGCCAACCTGCAGGCGACCGGCGAGAACCTGAGCGCCTCGCGCAGCCGTATCCGCGACGCCGACTACGCGAAGGAAACCGCGGAGCTGACCCGCACGCAGATCCTGAGCCAGGCCGGCACCGCGATGCTCGCCCAGGCCAACGCCGTACCGCAGAACGTCCTCAGCCTGCTGGGCTGATCCACCGCCAGACGGGACGCGAGATCCGCGTCCCGATGGCACCCCGGTGGGATGCGCGCGAACGCATCCCACCGGTTTTTTCCGAAAGGGAGTTGCCATGACCGCACATCGTTCGCCCCGTCCCACGCCGCGCATCGCGGTCCACGGTCGACGCGGAAGGTAAGCGGTCATGGCCATTTCAACGCTCGGTTCGGGCCTCGACATCCCCTCGCTGGTTTCCCAGCTGGTCGCCGCCGAACGCTCGCCGGTCGAAAGCCGCATCGCCCGTGGCGAGAACGCGGCCAAGACGCAGCTCTCGGCGATCGGATCGCTCAAGAGCGTCTTCTCCAGCCTGCAGACCGCGCTGGAGAAACTGCGCAAGGACGGCGGCACCGACGCGCGCACGGCCACCGTCCAGGACAAGGCCGGCTTCACCGCATCGGCCGACACCACCGCGGCCGTGGGCGACTACAAGATCGAAGTCGAATCGCTCGCCACCGCGCACCGGCTTACCTCGCCGGCGAAAGCCGCGGACGCGAAGATCGGCACCGGCAAGCTCGTCATCGAAGCAGGCGACACGAAGATCGAAGTCGACATCGTCGAAGGCCGCAACACGCTGTCCGACATCCGCTCGGCGATCAACACCGCCGCCGCCGGCAAGGGCGTGCAGGCCAGCCTGGTGAATGCCGACGGCGGCCAGCACCTGGTGCTGACCGCGGTCGATTCGGGCCTCGAAGGCAAGCTGCGCGTCACCAGCAGCGGCGGCGACGGCGGATTGTCGGTGCTGGACTACGATCCCGGCGTGTCGACGTCGATGACCGAAACCGTCGCGGCGAAGGATGCGGTGGTGAAGGTCGACGGCCTCACGCGCACCTCCAGCAGCAACAGCCTCACCGACCTGCTGCCGGGCGTGACGCTCAACCTCACCGAGGCCAAGCCCGGCGAGACCTTCAGCCTGAAGGTCGCCACCGACAACACCGCGGTGAAGGCCACGCTGCAGTCGTTCGTGACGGCGTACAACGCATCGATCAGCCTGACCAAGTCGCTCACCGCCTACAACGCGGACACGAAGACGGCCTCGGCGCTGACCGGCGATTCGATGGTGCGCGGCCTGCAGAGTTCGTTGCGCAACATGGCCAGCGAGAACGTCGTCGCGTTCAAGTCGCTGGGCCTGTCGATCGCCACCGACGGCACGCTCACGCTCAACAGCAGCACGCTCACCAAGGCGCTGGGCGAGGATCCGGGCGCGCTGTCGCGCCTGTTCTCCGGCGATGAAGGTTACGGCGCGGACCTGGAAGGCATGCTCGACAGCGTGCTTGAAACCGATGGCCTGCTCGACTCGCGCACCGACAGCCTCAATGCGCGCATCAAGACCTACGACAAGCAGTACGAAGACCTCGATCGCCGCATGGAATCGCTGCAGACCCGCTACACCGCGCAGTTCACCGCGATGGAACAGATGGTCACGCAGCTGCAGAGCTCCAGTGGCTTCCTTTCGCAGCAATTGAGCTAGACGTAACACCGGAGATCACCGCCATGCTGGGCGCACACCGCAACTACGCCAATCAGTACCGCAGCACCGGCGTCAGCGCCGCCGTGCTGGAAGCCGATCCGCATCGCCTCGTCGCACTCATGCTGTCGGGTGCACGCGATCGCATCCGCCTGGCCGGCGCGTGCCTGGAACGCGGCGACATCCCGCGCAAGGCCAAGGCCATCAGCGATGCCAGCGGCCTGATCACCGGCCTCTCCGGCGCGTTGAACCTGGATGCCGGCGGCGAGATCGCGCAGGGCCTGCAGTCGCTGTACGACTACGCGCAGCAGCGCCTGCTGGTCGCCAACAGCGACAACGATGCCGACGCACTGACCGAAGTCGACGGCCTGCTCGGCGACATCGAGTCGGCCTGGCTCGCGATCGCACCGAAGGCGCCGTGATGGCGACGGCCGCCACGCCCACCGTTCCCGTCCTGCCCGAAGCGGAAGTCCGCGCGGCGATGCATGCGCAGCAGTGGGAAGTCGCGATCGGCCTGCTCGCCGAGCACGACCGCGTGCTTCGCGAAGCGCTGGACTCGGCCGAGCTCTCGCAACTGTCGGCACAGCCGTGGCGCGAACTGCTGGAGCAGCAGAACGCGCTGCTCGGCGACCTGGTGACGATGCGCGACGAAACCGGGGCGATCCTGGCCCGCATGGGCCGCGAGCGCCGTGGCGCGCTGGCCTACCGGAGCTTCGCCGGATGACGTGGCAGGCGGCCGAAACGGAACTGTTCGGCGACGTGCTGGTCCACCAGGACCGGCGCCCGGCGGCGTTCCTGCCCGGCCCGACCGATCCGGCCGTCGCGCACGTCGCGGCCGCCCGCGCCGAAATGCTGCTGACCTCGCTGGCGCTGAGCGATGGCATTCGTGGTGAAGGCCCGCGCAGCGAGGACGGCGACGAACACGCCGAACCGTCCTCCGCGTTGCAGCGCGTGGAAGCCAAGCTCGACCTGGTGCTGGGCCTGCTCGGCACGATGATGGCCGAGCGCGGCGACCTTCCGCCGCCGACCGTGCTGCGCTGGTCCACGCGCGGCGCGCGCATCGACATGCTCGGCGACGCACTGGCGATCCGCCCCGGCGCGCGCGGCGTGCTGCGCGTGCAGCCGGCCGACTGGCTGCCCGACTGCATCGAGCTGCCGGCCCACGCGATCGCCGTCGACGGCGCCCGCGCCTGGCTCGCCTTCGAACCGCTGACCCCGCCGCTGGCCGACGCACTGGAACGGCACCTGTTCCGCCTGCACCGCAGGCAGGTGGCGGAGAGCCGGCGGTTGCGGTGATCCGCTAGTAACCCTTGTAGCCCGGGTAAGCGCAGCGCACCCGGGGTTGGGCGTGACAGCTCCCGGCTGCGCTCCGCTTACCCGGGCTACACAAGAGCCGTCATCCCGGCGAAGGCCGGGACCCAGGCCCGCGGCGCGTGGGTACTCCGACACACGACCCCAACCTCACCGTCATTCCAGCGAAAGCTGGAACCCATTTTGATTTGTCTTTTTGTAGCCCGGGTAAGCGAAGCACACCCGGGGGCAGGCCGCGACTGAGTCACAGAAAATCGCAGCGCGGTAACGGTGCAACGCGCTGCGGCGCGTTGATCGCTATAGGGGCTGGGTTGCCTCGGGGCGCGGTGCGCTCCGCTTACCCGGGCTACAAGAGCAGGCATCGCGAATGCGTGCGTGATCGCATGCCCCGACCCTCACCCCTCTCCTGGAGGGAAGGGGGCTAAAGCCGGCACGCGTGGAACAAAACGCGTCGGCTCCTTTCGGCAAAACGCCCAAAGTGAATGCGACGGCCCCTTCAAAAAGCCCCATACCCGCCCGTCCGGTACCCCAGCGCACGGTGAAACATTTGTCGGCCCCGTCACATTCCCGGCGTGAACGAATGGTCCCTCCGCGTCACCTCGGCTAAGGTGCTCCGACGGAGAGTTGACGCTTTTGGGGAACGGAGTTGGGCTCGGGGCTGTTGCGTGTACTGATCTGCGACGACCACACATTGGTCCGGGCGGGGCTTCGGCGCCTGCTGGAGTCGTTCGCCGACATCGAAGTCGTGGCCGAAGCCGCCAACGCGGATCAGGCCGTCGTGGGCTCGCGCCAGCACCGGCCGGACATCGTCCTGCTCGACCTCTCCATGCCCGGCCGCAGCGGTTTCGAGGCGCTCGTCGAACTGCGTCGCGACCAGCCCGAATGCCGCGTCGTGGTGATGTCCATGCACGACGATCCCACCCATGTCCGCGAAGCCCTCGCCCGAGGCGCCAGCGGTTTCGTGGTCAAGGAAGCCGCCCCGGCGGAACTCGAGATCGCCCTTCGCGCCGCCGCCGCCGGCCGCACCTACCTCAGCCCGCAGGTTTCGGCCCCGCAGCTGTTCGCGCGTCCGCGCAGCGAGGAAGGCGTCGACGCCCTGCCGCCGCGCCAGCGCGAGATCCTGGCCGCGCTCGGCGCCGGCCGCACCAGCAAGCAGATCGCCGCGGACCTGGGCATCAGCGTCAAGACCGTGGAAACCCACCGCGCCCGCATCATGGCGACCCTGGGCTGCCGCAACGCGATCGAACTGCTGCGCATGGCGATGCGGTTGCACGATCGGCCGGCCGGCTGAGTCCTGACGTAAACGCAGGATGGGTTTCGTCGCGCGAAACCCATCGTTTTTGCGCATGAATGATGGGTTTCGCGTTGCGAAACCCATCCTACGTCGGGGTTCCGGCACCCGCCTCTGGCCCACACATTGCAGCACCCCCACGACGCCACGAACCCGACGCGACCTCCGCGCCAAATCATCGTCACAAACCCCAACAGTGACGATCTCATCTCCGTGCCCATTCGCGTCACTGCCTGACGCACGCGAACAGGCCCAGTCGGAAACACGTCGCAATGTAAGGGCCACCCTTACACACCTACAGGTATTCCCCGGCGCATGTCCGGGAATGCCCCGATTCGTTTGCCGTCACCTTCACATCACGATGACTTCCGTGCCGCCGGCTCCGGCGGATGGGGACGCAAACGTGAAGGCAACCATCAGTCCGAAGCTCGGACTCGGCGTCAACCTGACGCCGCAACTGCTGCAGTCGATCCGCCTGTTGCAGCTCACCGCGCCGCAGCTCGAACTCGAGCTTCGCCAGGCGCTGGAGCGCAACCCGCTGCTCGAACAGGACGAGGCCGAGGACGAGGGGGTCGACTGTCTGGCCGATGCGCAGCTGGAAACCGCCGCGTGGGACGAACTGCCCGAACCGTCGTTCGTCTCCGGCGGCAGCGCCGGCGGCGAGTTCGACGACGACGCCGCTTCGCGCATCGCCGACGGGGAGTCGAGCGATCCGCGCGTGCGCCTGCTGCAGTCGCTCTCGCTGCAGTGGAAGCCGCGCGACGTCGAACTGGCCGCGTGGTGGCTGGACCAGTGCGACGATCGCGGCTACCTGGAAGCCGCCCTCGACGAACTGCACCTGCTCGGTGCGAACACCTGCAACGTCGATGCCACGGAACTGGAAATCGTCCGCCAGCGCCTGCTCCACGGCGAATGGGCGGGCGTCGCCGCGGTCGACGCGGCCGAATGCCTCAACGCGCAGCTCTCGCTCCAGCCCGAATCGGCTGCGCGCACGCTCGCCTCGCGCATCCTCGTCGACCACATCGACCTGCTCGCGATGCACGACGAAGCCGCGCTCGCCAAGGCCCTGAAGGCCGACGCGGACGACGTGCGCGAAGCCGTCGCGCTGATCCTCACCCTGCGCGCGCATCCCATCGCCGATGCGGCCGTCAACGAACGCGACATCGTGGTGCCCGACGTCGTCGCCTGGCGCGCCGATGGCCGCTGGCATGTCGCGCTCAACGGCCGCACCGCACCGCGCCTGCGCATCGCGCCGCATTGCGAACGCGCCCTGTCGGATGCGCCCGGCGACGTGTCCGCGCTGCGCGGCCTGCTCGACGAGGCGCGCTGGCTGGTGCGCGGCGTGACGATGCGCAACGACACGCTCCTGCGCACCACGCAGGTGCTGGTCGACCGCCAGCGCGCGTTCCTGGAGCGCGGCGAGGAAGCCATCGCGCCGCTGACGCTGCGCGAAGTCGCCGATGCCATCGGCATGCACGAATCCACCGTCTCGCGCATCACCAGCGGCAAGTACCTGCAGACCCCGCGCGGCACGATCGAACTCAAGCGCCTGTTCGCGGTGCGCCTGGAAGGCGCCGAGGTTTCCGGCAGCGCGGTGAAGGCCATGGTCAAGCGCCTGATCGACGACGAACCCTCGCACGCCCCGCTGGCCGACGACACCATCGCCGGCCTGCTCGCCCGCCAGGGCGTGCGCGTGGCGCGCCGCACCGTCGCCAAGTACCGTGACCAGCTGGCCATCGCGCCGGCGCGCCAGCGCCGCCGTCCGGCCGTCGCACTGGCCAAGGCAGGTTGAAACCATCATGCGTGAACTGCGAATCCTCATCGTCGACGACCATCCGGGCTTCATCAGCGCGGCGATCCGCCATCTGCGCAAGCAGCCGTGGGCGAATGTCGTCGGCACCGCCGGCAACGGCATCGAAGCCATCACCCAGTGCGAGACGCTGCGTCCGGACGTGGTGCTGATGGACATGGCGATGCCGGAAATGGGCGGCCTGCAGGCCGCGCGCCTGATCAAGGCGCAGGACGAACCCCTGCCCTTCATCGTCATCGCAAGTCATTTCGACGACACCGAGCATCGCGAGCACGCCCTGCGTGCCGGCGCCGATGCCTTCGTCAGCAAGCTGGCCTACATCCAGGACGTCCTCCCGCTGCTGGAGCGCCTGGCCACGGAAGAATCCCCATGAGCGAGTCGCGCATCCTCCTGATCGACACCGACATGGCGCGCGCCGAACGCGTCGCCACGTTGCTGGAGTTCATGGACTTCACCCCGCGCATCGCGAGCGACGCCAGCGAGATCAACCTCGATCGCGCGCGCGCCACCGACTGGGTCGCCGTCATCGCCGGCGACACCAGCGGCGACACGGCCGCGTGGGAGCGCTTCGCCGCGTGGCTGGGTTCGCACCCGATGCATCCGCCGGTGCTGGAACTTCCGGGCCACGACGACAACGCCGCGTGGCGCGTACAGATCCATCCCGATTCGGTGTGGCAGCTGGATTACCCGATCCGCCGTACGCAGCTGCAGGACGTCCTGCGCCGCGCCAGCCTCAAGCGCCTGGACGACGACGCGCGCCGCGAGATCCCGCAGGTCGGCCCGACCGGCCGCAGCGCGGCCGTGCTGCGCCTGAACCGCATGATCGACCAGGTCGCGAACTTCGACACCACCGTGCTGATCCTCGGCGAATCCGGCACCGGCAAGGAAGTCGCCGCGCGCGCGATCCACGCCCGTTCCAAGCGCCGCGAGAAGCCCTTCGTCGCGATCAACTGCGGCGCGATCCCACCGGACCTGCTGGAAAGCGAACTGTTCGGCCACGAGAAAGGCGCCTTCACCGGCGCGCTGACGCAGCGCAAGGGCCGTTTCGAAATGGCCGAAGGCGGCACGCTGCTGCTGGACGAAATCGGCGACATGCCGATGGCGATGCAGGTGAAGCTGCTGCGCGTGCTGCAGGAACGCTGCTTCGAGCGCGTCGGTGGCGGCGCGACGATGAAGTGCGACGTGCGCGTGATCGCCGCGACGCACCGCAACCTGGAATCGCACATCGCCGAAGGCAAGTTCCGCGAGGACCTGTTCTACCGCCTCAACGTGTTCCCCATCGAGATGCCGTCGCTGCGCGAGCGCGCCGCGGACCTGCCGGACCTCATCAACGCCATCTCGCGCCAGCTCTCCGACAGCGGCCGTGGCCGCGTGAACCTGGCCGGCGATGCGGTGGCGATGCTGCAGCAGTACGCGTGGCCGGGCAACGTGCGCGAGCTGAGCAACCTGCTGGAACGTCTGTCGGTGCTGCATCCCAACGGCCTGGTGCGCGCCGACGACCTGCCGGCGCGTTACCGCTGCACGCTGCCGGCGGAGACGCTGGCGTCGATCGATGCCATCCAGCCGGAAGAACCGGCGCCGGTGATGGCGTTGATGCGCGAAGCCGAAGCGCCGGATCCTTCGACGCTGTCGCCGACGGCGACGCTGCCGCCGCAGGGCATCGACCTGCGCGGCCACATCGCGAACATCGAGCTGGACCTGATCCGTGCGGCGCTGGCGCAGACCGGCGGCGTCGTCGCCCACGCCGCCCCGCTGCTCGGCCTGCGCCGCACCACGCTGGTGGAGAAGCTGCGCAAGTACGGCATCGAACGCGACACGATGGAGCTGGCTTCGGAGTTCTGAGGCGCGTGTTTCTGGGGCGCGGGTGTTAGCGCTCTCTTTCCCCATCGCTTTCGTAGGATGGGTTTCGCATGGCGAAACCCATCGCTGTTGCGTCCGGACGATGGGTTTCGCTCGGTGAAACCATCCTACGTGGGCGAAACCACA
>Ga0102593_1002492_pt1 | contig 13945 bp, 13 predicted proteins | sample AraplaCol_mMS_r2_2_FD_76862 | JGI IMG/M metagenome (GOLD analysis project Ga0102593, IMG submission 76862) | Arabidopsis root microbial communities from North Carolina, USA - plate scrape MF_Col_mMS_r2 (SPADES assembly) (version 2) | ecosystem: Host-associated > Plants > Roots > Endosphere...
CAAGCGCAATACTTCTCATGTTGCGCTCGACGGTATTGGAATCGACCTCAAGCCTGCCGTCATCCAGGAATAGGGTTAGGCCAGACCAGAGCCCCAGAGTGTACTTGATGGCGGATGCGACCGGGTCTTTGGCGGATATATTCTTGAGCGTATCCATCAGCAACGTTTTGAGATCAGCCATCAGGCCTTTGGTTTGCGCCTGACGGACCGACAGGCGATGCTCGGCGCTCGTGCCGCGGATTCTGGCTTCAATCGCATAGATCTCGGCCAGGCGCTCGATCACCGTTTTGGCCAGCTCGGATTTGTACTTCTTGTAGACATCCACAAACTTGCGACGCGCGTGAGCCAGACAATAGGCGAGTTCAATCGTTCCGGCTTTACGACCGGGCCGGGTCAAACTCTTATAAGCTTTATACGCATCGACTTGCAGGAGCCCGTTGTAGCTGGCCAGTTGCGACTGTATTTCCGCCTTGCCTCGACCTTGGGCAAAGACATAGGCAACCGCAGGATACGCGGGACCGTTCCATGGTCGATCGTCTACCGCATGCGCCCAGAATTGACAGACCTTGGCTCGTTTCCGGCCTTTTTTCAGGACAGGCATGCGGGTCTCGTCCACAAACACCCGGTTATGGCTGTGAATGTAAGCCAAGAGCTTGTCGTAGAGCGTTTTCAGCCACCAGGCTGACCGTTTCACCCAACCGCAAAGCGTCGATGTGTCCAAACGGACGCCCAGTCCTTTCAGCATCTGGACCTGGCGGTTGAGTGGCAGGTACCAGGCATATCGCCATACGACCACATTGCTGATCATCGCCGTCGTCGCCAAGCCGCCCTCGAACAAACGCGGTTTCGCTTTGGCTTGAACAATGCCGGTTTCACAAGTCCGGCAGGCATACTTCGGTCGCACGGTGCGCAGAACATAAAGCGTGGCCGGCCGTGACGCGAGGGCCTCGCTTTCTTCTTCACCAATGCGATGGAGTCGCCCCTGGCAGCAGGCACATTCCAAGGATGATGGCTTAATCACCTCAACGACGCGTTCAAGATGTTCAGGGAGGGCACCGAGGTTACGGCGGGGTTGAGATTTGGAGCTTGCTTGGCGCGGCGCCTGCGCCGGCTTTGGCTCATCGTTGGCCGCACCGACCGCAATCTCAAGCTCGGCATCTCCCAGATCGAGACGGATCTGCCCTTCGAGAACCGTAATGGACTTTTCGGACTTCTGCCCAAAAGGCTGCGCGTTGGCCGCCTTCAACATGCCCTTCAGACGCTCGATTTCAGCGTCTCTTTCCAGGACCATGCAGACCAGAATGTCCGGGTCCCGAGGCAAGTGTTGGCCACGGTTGAGCATGACCAAGCACTACCGCACAACAGCTAAAATGTCCATGGATTACAATAAGATCACGCTATTTTTGTAGGGCGCTTCACGGGCTTCTGCTCGACCTTTGTCCAGTCCAGACCATCTAATAAAAGCGCCATCTCGCTTGCGCTGAGATGAACAGCCCCATCACGAACCGCAGGCCAGGTAAAGTGACGATCTTCCAAAACCTTGGTCAACAACACCATGCCACTGCCATCCCAAGCCACCATCTTTAAACGATCGTTGCGCTTGCTGCGGAAGATATACACGTCGCCCGAATAAGGGTTCGCGCCAAGCGCGGTCGACACCAGCGCCGCCAGACCGTTTATGCCTTTCCTAAAATCGACCGGCTTGGAAGCAATCAGGATCCGTAAATCCGATCGAAGCGTGATCAAGCCGAACCCCGTATCGCGCTGAACACCGTCCGTAACGTACGCTCATCAACGCCGCCGTCGATAACGACACAAGCACCGTTCATCTCAACGCGAACGGTCAGCGTCTTCCCGAGAGATGGTTGAGGCTGTTCGTCGCCAACCTTCACGATCGGTACGAAACGCATCTCCTCCGCATCCGATAAGCTCTCGCGGGCGCAGCGCCGCCAGTAGTGCAACAGGCCTTGGCTGACGCCGTATTGACGCGCGACCGCAGAGATATTGGCGCCGGGCACAAAACTCGCCGCAGTGATCCTTGCCTTGTCCTCCGGGCTCCATCGACGGCGCCGATCTCCGCCAATGATAACCTCGACACGACGCCGACCCGATCGAGCCCGCTCCGCAGCGCCTTGCGCATAGTCCTGATGACTGTCATCAGCACTATGCGATACAGCCTTCTCCTCGCCGTCGAATGGCCCCAGATCCATCATTCCCACCTCTCAATCTCGAAGGATGGGATTATGCGCGAACTGAAATTCAATAAAATGTGGGGCGCTCGCAATGCTTACATTTCAACGGCTTTTTCGCTGGGAGGATGAGCGCAAAACCCGCTTCATAGAGTCTTTGCTGCTTGGGATTCCGATTCCGCCGATCTTTGTATTTCAGGGTGAGAACGGCGTTTGGGAACTCATCGATGGCCTGCAGCGGCTCAGCACGGTATTTCAACTGAGCGGCGACCTGAAGGACGCGGACGGTCAGCCTGTCCCGCATTGGGTAGCAACGCCTTCAAGCGGCTTCATTGAGGAATTGGAAGGTTTGGTGGAAGATGCAGTTTCCGCATTGAGATCCAATGTCTCGTCGGTCGCCAACTTCAGGAGTGCGCTGTCTAGATATTCGTGTACGTCAAGCCCGTTCTGGTATGCGACATGATTCGAAGTGATGGCGACTGGTGTGTCGAAAAACGTCGTTGCGTTGGCCGCAATGGATGACGCTGCACGCAGAACCTTCATTGAAGGCAAGGCAAAGGGCCTTTGGAACAATCCTGAGTTCACCGCAAATTCCGGAGCAGGCGTGCGAGGCACAACGAGGCTTGCAAAACTGCTGCCCCTCGCGGCTGATTGGTTGAACCCGAATCCTTAGCGGGTGCGGTCATGGCTAAAATCCGCACATTGGCGCACCTGCAAGAAGCGCTCGACAAAGACTTGGCGAATTCGTGAGATCTCCACGTTTCGCCTGGCTAGCAAGAGGGAGAGCGCCGATCAGCAAGCGCTCATCCGGGCTGGCGTTGCGATCACTTATGCGCACTGGGAAGGATTCATAAAGGCAGCGTCCGAGAACTATCTGAACTTCGTCAATAATCAAGGGCACCGGTATCGCGAACTCAAGATCTGCTTTGTCGTGTTCGGCATGAAGGGCCGGCTGACTGTTCTCGGCGATAGCCGAAAATCGAAATCCAGCATCGAGGCGCTCGAATTCGTGTTTTCCGAAATGGACAAGCCCGCAAAGATGGTTTTAGGAAGTGCCATTGATACGGAATCGAACCTCACATCGACGGTCTTTTCAAATATCGCACAGTCGATCGACATCGCCGTCGATCAATACGAGACGAAGTTCAAGCTGATTGATGAAAGCTTGGTAAATAGGCGCAACAGCATCGCCCATGGTGAGTATCTCGACCTGAATCCTGCACAGTTCATCGGCCTAGTAGAGGAGGTGCTGATGTTGATGCGGTGGTACAAGACTGACCTGGAGAACGCCGCGTCGCAAGAGAGCTACAAGCGCCCACCAACTGAGATAGAAGCGGCCTGGCGCCAAAGGCTCAGGATGGCGACCCCGTGAGCGAGCCGCCCGCTCGGCCGGCAGCGAGACCTGCCTTGAGCGGAGATGGGGAATGGCAGCGATCCTAGGGATCGACCGCCGGCGTTGTCCGAAATTACATCCACGGCACGACAGAGCAGCGCTACGACTTCGGCTTTAAAACATGGTGGAACAGGTGGAACCAGCCGACTCAATATTTATCCAAGCTTCGGATCGAGTACTTCGCCAGCATGACCTAGCGGCCCAAGCACTGCAGCCTAAACCATAACCTTCTTATCAATCACAGCGGGCGCGCTGTGTTCTTTACTGCTCCACCAATCTGTGATTGATTTCTGCACGTTGTGTCAACAGCTGGGGGTTTATATGGGAAAAGGCGGCTACCTAGGTGGGAGCACTATAATCTACCCAGGAGGACGATGGTCGTCCGATCAGCCGAATTTCCCAGATCGAGCCAGTAGCTACAAAGCTGCCCCCTCACCTCGGAAGAAAGCTGGGCCAAGAAGAAATGCAGTAACTGAAGGGGCAAAAGATTCTGCTGTCGTCTTTGAGGCACAACGCATGCTTTACCTCCACGGTATAATCGATGCATTCCTCAGGAAGGCATCGTCATTTCCGGCAGCGCCCAAGAGAGCGCGGAACCTGTTGGCGGTGCAGGTGACCAAGGCTGGCGGTGAAATGAATTGGGCGCGAAAGCAACCGGAGTTTCTTAAGCTCGCTGAAAAAAAGCGTAAGCGGCATGGGAAGAAGAGCCTCATGGCTGCGGCTAATGGAACACCCGCTACTGTCGCAAAGAACGCAGAACCGAGTGGCGCGAGCGCCCATATGCGCGCCGAATATCATGCATTGCTGGCCAAAAAGTCGAAACTTGAACAAGGCCTCAGGGAGATCAATCGGAAACTTCTTGAGATCAAAACCCATTTCGACAACATCGGCGCGAAGATATGATCTGTATAAATTCTCGCCGGAAGAACGGCTCCGTCCTCAGGCCTCTTAGAGGAGCTGTGCTAGCCCGCTATAGGGTCCGCAATGTCCGGACGACGTGCTTGGCCCTCCCGCTTCGCCGCTGAAACAGGTCCGTCGACAGCCGACCGAATTTCATGCAGCAACTTCTGTCTCTCGTTCTGAGCAGCAGATTGACGTCAGCCGACCGGCGTGCGGAGTATATCGTCAACAGATGACCGATTTTGAGCTAAATCATGACAGGAATGACTATGCCGCCCAAGCCGACTCATGACGCCGACCAAGCGGAACGGTTTGTTCTTGAAACCGATCAGGCACCTGAATTCTGGCAATTTCTTAACGGGCTCCGTGGCGATGATCTGCTTGTCGAATTGGTTGTCAACGAACTCGACGCGCGTTCGTCTCGTACCGAGATTCGCTTCGAGCCGGACCGGCTAGTCTGTGTCGGGAACGGTGCCCCCATTGACGACCTCGGCTGGCGTCGTCTGAGTTTCATCAAGGGAGCCGGCCATGCGGTCCCGGCCAAGGTCGGCATGTTTGGCGTCAAGAACCACGGGCTCAAGGCTTGCTTCACGCTGGGCAATGGCATAACTTTGCGCTCGGCGAAACACCAAATCCTGCAATCATTGTTCGCCAATGGGGAGGACCGGCCTCCCTATCCTGGCGTACGCATTCCTCCGCGTCCCGACCCAACCGCTCCCGCCACCGGCACGCAAATCGAGGTCCCCTACCGACGTAAGCCCTTTTCTGTTCCGCATGGCGAGGCGATCGAGTTTGCGGCGGTCAGCGACGAGCAGATTGAGGGCGTCTATACCGAGGCGGTCGCCGCACTGCCCAAGCGGCTGCTCGGGATCATGCGCCCGGGTATGCTCGAGAGTTACACGCTCGTTCTCTCACATCACGCGTTAGGTTCACATACTTTCGTCTTTTCCGCTGGTCGCATTCGACGCGAAGAAGGACTTATCACGTACTTCCGCGACTGCAAGGAGATGCTGGCCGGTGGCGACAGGTTGCTGGAACGCGAGCAGGCCTGCCTTGCTGTTTCTGGGGAGCGCTCGCCGAACAAGGCGCGTTTTTTTCAAGCGGCGGAGTATCGTTCCGGTGGCAAGAGGCTTTTCGCGAGCGACGAGCTCCTGATCGAGGTAGCTTGGGACGTCGACGCGAGCGGCAGACTCAAGCTTGGGAGCGGCCGCTTGCGCTATCCAGTCGCCTATCCCGGCGACGATCCACGTTCCGCGAGCGGCACGAAGGCGCATTATTCGGGGGCATTCGTCTCCGACACTGAACGTCACGAACTCGCCGCACAATCCAGTGCCTGGAACGAAAGGATCGTCGCAGCGAGCGACGCTGCATTCGTTCGAGTGCTAATCAAGCTGCTCGTTCCACGGCACGGCGCCAAGGCGCTGGAGCTCCTCGGGGCGCTCGACGGAGAACGGCTACGACTCTTTGCCAACCGCCTCCTTGCCGCCCGGGCATTTCCGGCGGTCGATGCGCGCGGCAAGCCAATGCCGCACAAGCGAGGCACCGTCTTGGTCGTGCCGGTCTACAAGGGTGCCGAGGGGCAATGGTCGGAAGCGCTCGCGAAGATCGCCCCCACCGCCCTGCCGGTCCTCGATCCCAAGACGCCTCCCGCGCTGGTCAAGTTGCTCGGCACGGGACAGTGCGACGGCTGGACGTCGGACCATCTACGGTTCGACGAAAATGATGTGCTCGATCGCCTCCAAACGTCCGATGCAGAGTATTTTCCTTGGCGTACTGAGGCGGAGTGGCGACGGGCGCTCAGCGATGCCGAGACAGCCAGAGCGCATCTCGATGCGCTACAACCTTATCTAACGAAACTGACGCCGTCGGACCGCCCGGACGGGAATGCCGTGTTTCTGCCAGATGGCGAGGGCAAGCTACACCCACTATCTCGTCTAAGGCGGGGCGCATCAATCCCGACCGAGCTGCTTGAGCTCGACGTGCCGCCGACGATCCATCCGACGTTGCGAAGCCATCCTATATTCAATCTCAATGGCTGGCGGCTCGAGGGATATGCACTGCGCAACTTGTTGCGAGACGGCAGTCTGGGGACCAAGCCGGCAGCCGTCCGCAAGCGCTTTTTCAGTTGGCTCGCCGCCAATCCGGACGACCTAGCTCGCGACGATTGGCCTGCGGTCAAAGCACTCCCTATTTGGCCGGCAGTGGATGGGTCCGTCCGCCCTTTTGAGGAGCTGTGCTTACCCGAGGCGAAGGTAGTGAACCTGCTTGGCGACCATATTGCCAGACCTACACACGAGGTTCGCGCACTGTGCACGAGACTCAAGCGCGGCCGTGTCAACCTGACGCTGCGGGACGAGCCAAGCCCCGCCGAGGTTCTCGCGTTCTATGCGGATCGCACCAGCGCGTTTCCAGCGGATCGCGCACTCGATGCCGGGGAACGCGCCCGGTTTCACGCGTTGGAGGCAGCGTTGACAGTACTTGCGAGTTCGAAGCGCGTGGCTGGTGCGTTGCGGGCGTTGCGCGGCACTGCGGTTGCGCTCAATCTGGCGGGCGAACTGAAGCCGGTCCATCTTCTGGTTCGCAGGAGGGGCGAGATAGCGCAGCTGGCGCTCCAGCCGAAAGACCTCATCGACCGGCCCACCTTGGGCCTCGATGCAGTGCTACCGCCGGCGCGCAGATCATCGGCGCGCATGGCGCTTGACGCCTTGCGCGATGATGCTGGTAACGAATCCGCTCGCCTACCTCGGCTTGCCGTCATTACCGATGCTGACGATCTTGATATTGCCGACGAGCTGCGTCAGATTCCATGCCTCCCCTATCAGGCAAAGTTGGTCGCCCCAGACCGGCTCGCGTTTAAAGGCAATCTCGGGGAACTTTGGGGCGGGTGGAAGCTGCAGATCAGCGGCGACGGCCTCGCTGACAACGTTCAGGATCTCTATCGCAAAGCTGGTGTCATCCGGGGCATACCGACACCCGAAACTTCGCGCGGCTATTTCGAATGGCTCAACACACAGCCGCAAACGACGGTAGCCGCGCAAATCGGCTGCGTGATGCGGCATATCCATCATCCGAAAAGTGTGGATGCATGGGTGTTGCAGCCCCCGGAGCTCCCCTGCATCCCGGTTGAGAACGGCTCGGCAGTCGAGCTGCTAACGCTATCGGCTGCGCGTCGGCAGGCAGTGGTCGACGATTTCCCAGAACTGGCAGAGGCGATACGGCGCGATACACCCAATCCGCGGCTGCGCCTCGCGATCCACAGTGTCCAGATGGTTAGAAATCCCGTCGCCGATGAGCTGCAACGATGGCAGATTCAGACGCTGTCGTCGCTCGCGACCGAGCCGATCAATCCTGCCGGGCGAGATCAGGCCGCCGCCCCTGCGGACTACCTCGACGTGGTCTATGCGATTGGCAGCGCAACCGGCGGGCGGCATTTCCGCAAGCAGCTGCAGGAAGTCGATGTCCCTCAACATATGATCGAGCCGCAGTTCCAGCGCCGCCTGTTGGCGATCAAGCGGATCATGATCGCCACCGGGCTTTCAGTCCAATATCGGGTTCGCGGGCGCCGGTATCGTGCAGCGCGGCAGTGGGCGGTACTACCCAACGAGATCTGGCTTGATAGCGAGGGCGACCAAGACGATTTGTTGATGAAGGCGATCGCCGACATAGTGTTTCTGAAGCCGAGGCGGCGGTGGTTGAGCTCGGTCCTGAAGGACGCACTCAACAATCGCGGGCGCGACTTCCGAGCCGGGGATATATCGGACACCTATGAGCAGGACACATTCGACGAGCGGCCCGACGACAAGGAAACGAGTGAATCTGCTAAGCCGCATCCCGGATCAACGCCCGATCCAAAGCGAAACGAGCCAAATCCCGGCGAGCTCTATTCAGGCGGCGGGCCCCGCCCTAGCGCTCGCCGTGCGGCGAACACACGGCCCCAGGTGATCGCGGAGGATATCCAGCGTCGCCAGCTCAAAATGGATCACTACGCGTCGCACTGTCAGATAGAGCTAGCGCGGCGATCGCCAAACACACTAGCGCCTCGTGGTTCCTATGCCGAATTCGCCGAGAACCGTATCCTGATGCTACAGGCGCACCACCCCGACAAAGCCTCAGCTAGCGGCGCACGTCATGCCGGCAACCTCATAATCCTGTCCAAGGTGAACCACGATGCGATCGGCACGCGATTGAGCCGCAAAGACATCACCGATGCATTGAACAAGCGCTGGACAACGCACCGTATACTGAAAACAGACGGAACGGTCTGGCTTAGCGGTGGAATCGCGGTAGCTATCGACAAGGTCTCCGGTGAGGTAATCCCGATTTTCTTCACCGATTGGCACCGCAACTATTGGCTGAAAATGGCACCGACCTGACCGGCACCTCGCTTTGGTGTTTCGCGGTTTCGCTATGCAGAAGATATCCTGCCTGACGGATCACGCCATGAGGCGACGTGTGGCAGTCAGGAGGAATGTCCGCGATCCGAGGGACTGGTCCTCTGGCGTCACCGTCGGATGAGAGAAGCAACAGGCTACTCGGCTATCTGCGCGTTGACCAGTGCACGTACAAGACGCCTGGCCGTCCCGCTCGGCTCAGCAACGGGACCATCAGCCGCCGACCGAATTTCATCGAGCCACTTTTGCTCCTCATTTGAAATGGGCGTGCCAAGCATCCTCTCGAAAAGGCAAATCGCCTCCTCCTCATAGAACTGGCGCGCGGCCAAGCGGAAGAGCTGCCGCGCATCAGTGCCGATGAGCGACGCAACCTCTTCCACCCGATCAAGGGGAAGCTTGGCGTCTCCGCGCAAGATCATATGGAAGAGCTTGCTGGCTAGAAAGCCACCCGGAGGAACTGGCGCAGCTGACATCCGATCATTAAGCAAAGAGACAAGATTAAAGTTACGGTCAGTCATTGATCACTCCTGCGCTTGTGTCGATACATCACTTATAGCGAGCGAGCGTTGGGGGCAGCTGAGCTCCCTCTCATCAGGAATGAGAACCCGTCGATCCGAACTATCAAGATCGCTTCAGTCGGGGGCTTATATGCCGCTTGAACAGCTCCATGCCCACGGTGTCATGAGTCTGCGCAAGACACATCATCAGGATGAGCTTTTCGTCGAGCTGAAGGATGCTTGCAACATAGGGCACTTGCGAGATTGACAAGTTTGAATAGCCGCGGAGGTAACATGTGAAAGTCGAATCTTGGGTGAAACCCGTCGCTTTCATGAAGGCCCATCGATCGATACCTAATTCGTCAATCCGAGCTGCGATCAGCGTCGCAAGCGCAATCCGAGCTTCGATCCTAGACATCAACAGCCCGCCCGCTCGTAGTAGCCCTCACCGTTTTGAGTTTCTTTTTCCAACTTCGGAGCATGGCGTTTATTTTTGGCTGCACACGACTTCGAGCTTCGCTTCGATCTATCCCGAGGAGAAGGAGCGTGTCGTAGTCTGTCATCTCGTGACGGAGGTAGGTCTGCATGGTGATGCCGACGGCTTGACCAAGCGAAGCGTCCCGCCAATCCCTGCCGGCGATCTCCTTGGCAAAAAAGGCAACAGCGAAATCGGGGCAACTTGGATGGTTTTGGCGAATATGCCGTTCTACGGCATCGATAGAAAAAGCGTAAGCGCGAATTTCTGCGCACCTTCTGAAGCGCAGTGCTCTCAGGCATGAAGTGTCCACCAAAATAGGTGGACACCAAATCATGGAAGAAGATGAGCAAAGACTGCGGGTGCGGCTTGTGGGTAGTGACGGACGACGTCGATATGACCCAGCTTCGGTAGATCGTCTTGTTGCAGCCTGTCTTGAACCGGGGGTCTCGGTATCGCGGCTTGCGCTTGAACACGGCGTTAATGTCAATCTCCTGCGGAAATGGATACAGAGGGCCAAGCGGCTTGGTCATCCTGTGCCTGCGGGTCCGGCGTTCGTTCCGGTTCAGGTCGGTCCCGATCGGAGCCTGCCAGTGCAGCGCAGCAGCTTGGATAAAAGCATCAAGAGGCTGCCTTGTGCGGCCAAGCTGAGCGCTTCACTGCCGAACGGGGTGAGCGTGACGGTGGAATGCAGTGATGTCGATGGGTTGGCAGCAATAATAGGAGCGCTGGGTCATGTTCAGACTTGGCGCTGATCTCAAGGTTTACCTGCATCGTGAGCCGATCGACTTTCGGGCCGGCATCAACAGCCTTGCGGTCCTGGTCCAGGAGGCGATGGCGCTGGATCCCTTTGCTCCTGCGGTTTTTGCCTTTTGTAATCGCCGTCGCGACCGGGTGAAGCTCCTGTTCTTTGATCGGTCCGGTTTTGTGATGGTCCTGAAGAAATTGACGGAAGACAGGTTCCGATGGCCCCGCCGAGAGACTGCGGTGGTGACGCTGACGACAGAGCAGCTGCATTGGATCCTCGATGGCATCGATATCGATGCGATGATCCGCCATCCGGTGCGGCAATATCAGATCGCCGGCTGAGGATGGCGAATTGAGCTGTTGACGCAAAGGGGCGGTTCAGATTCAAGAATCTGATGACTCGAACCGGCGAACCAAGCGTTGCAGAGCTGATGGCGCAGTTGGCGGCCAATGCTGCCGAAATCGCTGCGCTCAAAGCTGAGAAAGAGGCGCTCTCGCGGCGGGTCGTCAAGCTGGAAGAGGAGCTGGCACTGGCAAAGCTGCATCGCTTTGCCCCGCGCAGCGAAAAGCACATTGACCGTCTCTTCAACGAGGCCGAAGAGGCTGCGGTCGAGGATGACAGCGAGGAAGGCGATGCTGTCGAGCTTCCAGACACCGGCCTGCCACCGGTAGAAGGTCAAACGGGAAAGAAGCGTGGACGCAGACCTCTGCCGGAAGACCTGCCACGCGAGCGCGTCGAATATGACCTCCCCGACGATCAGAAGTCTTGTCCCTGCTGTCAGGGTCAGATGCATCGCATGGGCGAGGCTGTTACCGAACAGCTCCATATCGAGGTCAAGGCAAAGGTCCTACAGAATGTGCGGTTCAAGTACGCTTGTCGCCATTGCGACCGCACCGGGATCAACACGCCCGTCGTGATCGCACCGATGCCGACGCAGCCCCTGCCGGGCAGTATCGCTACCGCCTCGACGTTGGCCTTCGCGCTCGTCCACAAGTACGTCGACGGCACACCGCTCTACCGCGTGGCGCAAACATTCGAGCGTGCTGGTGTTCCGATCAGCCGCGGCGCTCTCGCTCACTGGGTCATCGGCTCAAGCGAGAAGCATCTGCACCGCATCTATGATGCTCTGAAACTGCGGCTCAGATTACAGCCTCTCATTCATGGCGATGAGACGACGGTTCAGGTCCTGAAGGAAAAGGACAAGGAGGCCACCAGCACATCGTACATGTGGGCATATCGCAGCGGCGAGGACAGTGACGAGCCAATCGTATTGCTCGACTATCGGCCGGGGCGCGGCCAGATCCACCCGCAGACCTTCCTTGGTGACTACCGCGGCATATTGGTGAGCGATGGCTACACAGCCTGGCGCACATTGAATGGCGCAACCCATGTCGGATGCATGGCTCACTCCAGGCGGCGCTTCGTTGATGCCCTCAAGGCGAGAAAGAATGGCGGAGGCCCGCCGCAGCAAGCTCTCAGGTTCTTCGAGCAGCTCTACCGGATCGAAAGGCAGGCGCGAGAGATAAAGCCCGACGCCGGTGAAACGCAGGCCGAGTGCATTTACCGCTTCCGGCAACAGCACAGCTTGCCTGTCCTGAACGCTCTAAAGACTTGGCTCGATAACATCGCGCCGAAGGTCGTACCGGATACCAAGCTCGGCGACGCCGTGTCCTACACTCTGAACCAGTGGGATTATCTGACGCGCTACATCATCGATGGCAGGATGCCCATCGATAACAATATTCTGGAACGTGACATCAGAGTTTTTGCGACCGGAAGAAAATCGTGGCTGTTCAGCGACACTGCTGACGGAGCCAAGGCCAGCGCCGTGATCTACAGTCTCATGCTGACATGCCGCGCCTGTGGCGTCGACCCTCTGATCTGGCTACGACACGCGCTCACTGAGTTGCCGCAGCGAGACGACGACGCCGACATCGGCGACCTGCTACCGATCAACTTCTCGAAAACATCCACCGCCTAACAGAGCCGGATCTCGCTACTGATGCGAGGCGCGTTCAGCGGTGCAGCAGCCGTCAATGCGCATCGAAAATCGCGCTTACGAAAAAGCGCTCATGCCATGCTCCTCATTGACAGGGGAGCTTGCTTATAGTGCAGCGAAATCGCCCAAGCCAAATAAGCTGCCACTTACTTTCGGCATTTATTCACAGGCAATTTTGAATGTCTCTTCGCGGCTAGAGCTCATGCAAGCGAAGCACTCGGTGATGGTCACTGGTGGTAATCACAAGGAGTGGCCGCCGCCACAAACAATGGTCTGTGAACGTTATCGCTGGCAGATACGAAGTCCTAGGCCGGGTGTCCCATGACTATGGGGATGCCTTTTGTGCCCGCAGATCGCCGACGAACCTATCCTCCTCAGCCATACCGGACGCGACCCACTGCGCGCGTTTATAGCTGCCGTTCAAGAGGCTCATTGCCGTAGCGACCTTTACATTTAACCCTGACAGACCTTTACATATGTCAAGGTCGAGCACCAATTCGATCTAAAAGTAGCTATTTTCGGGAGGTCAATGTAAAGGTCGAGCGCCCAAAAGCCTTGCCTTTCCAGCCTGAACCTTGACGTAACTTTACGCAATCTTGACAAAAATGCCCGTTTTCGGAATTTCTGGAAAAATGTAAAGGTTCGGCATGATCAAAAGCAGAATGTCTCCTGCGCGGGGTTATGGGATCGCACCTCTCCGCCATCCCTTATGCCAATAGTTATCCCAAGAGCCTGATAGGACACGGTGAGCCATCGTTGCCGGTGAGCAGACGCGCAAGCAGGCAAGCTCAAAAACATATCCTCATTGAGCTTTGGCAAAGCGCTAAATGCTCCTACAACCGCTGTTGTGTTCGCGGCATCCAGCCCAAGCAGACATTCAAACCAGCCTAGCCGGCATGTAGTTGCGATGTAGCAATGCAAAATGGAAGGAGGCTGAAAGCGGAAGACCGACGATGTACGGGGCGCCACTCGGCGATGAAGCCTCCTTCGATAGAAGGCTGACCAATCTCTTGGTCAGCCCATTCATCTCAAATCTAAATTGCTGCGAGTTCACGCCGGATACGGGTAACTTCATCGGCATCGTCGTACCTGTCGATCATCATTTCCAACTGGTAACGAATACGATCGACGTTCGCGATTGCGGCATTGACGTTGCCCCGGAAGATCTTCTGCTGGTCCGTTAACTCGTCCCAATCATCATCATCGGCGACGATGTTCGTCAGACTTGCCGATTCCGATGAAGCCGCCCCTTTGTTCCGAGATGATTGCGCCCCCGGATTCCGGGATAATCTCGCCCCCTTGAGGTTGGGGTCCTGCTGGCAGTGATTGTTGTCAGTTCATTCGTGTAACGAG
>Ga0102593_1002499_pt1 | contig 13908 bp, 15 predicted proteins | sample AraplaCol_mMS_r2_2_FD_76862 | JGI IMG/M metagenome (GOLD analysis project Ga0102593, IMG submission 76862) | Arabidopsis root microbial communities from North Carolina, USA - plate scrape MF_Col_mMS_r2 (SPADES assembly) (version 2) | ecosystem: Host-associated > Plants > Roots > Endosphere...
GACAGCTTTCCGCCTTGCTGCGGGCGTCACCACTTCTTTCCCAAAAGGTCTTTCAAAGCTGCATTGTCGAGCATGGCATCCGCCAGAAGCCGCTTCAGCTTCGTGTTCTCGTCTTCAAGCGTCTTCAGCCGCTTGGCTTCGGATACGTCCATGCCGCCGAACTTGGCCTTCCATTTATAGATGCTGGCATCGCTGACGCCGTGCTTGCGGCAAAGTTCCCAGACCGGCGTGCCGGCCTCGTGCTCCTTCAGAATGCCGATAATCTGTTCGTCCGTGAAACGTGTGCGCTTCATTCTCTGGTCCTCTCAATGGGCCAGAGCTTACTTCAAAATCGATTATTTCAACGGGGCAAGGTCATTAGCGCTCCACATTTTGTACTTCCTTTAGTCAGCTTTTCAGCGTCTTTGACAACTATAATCTACCTACAGCGCCACCCAATGTCGCTATGGACGAGGGCTGCAATCAGTTGCGGCCCGATAGTCTGTGCCCTGCAGTGGCGTGGGAGGGCAGCGGAGGCTCGGGTATAAGAATGCGTGTCCTAGTACAAATAAACTCGGCGAGGTTGGGAGGAACAGAAATCAATGCACTCGACCTCGCTGCGCAAGTCACTGAATATGGCTATGAATCAGTTATCATCGCGCCGAGGGATACTTTTAAGCCTGGCAATTCCCTGCTTGAAGTAGCTAAGGCGCGCGGAATGTCCATTGTGCCATTTGACAGGCCGGCGAGCACGTTGGCAGGTGCAAGAACCATGCGGAAGCTCGCCCGACAGTTTAATGCCGACCTTGTTCACGTTTACGGGTCCTGGACCCAGCGAGCGGCATATTGGGGACCTTGCGCCCTTGGAAGTCGCCCGCTCGTCATGACGATCTACGAAATGAAGGTGAACGCCGATTCTGTTGGAATGGGCGCCGAGTTGATAATCGGTACGCGTTATTTGCTGGAGGACATCCGCCACCGCAGGGGAGGAGTTCATCTCATCAGTCCCCCAGTCGATCTCGAAAGGGATACGCCTAGTGCGATGGACACTGAAACCTTTTTGGCTTCTCACGGAATACCGCGTGGTTTCTCTCGTATTGTAATTGTCAGTCGGCTTGATCATGACCTTAAGGCACTGGGGATACAGTTAACGATGGAGGCCTGCGAGCAGCTTTCGGCAACAGGACTGCAGCTCATAGTCGTTGGAACCGGGGATGCGGAGAACCGACTTCGTAGTATAGCCGAAGCGATCAATGCTAGAATAGGTCACAAGCTTATCCACATGATCGGGGCGATGGCAGATCCGCGGCCGGCATATGCTTGCGCCGACATCGTCATAGGGATGGGAGGATCGGCCGCGAGAAGCCTCTCATTTGGAAAGCCCTTGATCGTCGCCGGTGAGTTCGGTTGGTTTAAGCCTTTTTCGGCTGATACGAGCGATGAACTGTTCCGCAACAGCTTCTGGAGTGATCAAGTCGCTTCCGACCCTAAGTCCTCTCTCGTGGAGGCATTAGAGGACCTGCTTGCATCCCCCGAGAAACGCATCGCGCTCGGAAACTATGGGCGCCAGTTTGCAGAACAGAACTTCGGATTGAAACAAATGGCAAGCAAACTTGCCGCGATTTATGACCGGGCGATCGCCAACTATGGTCCTCTCAACTGGTTATCCGATATTCCGCTGGAGGCTCGGTTCCTTGGCCGCCGTTTTACATCACGGAGAGGTTTCCGTCCCGTTATGTTGCATACGCCGCCGTCTTCCGGAACTGACCAGGCAGGAGGTATGCGGAAGAAATAGCGGCACTGTTCTACGCGATAATGGTGGCCTTCCCCGATAATTTGAGCCGCCTTCCCGTCGCGCGTATCAGGCGCCTTGGTGGAGATCGCGGCAGAATTTCGGTGGCCAACTTGGACAAGGCATCCGGAACCGCGGCATAGCAAGGGGAAACACCACTAGTGCCCAGCGCGAAAGAAGCTCAAGGTTCGGACCTGCGTTCCTTCCATCGCTACGAGAGAGTCGGCCGCGGTGGGCGATCGCAGCCTCTCATTCATGGCGATGAGACGACAGTCCAAGTCCTCAAGGAAAAGGACAAGGAGGCCACCAGCACATCGTACATGTGGGCATATCGCAGCGGCCAATCGTACTGCTCGATTATCAGCCCGGTCGCGGCCAGATCCATCCGCAGACCTTTCTCTGCGACTACCGCGGCATACTGATGAGCGATGGCTACACTGCCTGACGCACATTGCATGGCCCAACCCATGTCGGATGCATGGCCCACTCCAGGCGGCGCTTCGTCGACGCCCTCAAAACCAGAAAGAAAGGTGGCGGGTCGCCTGAGCAGGCCCTCAGGTTCTTTGAACAACTCTACGGGATCGAAAGGCAGGCGCGAGACAAGATGCCCGAGGCCAATGAAACGCAGGCCGACTGCATTCGCCGCTTCCGCCAACAGCACAGCTTACCTGTGCTGAACGCCATCAAGTCATGGCTCGATGATATCGCGCCAAAGGTCGCACCCGATACCAAGCTCGGCGACGCCGTGTCCTACACTCTGAACCAGTGGGATTATCTGACGCGCTACATCAGCGATGGCAGGATGCCCATCGATAACAACATTCTGGAACGTGACATCAGGGTTTTCGCGACAGGAAGAAAATCGTGGCTGTTCAGCGACACTGCTGACGGAGCCAAGGCCAGCGCAGTGATCTATAGTTTGATGCTGACAGCCGCGCCTGTGGTGTCGACCCTCTGATCTGGCTACGACACGCGCTCACTGAATTGCCGCAGCGAGACGACGACGCCGACATCGGCGACCTGCTACCGATAAACTTCTCGAAAACATCCCCCGCCTAACGGAGCCGACTCGCTACCGATGCGAGGCGCCTTCAGCGGTGCAGCAGCCGTCAATGCTCATCGAAAATCGCGCTTATTCTTCAACAAAGCATTGGCCCGTCTCATTTTTATCGACGAGACGTCGACAAATACCAAGCTGACCGGATGGTGCGCCAAAGGCCAGCGGTATCGAACCCATGCGCCATTCGGCAAATGGAGAACCCAGACCTTCATTGCCGGACTGCGGTGCCACGGCTTGACCGCGCCGTTTATCGTCGATGCACCGATGAACCGGCTGATCTTCGAAGCCTGGATCGAAACCCAACTCGTTCCGACCTTGTCGAAGGGCGATGTCGTCGTCCTTGACAGTGTCGGCTTTCACAAGGGCGAGCGCGCCGCCCAACTGATCGAGCAACGAGGCGCATGGTTACTGTTCCTGCCAGCCTATTCCCCGGATTTGAACCCTATCATTCTCCAAGCTCAAGACCTTACTGCGAAAACGTGCTGCACGAAGCTTCGATGCAATAACAAAGGCATTGCGCGAGATTGTCGGTCTTTTCTCCATTGATGAATGCCTGAACTTCTTCAGGGCCACAGGGGATGAGGCCGAATAGCTGCGACACGCTTTAAATCGATATTCATCCAGCGCGATCTGACCTTTTCCTGTCCGTCCTCACCCAAATTTCATGTCCAGCGGAGAGCTTAGGATACAGTCTGATTTTCGAAAGAGCGTAAAGCGGCACTTGTGCTAGTTTCCTGAACGGTAGAACAGAGCGACCGTGGACAGCCCAAGCGGCGCAGACTGAACAAAAAAGCATCAAGACATTAGCCAGCGCGATCGAAAGGGGCAGCGTCGTATCTCCGGAAAAGGCTAGCAAGGTGGAAAAAAGCAATATCGTCAAGGATGCCAGGCAAAGAAGCGTAAATGGTGGCACGATGATATCCAAAAGGAGAACGATGTAGCCCAAGCTAGTCCAGTTTTCTGGCCAGACAATCGATCTAGCGGCCCTTACAATCATTGACAAGTGACCCCTCTCCCAACGTCTTTGCTGCGTTTCAGTACCTTCCTTCGAGTGAGGAAAATAACTCGTCACTACTGCCTGATCGCAGAATAGTGCAGTATGCCCCTCGCGAGCGAGATCAAGGCTAAATTTCACGTCTTCGACTTGATGGCTACTTGCGAGATTTGCATCTCTTAACAATGCCCAAGGGAGTGCCATCCCGGTTCCCATGAGCGGGCACGGTAGACCGAGCTGCGACAGCCCGAGAGGGCGCACCTGGTTTTTTATCAGATAGGCGAATTCGGCGGCAGCCATTCTATAGTTTGACCCCGGCGGGGCAATTTGCAGATTGAGGGCTTGGGCTGGCCGCTTGCACGTCAACACAGTGCATGCCAGATAATCCAACGTCCCCCTCCCGATGCTACAATCGGCATCAATAATCACCACGACCTTTGGTGGCGTCGCTTCTAAATATCGGACGCCGGCATCCAGAGCATACCCTTTGCCCCGCTCAAGGAGGTTGTGACGCTCTACGATCTCTGCCCCCTCTGAACGAGCAATCTCAGCAGTATCGTCGCTGCAGTTGTCTGCAATAACAACCAGCCGATCGCCTTGTCTCATCTCGTGGCGAATGCTTCGCACAGTGTCCGCGATCCCCTCACTTTCATCGTGCGCCGGAACCAAAACCGCTACCGCTGGGCGGATGACGATATCACTCTCGGATTTGCGTTGGCGCGTCAAACTTCCAACAAGGCACTCGACGGTGAACACGGTCGTAGGAACGGTCAAAAGGATGCAAACTGCTAGCGCTGAATAGAGTGTGATATAGTATAGCATAGTATTTCGCCCTAAGCTTCCCGCCGATGCGCCTGAATTGTCGCAAATTTAGCACGAAGCGAAGTCATGATCCTATGGCACCCAGGTAATGCTTTCTGGTGGGAACTATATTTTCATAGCCCTACAGCTACCTCATATTGCTGAGTAACGGGATTATTGCGCGAAATGCAGAAATCGTAGTTTGTAATTTAGTATCAAATCATATCGCTGTCAGGCGCGCCGCCACAGCTAGAAGATCGCTTTTGACCAACCCATGACCGCAGGGGAAGATCATGCCTGTTCTAGATGTCCCTCTCTCCTGGACGGCATCTTCAAATCGAAGAAGCCGCCACTATTTTCTGGGCACACCGTTCGACACAATCGGCCAAGACGCGGCCATCAGGCTCGTTAAAGACAGCGACACCACGATGAAATTTCGGTACATCGTGACACCCAACGTTGATCATGTAGTTCGATTAGATGGTAACCGATCCCTAGCGCCGTACTATGATGAAGCATGGCTGTCACTATGCGATAGCAAGCCAATTTCGATTTTGTCGAATGCTGTTTCGTTAAGCCTGCCGCTCGTTACTGGCTCGGATCTCACCGCGCGATTGTTCCAGGCGGTGATCAAGGACGGAGACTTGGTCACTCTTATTGCCGCAAATGCCCAAATTGTGCACGAAATGGAAAGATCTTACCCTAAAATTCGGTTCCGAAGCATGGTGCCGCCGTGCGGTGTATTGCATAACCCGGCTGCGTTGCAGAATTGCATCGACTTTGTAGCTGCAGAGCCGGCTCGCTTTGCGTTCATAGCGATAGGGTCCCCACAATCAGAGAAAATTGCTCATGCGCTCACTCAACGGACGGACGCCTGCGGCGTCGGACTTTGCATCGGAGCGTCTCTCGAATTCCTGGTCGGCGCTCAAAAGAGAGCGCCCTTGTGGGTCCGTCAGCTAGGCATGGAATGGGCCCATCGCTTATCGACAGATCCAAAGAGACTGTGGCGCCGTTACGTCTTTGCAGTCACTCCCCTTGTCCGCCTTTTCGTCAGGGAATTGCTTACCCGAGCGCGTTCGCGGCCGGTTTAAAGCACTGCACGCATCAGAAAGTGTTGCACCATCGCCAAAGACGAATGAAAATTCTTGGATTCTTTAAGCTGTTGGGCGCAGGTGTGATGCGAAGTTCAGTTTGTGTGTGCTGCTTCCCGTTTATGATGCAGCGTTCTTTTTGGGGCCATCTGGTTATCTTGGCGGGTCGTTCCACATTGTGATCGATTCATCGATCACGGGTCCTGCGGGTTGCGCGTGAATAGCGGGGCGTTGTCGACCGCTTTCGACGTTCATGTCGAAGATCGCGTGATGAACGAGGCGGTCACCCGCGGTGAATGTTACCAAGGAGTGTAGAAAAGCCCCGGGTTTCATTGTTTCATTCGCCAGAAGGCTGATTAAGCATTTCGAGGCGTCCGGGATGCGCCGCTCGAACATTCGCCTGTTCGTAACGGATTCTAGGTCGTTCGCGCCGTGCGACCTGCGGCCCTGGACGACGTCGAGCGTTCTGGCAAGCAGCACTCGCCAACCGTTTTCCACCGGATGACATCCTCGAAGTCCATTGTCTGGCCCAGTCGCGCAACAAGGAAGGAAACAACCGAATGGCTGACACGACATCAACCAATTATCATGCTGAACACTCAATGCAATCCACTTAAGCTCCCGCATACGATGTCGCCCTTTTGCATGTGGAGTGAGTGTGGTCGCAGGAGATTTTCACGTTTTCAGCATTTTCATCCGTTGCGGCCGCGTCGATTTCGCAACCTTCTCAACCGTTGCGGTCTCACCTCCGCTTAGACTCGAGCGATGTTCGCCATTTTCCTTGGGTCCAAATGTCCAGGTAGCATGTCATGACGGCGACTGGTAGCCATACTCGTCAACCGAAGCGATCCGGCCAAAGAGGCCAGCTCAACTGGGAGCACGAGGAACTCGTGACGTCTCAGACAGGAGCAAATTCCTCCCGTACCCACGTAGAAAAATCGACATGGGCAGTACCGCATTTTGCGGTTACGATGTTTCTCGTGGGTCTATTCATACCGTGGTTGATACCGCTTGGCCCATTAATCCTTTCCGCATATCGCATTGTCTTGCTGGTGACGATTTTACCTTGCCTCCTGATGTGGATACGTGGAAACGCAGGTCCGATCCGCATCGCAGATATTCTGATTTTGCTATTTAGCCTATGGACTTCGTTGAGCCTCGCGGTCGCTCATGGCATTGGCAATTCCATCCAATCAATTGGAATCGGGAACGTCGAGACCCTAGGCGCATATTTTCTGGCGCGTTGCTATATCCGAACTGCAGAAGACTTCCGAGGCATGTGCAACCTTGTCTGTAAGTTGGTCATACTTCTACTTCCGTTTGCGTTGTTCGAGTGGGTCACAGGCACAAAGTTGCTCCTCACAATTTTTGGCTATGTACTCAAGACCGCTGATACCAACGTGATTGACCCCCGGTGGGGATTTTGGCGCGTGCAAGGACCATTCGAGCACTCTATTATCTACGGTCTCTTCTGTGGCAGCGTCGTTGCTCTTTCCTATCTTGTTCTCGGGTATGGGAAAAGAGGTTTCAGTCGGCTCCTTCAACCGCTCGCCGTTGCCTGCACCGCCTTTCTTTCGATGTCATCGGCCCCTATTGCAGGCATTGTTCTTCTGATTGGCCTTACGGTATGGCACTCAATATTGCGGCGTTTCAGTTGGCGGTGGAGGATACTCTGGGTTATAGCCTTGATTGGCTATGTGGTTGTTGAGTTTGGTTCAAATCAAACGCCTATTCAGTTCTACATTTCGCACTTCACATTTGAAGCACAGACCGGCTGGTTTCGTTTGCTCATTTGGCAATACGGCTCAGCTTCAGTCGCGCAACATCCATGGTTCGGCATTGGTTTTGGAGAGTGGGTGAGACCGCATTGGATGGGAAGCAGCGTTGACAACTTTTGGTTGTTAATCGCGATTCGTCATGGCATTCCGGCAGCTGCTCTGATCTTTCTCGCGTGCGTTGCAGTTATTGGTCGAACGGCGTTCACATCTCGGCTTCCTCAAGATGTTCAGGATTACCGCACCGGTTATCTCATCTCCTTGATCGTGTTCATGCTCGTTGGCTGCACGGTTCACTTTTGGGCTGCGGTTTTTGCGTGGTTCCTTTTCCTACTAGGAAGTGGTGCTTGGATCTTAGACCTGGAAGCCTGTGCAGGCGCGTCTCATGAAAGAGGCGTGCGTGAAGTAGGACGATCGGCGCGTATTCGCCGTCAACAGGCGCTATTAGTGGTCAATAAGCGTTCCATGAACAGGCACTTTAACTCGAACAATGCGGTCCCTTGAACACGTATAGGATAATGCCTTGATTTACTCAGCGCTCGCATCTGCTCCATTAACCGAATATGACGCATGCGTAGTCGGTTCTGGACCGGCAGGGATTGTCTTTGCCTTGGAGATGGCCCGTTTAGGTAGACGAACACTTGTGCTCGAGTCTGGGGGGCGCAGCGCAGGCCGTAGGCACGACACACTGTCAGACGCGCACCTGGTCGACCCGAGTAAACACGACGACATGGCCATTGCTGTGTCCCGACAACTTGGTGGTACGTCAAACCTTTGGGGCGGACGTTGCCAACCGTACGACCATATTGACTTCCAAAAGAGGCCGAATGTAGCGGCGCAATGGCCATTTGCGCTCTGCGAACTGGACCCATACTATGCGATCGCGTGCAATTACCTGTCCGCAGGTCAACCCGTTTTCCGGGAGAACCGAAGCGACGAGGCCTCATCCTCGCCCTTCGAAATACGCTTAGAACGCTTCTCAAATTTACCGGCAATCCAGAAAGCTTTCTGGAAGACACTGTCGACATCCGTACTTATCGACATACGACTGAATTCAACCGTTACTGCAATTAATATAAATGAACGCGTGATTGCAAATGTCACGGTTAAAGGCGCCGATGGCGCGGAGACGACCGTGCCAGTTAAACGCCTCATAGTGGCCAGCGGCGGCCTGGAAAGCACCCGGCAGTTGCTCATAATGCAGAGAAAGGCTCCAGGACTTTTCGGTGGCTTAGGGGGGCCGCTTGGTAGGTACTACATGGGGCACATGATAGGTGAAGTTTCAGACATTGTGTTCGAAAAGGAAGAAATAGCAGAGAAATTCGACTTCTTCCTCGATGGAAACGGATCCTATGCAAGGCGGCGTTTTATTCCATCTGACGAAACTCAAATCGGACGCCGCCTCCTGAACGTATCGTTTTGGCCGGTCGTCCCACCTGTCGCAGACGCCCGTCACGGCAGTGCGGCACTTTCGGCCGTGTGCTTGGCGCTTTGGGTTACACCTCTCGCTCGCCTGCTCGTCGCTGACGCCATTCGCAAGCGGCATATTCCACAGACCATTGATTGGCGAAGCCATATCGGTAACGTTTTCGTCGGGTTTCCGCAGGTCGCTAAATATATTCCCTGGTTTTGTTACCACCGCTACCTTTCGAAAATGCGCCTCCCGGGCTTTTTCATACAGAACGCGGGCAAACGATACGGCCTGTCTTACCACAGCGAGCACAGCCCAAATCCGGAAAGTCGCGTTTGGTTGTCAGAAAGCGTCGACCGGTACGACATGGCAAAGCTTGTTATAGATCTGAGGTTTTCTCGAGACGACGCAGAGGCCCTACTGCGGGCGCACGACGAATTAAATTCGTGGCTATTGGACAATAATATCGGTAGAATTGAATACAGGCAGCCTGTCGATGATACAGTCGATGCCATTCTAGCTCAGGCGTCGCACGGAACGCACCAGATAGGCACAGCTCGGATGGGCACGAGCCGGTGGGATGGCGTTGTCGATAAAGATCTTTCAGCGTTCGATTGTCCGAACCTTTACGTTGCGAGTTCAGCAGTGTTTCCAACATCAGGTCAAAGCAATCCTACGCTGACCATCGCCGCTCTCGCAGCCCGTCTCGCGACAAAGCTGGCCGGCGAATGTCATTGACCTCAATTCCGCGTTGCAAACCGACCACAGAAGGATTTCGCACGCAAGCTTTTAGAACTGGCTCAAAGAAATACGCCAGTCTGATCCTTTCTGAGATGAGGCGTCTGCGGCAGTTCGAGGAAGAGAATGCCAAGCTCAAGCCGATTGTCGCCGAACTGCCTTGGAAGCGGTCCACTAAAATCATGTCTGGGCGATGGATTTCGTTCACAACCAATTAGCGATTGACCCGGCAAACGCCGGTGAAGCCTCCTGCGATTGTTGGGTAAAACCACTGCGGCGAAGCGAATCAGCAGCCTGAAACTCCGGGCGGATGGCGGCTTCGAAGCTAGTCAGATGAGTTCAAGGCCGAGGGCCGTCGCGGCGAGCATGGAGCCTGGTGCGAGCGTTTTGGCGGTCGCAAGACGCATTGGTATTGATCCCTCGTAGTTGCTCACTGGCGGCGCAACGCCCGTCTGAAAGTCGAGGCGGTCGTTGACACGGCTCGAAGCGACTGCTCCACTGTGCACATCATCATTAGAGCGTTTCATGTTTTGACGGAAGCGTATCCTGCGTTTGAGAAATAGTTGGCGCATTCTTCTGGCTTGATGGTGTCGGCGAGTAGGCCCAGATGTCGCCAGGTTTCCTCGATGTTTCGCTTTTGGGCCTGGCGCATCCAGTGCTTGATCTTGGCGAAGGCCTGCTCGATCGGATTCAGGTCGGGGGAATATTTCGGCAGGAACCACAGTCTCGCGCCAACCGCCCTGATGGCATCGCGGATGGCCTTGGCTTTGTGTGAGCCGAGATTGTCGAGGATGACGATGTCGCCGGGCTTGAGGGTTGGGATCAACTGCTGGCGGACATAGGCGAGGAAGCATTCGCCATTGATGGGACCGTCAAAGACGCAGGGCGCAGTGAGCTTGTCGCAGCGGAGGGCGCCGAGGAAGGTCAGGGTGCGCCAGCGGCCGTGCGGGGCAAAGCCGCGCAATCTCTTGCCCCTCGGCCCCCAGCCGCGTAACGGCGCCATGTTGGTGCGGATCCATGTCTCGTCGATAAAGACGAGCCGCTTCGGATCGAAGCGGTCTTGCCAGGCCCTCCAGCGGGCTCTGCGCCGGGCAATGTCGGCGCGGCCCTGCTCAAGGGCGAACAGCGTTTTTTTTGAAGCTCAAGCCTTCGCGGCGCATGAACTGCCAGATGGCATTGTGGGAGACGGCCACGCCGCGGGCGGCCAACTCATCCTTCAGCCGATGTAGCGTCAGATGTGATGTCTGCTCGATCTGCTCGACGATGAAGGCGCGGTGCGGCTCCAGCACCCGCCGACGGTGGCCGCCCATCTTGCCCGGCGACACACTGCCGGTGGCCCGATAACGCTGCGACCACTTCACCACGGACGAGACAGCTATGTCGAACCGCTCCGCCACCACCCGGCAGCTCTGCCCATCCACAACCGCAGCAATGACTCGCTCACGAAGATCATTCGAATAGGGTCGCGTCATCGATGCTGGCCTCCATTCCAGCATCCATGATGAATCACAAATCTGCTGATTTGGGAATCCCGCAACGATTCCGACAAGAAATGATCTGCTCTAGGGACGCAGTGATCCGGGTGGACGTCGGGATCGACGAGGCTCACCTCGTCAGACTGATCCGCGAGGTGCGCTCTGCATGTGGTGCGAAGGTCTTTTATAAGCCTCCGGTGTGAGCGCGATGAACAGCCCACTGCTTTCGGTGTTGACGGGATCGCAATAGCGCTTTCTTTCAGAACTTCTGCTTTGCCCGCTTCGGCATAAAGTAGGTTCGGATATTGACGAGTGCTTCGGCCACGGCAGCAGCATCCTGGCGGGTCGCTTTCCGTTTTGTCTCGCCGAGCTTGCGGATGGGCGCGATGATATCGCCCGTGACGGCATGGCCTCGAAGCACGGGCTGCCAAAGCTTCGGCGCGTACCCTGTTCCCAGCAGAAAGCAGAGGTCCCAATCGAATGGATCAAAGGTCTGATCATCAATCCTGGTGAACCTGGGCCGGTGGTCTTTCGGTGTTTCGGAAAGGCTCGCAGAGATGCGGTTATACTCTGCAACGATCGTCTGTACGGCCTGATGTTCTGTTGTCTCCATCGACAGGTTGAGGGCATCCGGACCGGTCAGTTCCGGTATCCATTTGCGTGGGTCGATGAACTTGGGACCGATGATGAGAGCCGTAAGATAACCATCCAGACCGCTCATTGACCAGATTGGCGATGCTGGACGACGTGCCCTGATAAACGCCTCGAACGCCTGATCATCAAGCTTCGGTCGTGCGGTCGTCTCTTGGCTGTTCTGCGTCATGCCGCCCGTCGCTCCTGCTCTGTCCTTGCCTCGCGCTCAGCCTTCCAGTTCCAAGGGAGGAGACTTTCCATCTCGCTGGCTTTTACTTTGCCCGCGATGATGCGTTCCAGCACATCGGCAAGCCAGACCTCGGGGTCCACACTGTTCAATTTACAGGTGTTGACGAGCGATGCGAGGACCGCGAAAGACTTTCCACCGCGCTCGCTGCCCACGAACAACGAGTTCTTTCTCGTCAGGGCCACGGATTTCATCGAACGCTCGACGACATTTGAGTCCACTTCGATCCGGCCATCCTCCAGGAAGGCTGCCAGTCCGCTCCAGTGGTTGAGCGTGTAGGTGACGGCTTTGCCCAGCGCCGATTTCGCCGACACCTCGTCGCTCAGTTCGGTGAGATGGACGTTCAGTTCTCTCATAACTGGAGCTGTCTCGCGACGCCTCGCTACGAGCCTGATATCGGCACTTTCGCCGCGCAGTCTCGCTTCGATCCGATAGATCTCGGCAATCCTGGCCAGGATCGACAGAGCCTCCGAAGAGCCGGTGAGCTTGACGACATCGACGAACTTGCGCCGGGCATGGGCAAGGCAGAACGCCAGCTGCAAGGGGGCGACATTGCTCTTTCCCCGGCGCTTGGCCATGGTCTTATAGGCTTGGTATCCGTCGACCTGAAGCACGCCGGCAAACGACGCCAATTGCCCCGCGATCTCGCGCGCACTGCGGCTTTCGGCAAAGATATAGGCAACCGCCGGCGGCGCAGGACCATTCCACGGCCTATCGTCGATCGCTTGCGCCCATAACTGGCAGACCTTGGTGCGTTTTCGCCCTGGATCAAGCCGCGGGAGCGGCGTCTCGTCACAAAACACCCTCGGCTGCAGGCGGATGAAGGCGAGTAGCTCGTCATAGAGAAGTTCTAGCCACCAGGCGACCCGCGTCACCCGGCCCCCAAGCGTGCCTCGATCGATGATCACGCCGCAGGAGGCCAGCATCTGCGCCTGGCGATGCAGCGGCAAATGCCAGGCGAACTTCGAGACGGCAACATGGGCGGCAAACGCCGTGGTCACCATGCCGCCATCCATCACGCGTGCCGGCGCGGGCGCTTGCACAACACCGCTTTCGCAGGCCCGGCATGCATAGCGCGGCCGGATCGTTCGTTTGACCCGGACAACCGCAGGCACGATGTCGAGCGCCTCGCTGACATCCGTGCCGATGCAATGAAGTTCGAATGAGCAGCAGGGGCAGAGCTTGTTCTCCGGTTCGATGATCTCGTCATAACGCGGAAGGTGTTTGGGCAAACGGCCGATATTGCGGGCTGGCGATCGCCGTGCCTGCGTTTTGTCCTCGGCGACAGGCGCGACATCGTCATTGGCAGCAACGGGAATCTCATTGAGATCGCCAAAATCGAGCTCCACTTGCGTCGGGTGGAGCACCGTCATCTTCTCCGATTTCGGCCCAAAGAGTTGGCCCTCGAGGAAGGCAACGCGCGCTTTGAGATCGGCATTCTCTTCGTCGAGCGAGAGAATGATCCGGGTCAATCGCGCAGCATCCTGGGGCAAGGGATCGGATCGAAGCGGCATTACAGACCCTACCATATGAGCCTGAATCTTCAAGCAAAACCAATGAGATCAGCCTGCTTTTGAGGGCTTCCTCACCGCGTTTCGTTTGACGCGCGTCCAGTCAATACCATCAAGCAAAAGCGAGAACTCCTGGGCACTCATCTGCATCGCGCCATCACGGATCGGCGGCCAAACGAACTTGCCCGCCTCCAGCCATTTCGTTGCCAGTATCATGCCTGATCCGTCCCAGTAAATGCAGCGAAGTCGATCCAGACGCTTGGCGCGGAATACGAACACGTCGCCACAATAGGGATCGGCCGCAAGCGCTGACGCCACCAAAGCCACCAGGCCATTCATGCCGCGCCGGAAGTCGACAGGTTGCGTCGCAACCATGATCTTCACGCCATTTGGCGAAACTC
>Ga0102593_1002501_pt1 | contig 13905 bp, 9 predicted proteins | sample AraplaCol_mMS_r2_2_FD_76862 | JGI IMG/M metagenome (GOLD analysis project Ga0102593, IMG submission 76862) | Arabidopsis root microbial communities from North Carolina, USA - plate scrape MF_Col_mMS_r2 (SPADES assembly) (version 2) | ecosystem: Host-associated > Plants > Roots > Endosphere...
AGAACCCGGCAAAGGGAAACCGGAAGTTATGATTCGGTTCATTCTGCTCTATCGGAATTCGGGCGAAAATGCATGGGGACATAAGCCTTTGCCCACAGCACATGCTTGCCCCGGCGGGCAGCACTCTTTATAGACCCGCCAGAGACAGCAAGAGGCAGGGTCATGGTCTTTTTCCCCCACCGCCACCTCATCGGCATCAAGGGCCTCACCGAGCAGGATATCACCTATCTTCTCGACAAGGCGGACGAGGCCGTCAAGATCAGCCGCCAGAGAGAAAAGAAAACGTCGACGCTGCGCGGGCTGACGCAGATCAACCTCTTCTTCGAGGCATCGACCCGCACGCAGGCCTCCTTCGAGCTTGCCGGCAAACGGCTCGGCGCCGACGTCATGAACATGTCGGTCGGCAATTCCTCGGTGAAGAAAGGCGAAACGCTGATCGACACGGCGATGACGTTGAATGCGATGCGCCCCGATGTGCTGGTGATCCGCCATTCAAGCGCCGGTGCGGCCGCCCTTCTCGCCCAGAAGGTCTCCTGCTCGGTCGTCAATGCCGGTGATGGGCAGCATGAACATCCGACCCAGGCGCTGCTCGACGCGCTGACGATCCGCCGCGCCAAGGGCAAGCTGTCGCGCATCATCGTGGCGATCTGCGGCGACGTGCTGCATTCGCGGGTGGCGCGCTCCAATATCCTTCTGCTCAACGCGATGGGCGCCCGCGTGCGTGTCGTCGCGCCTGCGACCCTCCTGCCCGCCGGCATCGCCGAGATGGGCGTCGAGGTCTTTCATTCGATGCAGGAAGGGCTGAAGGACGCCGACGTTGTGATGATGCTGCGGCTGCAGCGCGAGCGCATGTCCGGTGCCTTCGTGCCTTCGGTGCGCGAATACTATCACTTCTACGGGCTCGACGCCGAAACGCTGAAAGCGGCGAAGGACGACGCGCTGGTCATGCATCCCGGCCCGATGAACCGCGGCGTCGAAATCGCTTCGGAAGTGGCGGACGGGCCGCAGAGCGTGATCGCCGAACAGGTGGAGATGGGGGTCGCGGTACGCATGGCCGTCATGGAGACGCTGCTCGTCTCGCAGAACCAGGGTCCCCGAAGCGATGGAATGATGGCATGAGCAACCCGATCGTCCTCAAGAACGTCCGCATCATCGATCCGTCGCGCAATCTCGACGAAGTCGGGACGATCATTGCCGAAAACGGCGTGATCATTGCCGCCGGCGGCAAGGCGCAGAACCAGGGTGCACCGGAAGGCGCCGTCATCCGCGACTGCACGGGCCTTGTCGCCACGCCCGGGCTCGTCGACGCGCGCGTCCATGTCGGCGAACCCGGCGGCGAGCACCGCGAAACGATCGCCTCGGCGAGCCGGGCGGCGGCGGCCGGCGGCGTCACCTCGATCATCATGATGCCGGACACCGATCCTGTTATCGACGACATTGCGCTCGTCGAATTCGTCAAGAAGACGGCGCGGGATACGGCCGCCGTCAACGTCTATCCGGCGGCCGCCATTACCAAGGGCCTTGCTGGCGAGGAGATGACGGAGATCGGCCTCTTGATGCAGGCAGGCGCCGTCGCCTTTACCGATGCCCATTCCAGCGTCCACGACACGCAGGTGCTGCGCCGGATCATGACCTATGCGCGCGAATTCGGCGCCGTCATCTCCTGCGAAACGCGCGACAAATATCTCGGCGCCAACGGCGTCATGCATGAGGGGCTTTTCGCCAGTTGGCTCGGGCTCTCCGGCATTCCAAGGGAAGCCGAGCTCATCCCGCTCGAACGCGATCTCAGGATCGCGCAGCTGACGCGCGGCCGTTATCACGCCGCAATGATCTCGGTGCCAGAATCGGTCGAGGCGATCGAACGCGCCCGCAGTCGTGGCGCCAAGGTGACCTGCGGCATCTCGATCAACAATCTGGCGCTCAACGAAAACGACATCGGCGAATACCGCACCTTCTTCAAGCTCTATCCGCCGCTGCGCCCGGAAGATGACCGGGTGGCCATGGCCGACGCCCTTGCGAGCGGCGCGATCGATATCATCGTCTCCTCGCACGACCCGCAGGATGTCGATACGAAGCGCCTGCCCTTTGGCGAGGCGGAGGACGGCGCGATCGGCCTCGAAACCATGTTGGCGGCAGCCCTCAGGCTTCACCATGGCGGCCAGGTGAGCCTGATGCGCCTGATCGACGCCATGTCCACCCGCCCCGCGCAAATCTTCGGCCTCGCCGCCGGCACATTGAAGCCGGGCGCTGCGGCCGATATCGCGCTGATCGATCTCGATGAGCCTTGGCTTGTCGCCAAAGACATGCTTCTCTCCCGCTCAAAGAATACGCCGTTCGAGGATGCGCGTTTCAGCGGGCGGGCGGTCGCGACGTACGTCTCGGGAAAGCTTGTCCACGCACTCTAGAGCAATTCCTGATTTCTCTGAGTGACGGAAATGCTCTATCTTTTTGTTTTTACGCAATTCGGCACGCAAAACCGCTGCGCAGTTTTGCTGGAATTGCTCTAGAATTGGATGATTTTGGGCCTGGTCGGCCTAAAATCTGAATCCTGTTCTAAATTAAATAGTTAGAGCATGATGTCGTCCGAAAACCGCTCACAGTTTTCGGCATCATGCTCTAGGATCGACACCATCGCCGTCCATCCCCCAGCGGGAGAAGGTTGACTCGAGGATAGGCCACGGAGGGGCTGAGGGGGCATATGTTATCCAATCTCATGTCATGGCAGATCACGCTGCCGATCGCGCTTGCCGCCGCCGTTATCGGCTATCTCTTCGGGTCGATACCCTTCGGCCTGATCCTCACGCGTGCCGCCGGCCTCGGCGACGTGCGCAGCATCGGCTCCGGCAATATCGGCGCAACCAATGTGCTCAGAACAGGAAACCGGACGCTCGCCGCGGCGACGCTGCTGCTCGACGCGCTGAAGGCATCGGCCGCAGCCTGGATCGTCGGCTATTTCCTCGGTGAGGAGGCCGCGATCATCGCCGGCTTTTTCGCCTTCATCGGCCATCTCTTCCCGGTCTGGATCGGCTTCAAGGGCGGTAAGGGTGTCGCCACCTATATCGGTACCCTGCTCGGCGTCGCGCCGATCATGGTCGCGCTCTTCGCCGCCGTCTGGCTAGCGTTGGCTTTCACCACCCGCTACTCCTCACTGTCAGCGTTGGTTGCCATGCTTGTCGTTCCGGTTGCACTGTGGATACTGGGCAACGAAAAGGTTGCGGCAGTGATGGCGATCATGACCCTCATCTCCTACTGGAAGCACAAGGCGAATATTTCGCGCCTGATGAGCGGGACGGAAAGCAAGATCGGGGCAAAGGGATAATGGATGCGCTGAGCGCCGGACCAAAAGGCGTTGTTCTGACCGAACGGCAAAGAATTGCCTGGTTGCGCCTCATCCGTTCCGACAATATTGGCCCTGCCACCTTTCGCGACCTCATTAATCATTTCGGTTCGGCCGAGGCAGCACTTGCCGCACTGCCGGAGCTTTCGGCGCGTGGCGGCGCCACGCGGGCAATCCGCATCGCCAGCGAGGCCGAGGCACATCGGGAACTCGAGGCGGCGCGTCGCTTCGGCGCCCGCTTCGTCGGCATCGGCGAGCCGGACTACCCGCAAGCTCTGAAGCAGATCGACGGCGCGCCGCCGCTTCTGGCCGTCAAGGGCGCGCTTGCCGCCGCCAAGCGACCGGCCGTCGGCATCGTCGGCTCGCGCAACGCCTCGATCGCCGGTGCGAAATTCGCGGCGATGGTGGCACGCGACTGCGGCCGGGCTGGATATACCGTGGTCTCCGGCCTGGCGCGCGGCATCGATACATCAGCCCACCGGGCAAGCCTCGACACAGGCACGATCGCGGCGCTCGCCGGTGGCCTCGACCAGCCCTACCCGCCGGAGAATGTCGGCCTACTCGAAGAGATAACCGACGGCAACGGCCTGGCGGTGAGCGAGATGCCCTTCGGCTGGGAGCCCCGCGCCCGCGACTTCCCGCGCCGCAACCGGCTCATCGCCGGCATCGGGCTCGGCCTCGTCGTCATCGAAGCGGCATCGCGTTCGGGCTCGCTGATCACGGCACGGCTTGCCGGCGAGTTCGGCCGTCTGGTGTTTGCCGTGCCCGGCTCACCGCTCGATCCGCGTTGCCATGGCACCAACGGCCTGCTGAAGGACGGTGCTTCGATCGTCACCGCACCCGCCGATGTCATTGAGGCCCTGGCGCCGCTTGCGCAATTCGACCTGTTCCCGTCATCGATGGCGGAAGAGCCTGCGCGTGACGGCAAGTCGATATCGGTGCCACCCGGCGATTCCGATCGAAACCGCATCATCGATGCGCTCGGGCCGACGCCGGTCGAGATCGACGACGTCATCCGCCATACGGGCCTTTCGGCATCCGCGGTCTATCTGATCCTTCTGGAGCTTGATATTGCCGGCAGGCTGCACCGGCAGCAGGGCGGCCTCGTCTCGCTTTCCGATTGAACCTTGCGCGACATCAGGCGGCGGCTACGCGAATTGCCGAACCCTGTATCGAAAAACCTTTGATAACCTATCTACAATTGTATTTTCCCGATAATCTCCCCTCGGCTGCAACAGATGCAAGAGGTAAAATTGTAGCAAACCCCTTGACCGCGGCGATTTCCCTGTCCATGTCGGAGGGCCGATATCCAAGTTGCGGTATGTGTTGCGCTGGTTTCAACGCTGGCGTCGCTTCCTTTTTAGAGAATCATCATGAATGTTGTAGTGGTGGAATCGCCTGCCAAGGCCAAGACGATCAATAAGTATCTGGGTCCGGGATACAAAGTGCTCGCCTCCTTCGGTCATGTGCGCGATCTGCCTGCCAAGGATGGCTCAGTCCTCCCCGATCAGGATTTCGAAATGCTTTGGGAGGTCGACAGCGCCTCCGCCAAGCGGATGAAGGACATTGCCGACGCGGTGAAATCCGCCGATGGCCTGTTTCTCGCAACCGACCCGGATCGCGAAGGCGAAGCGATTTCCTGGCACGTTCTCGACATGCTGAACAAGAAGCGCGTGCTGAACGGCAAGCCGGTCAAGCGCGTCGTCTTCAATGCGATCACCAAGAAGGCGGTGCTCGACGCGATGGCCGATCCGCGCGACATCGACGTGCCGCTGGTCGACGCCTATCTCGCGCGCCGCGCGCTCGATTATCTCGTCGGCTTCAATCTTTCGCCAGTGCTCTGGCGCAAGCTGCCCGGTGCGCGGTCGGCCGGCCGCGTTCAGTCTGTGGCGCTTCGCCTGGTCTGCGACCGCGAATCCGAGATCGAGCGCTTCATTTCCGAAGAGTACTGGAACATCTCGGCGCTTCTGAAGACGCCGCGCGGCGACGAGTTCGAGGCAAGGCTGGTTTCGGCGAACGGCAAACGTCTGCAGCCACGCGCGATCGGCAACGGTGAGGATGCCGGCCGGCTGAAGGCATTGCTCGAAGGTGCGAGCTATGTCGTCGATACGGTCGAGGCGAAGCCGGTCAAGCGTAACCCGGGACCGCCGTTTACGACCTCGACGCTGCAGCAGGCCGCCTCCTCCAATCTCGGCTTCTCCGCCTCGCGCACCATGCAGATCGCCCAGAGGCTCTATGAGGGTGTCGATATCGGCGGCGAGACGGTCGGTCTCATCACCTACATGCGAACCGACGGCGTTCAGATGGCCCCCGAGGCGATCGATGCGGCGCGCAGCGCCATCGTCGACCAGTTCGGCGAACGCTACATGCCGGAAAAGCCGCGCTTCTACTCGACGAAGGCGAAAAACGCCCAGGAGGCGCACGAGGCGATCCGTCCGACCGATTTCTATCGTTCGCCCGACCGTGTGCGCAAATTCCTCGATGCCGACCAGATCCGGCTCTACGAGCTGATCTGGAAGCGCGGTATCGCCAGCCAGATGGCGTCTGCCGAGATCGAGCGCACGACGGCTGAAATCACCGCCGACAACAAGGGTGAGAAGGCCGGGCTTCGCGCCGTCGGCTCCGTGATCCGCTTCGACGGGTTCATCGCCGCCTATACCGACCAGAAGGAGGATGGCGAGCAGAGCGACGACGGCGACGAGGATGGCCGCCTGCCGGAGATCATTGCGCGCGAAACGCTCGCCAAGCAGAAGATCAATTCGACCCAGCATTTCACCGAGCCGCCGCCGCGTTATTCGGAAGCCTCGCTCATCAAGAAGATGGAAGAGCTCGGCATCGGCCGCCCCTCCACCTATGCTGCGACCCTCGCGACGCTGCGCGACCGCGACTATGTGACGATCGACAAACGCAAGCTGATCCCGCAGGCCAAGGGCCGGCTGGTGACGGCTTTCCTCGAAAGCTTCTTCACCAAATATGTCGAATACGACTTCACCGCCGACCTCGAGGAAAAGCTCGACCGGATTTCGGCCGGCGAGCTGAACTGGAAGCAGGTGCTGCGCGATTTCTGGAAGGATTTCTTCGCCCAGATCGAGGACACCAAAGAACTGCGCGTCACCAATGTGCTCGATTCACTGAACGAGGCGCTGGCACCACTCGTCTTCCCGAAACGGGAAGACGGCAGCGATCCCAGAATCTGCCAAGTCTGCGGTACCGGTAACCTGTCGCTGAAGCTTGGCAAATACGGCGCCTTCGTCGGCTGTTCGAACTATCCGGAATGCAACTACACCCGCCAGCTCTCTTCTGAAAACGGCGGAGACGCAGACGGCGCAGCACTTAACGAGCCGAAGAACCTCGGCACCGATCCGACCACCGGCGAGGAGCTGACGCTGCGTTCCGGCCGCTTCGGCCCCTATATCCAGCGCGGCGACGGCAAGGAAGCCAAACGCGCTTCGCTGCCGAAGGGTTGGAAGCCCGAAGACATCGATTATGAAAAGGCGATGGCGCTGATCTCGCTGCCGCGCGATATCGGCAAACATCCAGAATCCGGCAAGATGATCTCGTCCGGCATCGGCCGCTATGGGCCGTTCCTCCTCCATGACGGTTCCTACGCCAATCTCGAAACCGTCGAGGACGTGTTCTCGGTCGGCCTCAACCGCGCCGTGACTGTTATCGCCGAAAAGGCGAAACAGGCCCCGGGCCGGGGCGCGCGCGGCACGCCGGCGGCACTGAAGACGCTCGGCGATCATCCTGATGGCGGCGCCATCACCGTTCGCGACGGCAAGTACGGCCCCTATGTCAACTGGGGCAAGGTCAACGCCACACTGCCGAAGGGCAAGGATCCCCAGGCGATCACCGTCGAGGAGGCGCTTGCGCTGATCGCCGAAAAGGCCGGCAAGGCACCTGTGGGCAAGGCGGCCAAGGCGAAAGCCAAGCCGAAGGCGGCAGCCGCCGACGCCAAGGCCACCAAGACGGCCGCCAAGCCGAAGGCAACGAAGGCGAAAGCGCCCGCGAAATCGAAAAAGAGCTGACGTGAGCAGGATACCGCGCGATAGAACGAACCCTGCGGGCAAGCGTCCGGGCAAGATCGGCCGCGCCGGCAAGGATGCCCCCGCCGTCGAGCCGCTGAACATCGTCCATGGCGCGCTGCCTTCGCGCGAGGTGATCCTGCGCTTCATCGCCGATCACCCGCAGAAAGCGTCCAAACGCGAACTCGCCAAGGCTTTCGGCCTGAAGGGCGACAACCGTGTCGAACTCAAGCACATGCTGCAGGAGCTCGAGCAGGAAGGCATGCTGCAGAAGAACCGCAAGTCGCTGATCCGTCCCGGTGCGCTGCCGCCCGTCACGGTTCTCGATATCACCACGCGCGACAAGGATGGCGATCTGATCGGCCGGCCGGCGGAATGGCCGGAAGACCAAGGCGTAGCACCCGCCGTCAGCATCCGCCAGCAATCGCCCGCAGGCCGCCAGGGCAAGGGCAAGGCGCCCGTCGCCGGGCTCGGCGACCGCATCCTGGCGAAGATCTTCCCGGCCGTCGATCGCGGCGGGCCAGCCTATACGGCGCGGATCATCAAGGTGATCGACAGGCGCCGCGGCGCCTCGATGGGCGTTTTCCGCACGGCACCGGGCGGCGGCGGCCGTCTGCTGCCGATCGAACGGCGCGGCGAGGAGATGGTGATCGATCCCGACTTCACCGGCGGCGCCACGGACGGCGATCTGGTCGAAGTCGAAATCGCCCGTCTCGGCCGTTTCGGCCTTCCGCGCGCCAAGGTTCTCTCCGTCGTCGGTTCCGTCGGTTCGGAAAAGGCGATCTCGATGATCGCGATTCATGCGCACGGCATCCCGCATGTCTTCCCGCCGGCCGTCATCGCTGAGGCGGACGCCGCAAAACCGGCCAGCATGTCGCATCGCGAGGATTGGCGCGACGTGCCGCTGATCACCATCGACCCGGCCGATGCCAAGGACCATGACGACGCCGTCTATGCCGAGCTCGACCCCTCGCCCGACAATCCCGGCGGCGTCATCGTCACTGTCGCGATTGCCGACGTCTCCTGGTATGTCCGCCCCAATTCACCGCTCGACCGCGAGGCGCTGAAGCGCGGCAACTCGGTCTATTTCCCGGATCGCGTCGTGCCGATGCTGCCGGAGCGCATCTCCAACGATCTCTGCTCGCTGAAGGAAGGCGTCGACCGTCCGGCGCTCGCCGTGCGCATGAGCTTTTCCGGCGAAGGCCGCAAGATCGGCCACACTTTCCATCGCATCATGATGAAGAGCGCGGCCAAGCTGTCCTACCAGCAGGCCCAGGCAGCGATCGACGGCAAACCGGACGATCAGACCGGACCGATGCTCGGGCCAATCCTGAAGCCGCTCTGGCACGCCTATGAGGTGATGAAGCGCGGACGCGACCGGCGCCAGCCGCTCGAACTCGACATGCCGGAGCGCAAGATCCTGCTGAAGCCCGACGGTACGGTCGACCGGGTCGTCGTGCCGCCACGGCTCGACGCGCACAAGCTGATCGAAGAGATGATGATCCAGGCGAATGTCTGCGCCGCCGAGACGCTGGAAAAGAAGCGGCAGCCGCTGATCTATCGCATTCATGACGGCCCGACGCTTGCCAAGCAGGAGATCCTGCGTGAGTTCCTGGCCACGCTCGGCATCTCGCTTGCCAAGGGCGGCAACATGCGCGCCAACAACTTCAACGGCATCCTGGCGAAGGCGGACGGCACGCCGCACCAGACCATGGTCAACGAGATGGTGCTGCGTTCGCAGAGCCAGGCGATCTACGGCCCTGAGAATATCGGCCATTTCGGCCTCAATTTGATGAAATACGCCCACTTCACCTCGCCGATCCGCCGCTATGCCGATCTCATCGTGCACCGCGCGCTTGTCGGCTCGCTCGGTTTCGGCGAAGGCGGCATCACACCCGACGAAGAGGCGGCGCTCGACGATATCGCCGCCGAAATCTCGACCTTCGAGCGTCGGGCGATGGCAGCCGAGCGCGAGACCGTAGACCGGCTGATCGCGCATCACCTCAGCGGCCGCGTCGGCGAGGAGTTTGCCGGACGGGTCTCGGGCGTGACGAAATCGGGGCTTTTTGTCGCCCTGCCAGACTATGGCGCCGATGGTTTCGTCCCTATATCTACGCTCGGCACCGATTATTTCATCTATGACGAGGCGCATCAGGCACTCTCGGGTGAACGAACAGGGCTCGGTTATCGCCTGGGCGATAGCGTTACCGTGAAGCTTGCCGAAGCGATCCCGCTTGCCGGCGCGCTGCGTTTCGAGATGATCAGCGAGGGCCGCGAGATGCCTGCAGCGGTGCGCTCCTTCCACAAGGCGGGCCGCCGCGACAGAGGCCAGGTCCGCAAGAAACCTGGAACAAGGCCGCCACGCGGACGCCACTAAGCATCGCGCCGAAAGCGGACGCTGGTTTTCGGCAAAACGCTGCAACAACGAAGATCGCCGGCGTTGGACGTGGTTCACAAGACGAATCCGATGCTTTCGGCTGAAAGAGGAACATGCGATGAGCACACCGACCGATCCGGTTGCCCGCTACGGGGATGCGCCCGAGGTCGAGCGTCCGCTTGGGCGCTCCATCATGCGCGGGCTGATGAACCGGTGCCCGGCCTGCGGCAACGGCAAGCTCTTTCGTGCCTTCCTGAAACCGGTCGATCATTGCGCGGCCTGCGGCGAGGCGATGCATCACCAACGCGCGGACGACCTGCCGCCTTATATCGTCATCCTCGTCCTCGGCCACGTCGTGGTCGGCGGCTATATGCTGACCGACATGACTTTCGTGCTGCCGGTCTGGGTGCATATCGCCATCTGGGCGCCGATCACCGTCATCACCGCGCTTGCCTCGATCCAGCCGATCAAGGGCGGGGTCATCGGTCTGCAATGGGCGCTGCGCATGCACGGCTTCGGTGGCGAGAGTGACGGTCCGGACGATTATGACATCCCCGGCCGGCCGAATTAGCGCCTTCACCTTCCAGACATATTTAACGTGTAGTGCCAGCCCTCCACCGACCACCACCCGAATGCGAGAGCCGAAGATCCTCAAGACCTGACATGGTAAGCATTTCTTGCCCCAACGGGCTTTACATTCCGCAGATGGTCACTCACATCGGAAATACTGCGAAGCGGCATCCGTCACCTGGATTTGGCACGTCTGTGTCTATCTGACGGGAATCGGCCGTTTCGTTCGCGCAGCTTTCTAAGGATGGATAAATGTCTCAGCCGAGAACCGGCACACCGGGCGATGTCGAAGAAATCCATTGGCCTTCTCTGGTGGCAGCCATCTCGTCCATATCTGCCGTTGGCATAGCAATCGGCCTCGGTCTCCCGCTTCTCAGCATCATCCTCGAAAAACGCGGCATCTCGTCCACCCTGATCGGGCTCAACACGGCGATGGCCGGGGTCGCGGCGATGGCCGCCGCACCGATCACCACCAAACTCGCCCATAAATACGGCGTTGCGCCGACAATGCTCTGGGCCGTGCTGATTTCGGCGCTGAGCGCGCTCGGTTTCTATTACGCCCAGGATTTCTGGATGTGGTTTCCGCTGCGCTTCGCCTTCCATGGCGCGACGACGACGCTGTTCATCCTCTCCGAATTCTGGATCAACGCCGCTTCGCCGCCTTCCAAGCGCGGTTTCGTGCTCGGCATCTATGCGACGGTGCTTTCCCTTGGCTTTGCGGCCGGACCTCTGCTCTTTTCGGTCCTCGGCAGCGACGGCATCTTCCCATTCCTGATCGGCGCCGCCGCCATCCTGCTTGCGGCCATCCCGATCTTCATCGCCCGCGACGAGAGCCCGGTGCTCGAGGAAAAACCGGAGCTGCATTTCATGCGCTACGTTTTCCTGGTGCCGACGGCGACGGCGGCGGTCTTCATCTTCGGCGCGGTGGAGGCCGGCGGGCTGTCGCTTTTCCCGATCTTTGCCGTGCGCGCCCATTTCACCGAATCGCAGGCCGCGCTGCTGCTCACCATGATGGGCGTCGGCAACGTCATCTTTCAGATCCCGCTCGGCCTGCTTTCCGACCGCATCGCCGACAAGCGGCCGCTTCTGGCCGGCATGGCCCTGATGGGCTTCATCGGCTCGATGATGTTGCCGCTACTGCTCGACAACTGGCTTCTGATGGCCGGGCTCCTGCTTTTCTGGGGCGGCTGCGTCTCAGGCCTCTATACGGTCGGCCTCAGCCATCTCGGCTCGCGGCTGACCGGCTCCGATCTTGCGGCAGCCAATGCTGCCTTTGTCTTCTGTTATGCGATGGGGACCGTGGCCGGTCCGCAGGCGATCGGCGCGGCGATCGATGTCGCTGGAAATAACGGGTTTGCCTGGGCGATTGCCGCTTTCTTCGGTCTTTACGCCCTACTTTCGGGCATCAGACTGATGTTCATTCGAAAACGGGCTTGACTTTTCGGGCGGGATTCGTAGTTTCGCGCCAGGATTTGCCGTGGAGCCCATCCGGCTTCCACGGCTTTCATTTTCTTAAAGGCAGGACGACCATGGCCAAGGCTACAACAATCAAGATCAAGCTGCTGTCGACAGCCGACACCGGTTTCTTCTACGTCACCACGAAGAACAGCCGCACGATGACGGACAAGATGACGAAGACGAAGTACGACCCGGTTGCAAAGAAGCATGTCGAGTTCAAGGAAACCAAGATCAAGTAATCACTTGGCCTGACGGATTTCACAAAAGCGCGCGCCTTCGGGTTGCGCGTTTTTTATTGTCCGGCTTTGTGGTTTTCAAGATGATAGCGCAAACAGACAAAACGCCGCCCTTCCATCGTCGGGAAGTGGCGGCGTTTTCTTGAAAGGGGGTCGGCCAGCATGCAAAACGGCACGAGGAACCGCTATAACTTGCCTACTAGCCGACCGACCCCACGACCCAGGAGATGCGGCGGACCTGAGCATCATGGGGTATCGACAACTCCTCAACGGGAGCGCTTCTCTTATGAGCCGATAATTTGCGCAAAAATGAAAGAAAATCAACAAATTCTTAATGATGAATTTTCTCATCTTGATTCTATGGTTAAAAGTCCAGATTTGGGACATACAAAGATTTGCCGTCTCTGCTTTAGATCAAAGCGTAGCGCCTGCTCTTTCCAAGAAATTCGACAATATAACTTAATAACTTACGCCACCCCTCCCCTTACGTGAGGTGACGCCGCCGCAATCTATTTGACCCTGTCGGCGGCAGGCATTTTTTATAGTCTTCATTTCATTTTGAGCTACGGCCTGACGCTCTCAAGACTATCGCGCGGCACCACATCCGCGGCAACGCGGCGAGTCCATTTTTGGGCTATTGAGCTGCAATTTTTTCGCCCCGCAGTGCACAGGCGAAGATTAAAAATCGGTAACAATTCGCTTACCGCAGTGGAAAACCCGCAAATGGCGCATATGGCGGCAAGTGATTCGTCAGGCGGCTGCGGCGACCACACGGTTGCGGCCGGTATTTTTGGCCTCGTAAAGGGCCAGATCCGCCTGTTTCATCAGCTGGTCCGGTGTCAGCACCGACGTAATGCGCGAGGCGATGCCGAACGAAGCAGTGACATTCAGCGCTTCTCCGGCGTGTTTCAGCATGAAGGGAGCGTTTTCGATCGCCGCACGAAGGCGCTCGGCGACGGCGGCGGCAATTTCCGGCGAGGTGTCGGGCATCACAACAACGAATTCCTCTCCACCGTAGCGGCAGGCGAGATCGGCACCGCGGATGGTCGAACGGACGCGATTTGCGAATTCCCGCAGCACCTCATCGCCGCCGTCATGGCCGTAGGTGTCGTTCACATGCTTGAAGCGGTCGATATCGGTGATCAGCACCGAAAGCGGCCGGCCCCGCGCCATAGAACGGTTGAAAAGCACGTTCAGGTGATTGTCGAGATAGCGCCGGTTATAAAGGCCGGTCAGCGGATCGGTCACGGCAAGCTCGATCGTCTGCTTGACGCTGGCGCGCAGCCGGTCGTTGTAGCGCTTGCGGCGGATCTGCGTCAGGCTACGGGCGACCAGTTCGTTGGGATCGACCGGGCGGATGATGTAGTCGTTGACGCCGAGATCGAGCGCGCGCACGACCATGTCGTCAGCGCCTTGCTCAGTGATGATCAGGACCGGCAGAAAGCGCGTGCGCTCCAGCGAACGCAGCTGCGAGCAGAGGCGAAGCGGATCGTAATCGTCGAAGTTGGCATTGACGATGACGAGATCGAAGGCGCTTTCGGCCGCCTCGAAGAGGGCGGCCTGCGGATCGGAGAGGGCAAGCACGTCGGCGACGGGCTTCAGCGCCTTGATGATGCGCTCCTGCGAATTGGCGCGGCCGTCGACGAGCAGGACCTGAGCGGTCTCGTCGGCGCGGCCCTCGCCTGCCCGCGTGAGGTCGTCGATGCCCATCGTATGGGCGGTGTCGGCGCGGATGCGCAGCTCATCGCTCAACGTCTTCAGCCGCAGCAGGCTCTTCACCCGGGAGATCAGCTGCAGATCGTTGACCGGCTTGGTGAGAAAATCGTCAGCGCCGGCCTTCAGGCCGCGTACGCGATCGGTCGGCTGGTCGAGCGCAGTGACCATGACGACTGGAATATGGGC
>Ga0102593_1002503_pt1 | contig 13888 bp, 10 predicted proteins | sample AraplaCol_mMS_r2_2_FD_76862 | JGI IMG/M metagenome (GOLD analysis project Ga0102593, IMG submission 76862) | Arabidopsis root microbial communities from North Carolina, USA - plate scrape MF_Col_mMS_r2 (SPADES assembly) (version 2) | ecosystem: Host-associated > Plants > Roots > Endosphere...
GCTCGCGGCAAGGCGATGAAGGGTCTGGGCATCACCGTCGACTTCGCCCCCGACGCCGACGTCTCCGACCAGGACGACGACACCGTGATCGGCGACCGCTCCTTCAGCGCCGACCCGCAGAAGGTCACCGAGTACGCCGGTGCCTACGCGCGCGGGCTCCTCGACGCGGGGGTCACCCCGGTGCTCAAGCACTTCCCCGGCCACGGCCACGCATCCGGCGACTCGCACGAGGGCGGCGTCGTCACCCCGCCGCTGTCGGATCTGATGACCAACGACCTGGTGCCCTACCGTGAGCTGGCGCAGGTACCGGGGACCGCGGTGATGGTCGGACACATGCAGGTGCCGGGTCTCACCGGAACCGATCCCGCGAGCTTGAGCCCCGCGGCGTATTCGTTGCTGCGCACCGGCGGCTACGGCGGGCTGCCCTTCACCGGCGTGGTGTTCACCGACGACATCTCCAGCATGGGGGCCATCAACCAGCGCTACACCGTCGCCCAGGCCGCTCTGAAGGCGTTGCAGGCGGGCGCCGACATCGCGCTGTGGATCACCACCGACGAGGTTCCCGGCGTGCTCGACGCGCTCGAGGCCGCCGTCGCCGACGGACGGCTGGACCCGAAGAACGTCGACGCCTCGGTGCTGCGCATCGCCGCGCTGAAGGGCAAGAGTTCACGCTGCGGAGGCTGAACGCCCGGCCATTGCCTACTCTGAACTGATGGCCGGTGGAACCAAGCGATTGCCGCGCGCGGTGCGTGAGCAGCAGATGCTCGACGCGGCCGTGCAGATGTTCTCGGTGAACGGCTACCACGAGACGTCGATGGACGCGATCGCCGGCCAGGCCCAGATCTCCAAGCCGATGCTCTATCTGTACTACGGATCCAAGGAAGAACTCTTCGGCGCATGCCTCGACCGTGAACTCGCCCGGTTCGTCGACACCGTTCGCGGGGAGATCGACTTCAGCCAGACCCCGAAGGACCTGCTCCGCAACGCGGTGGTCGCGTTCCTGAGCTACATCGACACCAACCGGGCGTCGTGGATGGTGCTCTACACCCAGGCGACCAGCTCGCAGGCCTTCGCGCACACCGTCCGTGAGGGCCGCGAACGCATCGTCGACCTCGTCGGCAGGTTGCTGCAGTCCGGCACGCGAAACCCGGAGCCCGACACCGACTTCGACATGATGGCCGTCGCGCTGGTGGGGGCCGGCGAGGCGGTCGCCGCGCGGGTGAGCACCGGCGACGCCGACGTGCACGAGGCCGCCGAGCTGATGATCAACCTGTTCTGGCGTGGACTGAAGGGCAGACCGGCCGACGCCTCGGCGTCGGCGGCCACGGGCTGACCGTGATCGAGCACGTCGCGATCGAGCGGGGCCCGTATGCGCTTGCGGGAGATCTGCACCTGCCCGAGGACTTCGACCCCACTGGCCGCCGGCCCGCCGTCGTCCTGGCCACCCCCGGCAGCAGCGTCAAGGAACAGATCGGCGCCAACTATGCGTCCCGGCTGGCGCGCCACGGCCTCGTCGCGCTGACCTTCGACCCCAGCCACCAGGGGCGCAGCGGTGGTGAGCCGCGAGATCTCGAGGATCCGTACCGGCGCGGCGAGGATTTGTCCTACGCCATCGACACCCTGAGTGCGATCCCCGGCGTCGACCCCAGCAGGATCGGCGGGCTCGGAATCTGCGCGGGTGGTGGATACGCCGTTCACACCGCCCGCACCGACCATCGCATCAGGGCGATCGCGACGGTGGTCGCCAGCAATGTCGGCAAGGCGTTCCGGGACGCCACGTCCACCGCGGGCGGCCCGGTGTCAGCGCTCGACCGGCTGGCCCAGCAACGCGCCGAGGAGGTCGCCGAGGGTGACCCGGTGCGGGTGAACTGGTTGCCCGACACTCTCGAAGAGGCTGCCGCCCTGGGGATCACCGACGTCGACACCCTACAGGCCGTCGAGTTCTACCGGCTGCCCCCGGCGCGCAACGAGTACTCCACCAACCGTCGTCTGCGCCGCAGCGATCCGCTCCTGCTGGGGTATGACGCCTTCCACCTCGTCGACCCGTTGCTCAGTCAGCCACTGCAGGTGATCGTCGCCGGCCGGCGCGGCAACACCGACCAGTACGAGTCGGGAATGGCGTTGTGGGACATGGCTCCCAACCCCGTCGACCTCTTCGTCGTCGACGGCGCGGGGCACTACGAGATGTACGGGGTGCCGCACCACGTCGACGCAGCCGTCGCACGACTGCTGGCGTTCTACGACGCACACCTCTGAGGTGACGTACCGTCCCACCACGGGAATTGGGCCGGCAGAAGAGGTGTGCCCATGGTCGAGGTGGTTCAACGGGGCCGTCTGATCCGGCGAAGCCTGCACATGTTGTCGTCCGTTCGCGGTCCGATCACGGCCCTGTTCGTCGTCGGCGCGCTCGCGTCGGCCCTGCCCTACGTCAGCGCGGCGGCCTTCGGTCCGATGATGCAGGTCGTCGCCGATGCCGGCGCCAAGGGCGACCTCACCGAGGTCTGGGGCATGCGCGGTCCGCTGGTCGCCCGCTCGGACGGCCCGCTGGGCGCGGTGGCGGGTTCGGTGTCCTTCGCCGTCCTGTTGACGGTGTGGGCCGGCGCGTTGGTGCTGACCCAGTTGATGTATCTTGTGAACGCCTGGGTCGGCACGGTGGTGGAGCGGGTGCTCGTCACCGACATCCGCCAGCGGGTCCACGACCACCTCCAGACGTTGTCCCTGGACTTCTTCACGGCGTCCCAAGGTGGGGCGCTGATGCATCGCGTGACGGCGGAATCCTCAGGGGTGCAACGACTTCTCACCGGGTGCCTGTTGCCACCCTTGATCGACTCGCTGGTGTTGCTGGTGGCAGTCGGCTATCTGGTGGCACTGTCGTGGCAGATGACGGTCGCGGCGCTCGTCCTGACACCGGTGGCGTTGCTGGTGCTCAAGTATGCCGGCGCCCACGTGCAAGCCGCGGTGCGCCGGACCATGGACGCCGACCGTGCGATGGGTGCCGAACTCGAGCAGACCATCAGCGGCATCGCCGAGATTCAGCTGTTCAACGCTCAGGCCGTGCGTAGCAAGCGCTTTCGGAAGGTGTCCGTGGGCGCCGCCGAGAGCGACGCGACCACGACGATGTGGATGCAGGCCACTGCCAACGGATCTCAGGTATTCGTCGCTCTCAGCACCGTCGTCGTGTTGCTGGTGGGCATCGGCTTCAGTGAGAGCTTTGGCTTGACGTTCGCCGGACTGATGGTCTTCGCGGGGATGGTGCCGACGATGTTCGGCGCGGCCCAGCGCGTCATGGGCGCCTACACCACCTATCAGAGCGTGGCGCCGAGCGCGGCGTCGACCTACGAGTTGCTCGACACCCGCCCCACGGTGCGGGAGGCACCGAATGCGGTGCCGCTCGGTGACGTCCGCGGCAACGTGGGGTTCGAGGACGTCGCCTTTGGCTACACGCCGACGCAGATGGTGCTCGACGGGTTGTCGTTCTCGGTGTCGGAGGGGGAGACCGTGGCCCTGGTCGGCGGCATCGGGTCGGGAAAGTCGACGGTCTACAACCTGATGCTGCGGTTCCTGGACCCCCAACGCGGGCGGATCCTGCTCGACGGACGTCCGATCGACGAGGTGACCATCGCCTCGCTGCGCGACCAGGTGTCCAAGCTGGCCCAGTTCCCCTTCTTCGTCAAGGACACCATTCGGGAGAACATCCGGCTGGCACGGCCCGAGGCCACCGACGCCGAGATCGAGGAGGCCTGCCGACGGGCCAACGTGCACACCGTCATCACCGACCCGACGAGGATGCACGCCGGGTATGACACCGTCGTCGACGTGCAGGTGCCCTCCGGCGGGCAGAAGAGGCTGATTGCGTTGGCGCGCTGTCTGTTACGCACACCAGAGGTGCTCCTGCTCGACGAGCCCACCGAGAACCTCGACGCCGATCAACGGGCACGCCTGACCGGCGTGATCCGCGGTTACGCCAAGGACCGCACCTGCTTGGTCATCAGCCACGACATGGACTTCATCGCCGCGGTCGCCGATCGCATCCTGGTGATCGAGAACGGCCGCATCGCCCAGCAGGGTGACCACCGCTGCCTGATCGCCGCGGGCGGGCTGTACAAGCGCCTCTACGAGGCGCAGAACGTCGCCGCCGGCTAGAGTGCCCGCACCGTGCCCGTCAGGTGGGGGTAGCCCTTCGACATGTTGCGCAGGGTCAGATCCCAGCCGTCGGTGACGCGTTCGGTGTAGAGGCCGACGCGCGCCGGCAGCAGAATCGGCTTGCCGAAGCGCACCGCGTAGGTCACGGCATCGGGCAGTTGGCCCTCCACGTTGGCCAGAACTGCTGCGGCGGAGAACATTCCGTGGGCGATCGAGGTGGGGAACCCGAACAGCTTGGCGCCGATCGAGCTGGTGTGAATGGGATTGTGGTCTCCGCTCACCGACGCGTAGTGCCGGATCTGCCCGGGGGTGATCTGGAGCAAGGCGTTGGGCGGCGGCAACTTCTGCTGTTTGCGCGGCTGCTCGGGTTTCGGCTCGTCGGACAGACTGGTCCGTTGCTGGTGCAGGAACGTCGTCACCTGTCGCCAGGCGAGTTCGTTGCCGATGCTGATCTCGGTGATCAGGTCGACCAGCAGGCCCTTGCGGTGCTCGCGAAGGTCCTCGGCGTGCACCTTGACGTCGACGGTGTCGGAGACCGAGATCGGCCGGTGCTGGGTGATCTGGTTCTCCACGTGCACCGAACCCATTGCGGCGAAGGGAAAGTCGAACCCGCTCACCAGCGACATGACCGACGGGAAGGTCAGCGCAAAGGGATAGGTCAGCGGCACCGAGTCGCCGAAGCGCAGACCCGTCACCGCGGCGTAGGCCGCGACGTTGGCGGGGTCGACGGTCAGATCCGTGACGGTGACGGTGCGGTTGGGTAGCGCGCTGCCCCTCGGGATGAGGGGTAGCGCACCTGCGGCGGCCAGCGCCATGTTCTTCCACCCACTGGGCTGCGTCATCTCAGGCCCCCAACAGTGCCTGGCCGCACACCCGAATGGTGTTGCCGGTGACGGCGTTGCTCGCGGGGCTGGCGAAGTAGGCGATGGCCTCGGCGACGTCGACCGGCTGACCGCCCTGGAAGAGGGAGTTCATGCGGCGTCCCACCTCGCGGGTGGCCAGCGGGATGGCCTCGGTCATCTTGGTCTCGATGAAGCCGGGGGCGACGGCGTTGATGGTGATGCCCTTCTCGCCGAAGACTGGGGCCAGCGCCTGGGTCATGCCGATCATCCCGGCCTTGGTGGCGGCGTAGTTCGTCTGGCCGCGGTTGCCCGCGATGCCGGCCATCGACGACAGGCCGATGATGCGGCCGCCATCGCCGATGGTGCCGTTGTCCACCAGACCCTGGGCAAGGCGCTGCGGGGCAAGGAGATTCACGGCGATCACGGAGTCCCACCGTCCCTCGTCCATGTTGGCGAGCAGCTTGTCGCGCGTGATGCCTGCGTTGTTGACCAGCACGTCGGCCGTGCCCGAGTAGTGCTCGCGCAGGTGCTCGGCAATCCGGTCGACCGCGTCGGGGGCGGTCACGTCCAGGCTCAGCGCGGTACCGCCAATCTTGGTGGCGGTCTCGGCGAGGGCTTCGGCGGCGCTCTCGACGTCGATGGCCACCACCTTGGCCCCGTCGCGCGCGAAGACCTTGGCGATCTCGGCGCCGATGCCGCGGGCGGCGCCGGTGATCAGCGCGACCTTCCCGTCGAGCGGCTTGTCCCAGTCGGCGGGCGGCACCGAGTCCTGGGCGTCGACGTAGAACACCTGCCCGTCGGTGTAGGCGGACTTGCCCGACAGCAGGAACCGCAGGGTGGACTCCAGGCCGGTGGCGGCGGGCTTGGCGTCGGCCGCCAGGTACACCAGGCCGATGGTCGCACCGCGCTGCAGCTCCTTGCCCAGCGAGCGGGTGAAGCCCTCCAGGGCGCGCTGGGCGATGCGCTCGTCGACGCTGCCCGTCTGGTCGGGGGTGGTGCCGACGACGACGACCCGGCCGCTGGGGCCGATGTTGCGCAGCAGGGGGGTGAAGAAGTCGCGCAGCGCCTTGAGGCCCTCCGGGGTGGTGATGCCGGTGGCGTCGAAGACCAGCCCGCCGAAGGTGTCGGCCCAGCGGCCGCCGGCGTTGTCGCCGACGAGGTCGTAGTCCTCGGCCAGCGCGGCGCGCAGGGGCTCGGCGACGCGGCCGTCACCACCGATCAGCAGCGGGCCGGCCAGGGGCGGCTCGCCGGCGCGGTAGCGGCGCAGGGTTTCCGGCTGCGGCACGCCGAGTTGCTTGGCCAGGAACGAGCCAGGTCCGGAGTTGACCACTTGTGAGAACAGGTCGGAAGCCACTGAGCTGCCTTTCGAGGAGACGGGTAGTGCGTGCGGGACTGGGGTACCCATGACCGCGCGAGATTGTCGTATCGGTCACGAACTTACTCCAGAGTAAGAACGGTGGGTAGTATGACGCTCGACACCAGCAACCACTTTCGACCAACGGAGATGAACGTGGCCGACACCCAGTCGCCCAGCAGGGCAGCCCGTCGAGTGGCCATCCTCGGCGGAAACCGAATCCCCTTCGCGCGGTCCGACGGCGCCTACGCCAACGCGTCGAACCAGGACATGTTCACCGCCGCGCTCGGAGGGCTCGTCGACCGGTACGGCCTCAAGGGCGAGCGGATCGGCGCCGTCGTCGGCGGCGCGGTGCTCAAGCACAGCCGCGACTTCAACCTGATGCGCGAGTGCGTGCTCGGCAGTGCGCTGTCGCCCTACACCCCGGCCTACGACCTGCAGCAGGCCTGCGGGACGGGTCTGCAGTCGGCCATCGCGGTCGCCAACGGCATCGCCCTCGGGCAGTACGACTCGGGCATCGCCGGTGGCGTCGACACCACCTCCGACGCGCCCATCGCATTCGGCGACGACCTGCGCCGCGTCCTGCTCGGGTTGCGCCGCGCCAAGTCCAACGTCGACCGGCTCAAGCTCGTCGGCAAACTGCCCGCCGCCGTCGGCGTCGAAATCCCGACCAACGGCGAACCGCGCACCGGCCTGTCGATGGGCGAGCACGCCGCCATCACCGCCAAGGAGTTCGGGGTCAAGCGCGTCGACCAGGACGCTCTGGCCGCGGCCAGCCACCAGAACATGGCCGCGGCCTACGACCGCGGCTTCTTCGACGACCTGGTCAGCCCGTTCCTCGGCCTGTACCGCGACAACAATCTGCGCGCGGACTCGTCGGCCGAGAAGTTGGCCAAGCTCAAGCCGGTCTTCGGGGTGCGCAACGGCGACGCGACCATGACCGCGGGCAACTCGACGCCGCTGACCGACGGCGCCTCGGTGGCGCTGCTGGCCAGCGAGGAGTGGGCGGCGGCGCACTCGATCCCCGTGCAGGCGTACTTCGTCGACGGCGAGACAGCGGCGGTCGACTACGTCAACGGTCCCGACGGACTGCTGATGGCGCCCACCTACGCGGTCCCGCGCCTGCTCGCCCGAAACGGTCTGACGCTGCAGGACTTCGACCTCTACGAGATCCACGAGGCGTTCGCCTCGGTGGTGCTGGCGACGCTGGCCGCATGGGAGTCCGAGGAGTACTGCAAGGAGCGGCTGGGCCTCGACGCGGCGCTGGGCGGCATCGACCGGTCCAAGCTCAACGTCAACGGGTCCTCGCTGGCGGCGGGGCACCCGTTCGCGGCCACCGGCGGTCGCATCGTGGCCCAGCTGGCCAAGCAATTGGCGGAGAAGAAGGCCCAGACCGGTAAGCCGGTGCGCGGCCTCATCTCGATCTGCGCGGCCGGTGGCCAGGGCGTCACGGCCATTCTGGAAGCGTGAGGATCGGGGTGTAACGCCGCGGCGTCACCCGTCGATACCCCTAGTAGCTCCGTGTTGCCGTCAGACCCCCCGACCCGACGGCAACACGGGGCTTCTTTCATGCCTCCACGTCATCGAGTGTGCTGACAGATCGCGATTTCGGTCGAACCCGCGATCTCACAGCACACTCGACGCGTTTCTAGGCACCAGCGGGCGGATCCTTCCTCGCCCGCACCGGTCCCGCGTTGGCCGGCGGCGGCGCGAAGAGGCTGCCGCCCACGCTGCCGCGCGCGGTCCGTACGGCCACCAAACCCCAGGTGCACAACAGCCCCGCGTAGGCGATCAGCGCCGCCACCCGAAACGCCGGCAACCCGGTGTGCACGGCCAGCTGCGTTGTGCCGGTGACGAACGTCCCCACCGGGAAGGTCAGGCTCCACCACGTCAGCGCGAACGGCATGCCGCGGCGCAGGGTGCGCACCGTCAGCGACGTCGCCAGCACGATCCACAGCAGCGCGAAACCCCAGACCGGCACGCCGAAGAGCACCGCGAACAGGTTCATCGCCTTCGCCAGGTCGGCGGGCACCGCCAGCGCAGCGGCCGTCCCGAGCAGCCCCGCGGCCGTGATGCCTTGGCCCAAGGGGCCCAACACGATCCACAGCGTGGGCACGCGGGCGGTCCCCGAGGTGCCGTAGAGCGCCAGCCGGCTCCAGATCATGCTGATGATGATCAGTCCGGCGAACAGCGACAGCCCGAACATCGCGTAGCAGCCGTAGAGCATCGTGGTGCGCCCGGTACCCGGTGCCATGTGCGGGACCAGCAGTGCCCCGGCCGCGGCCGACACCATCGGCGGGACCACCGGCATCAGCCATCCGCCGAACGCCGCGTCCGGCTCCACGTTGAACTGGGTGAACATCACGAACGGTATGGACACCGCGGTGAACAGGCCGCCGACGGTGCCCGCCGTCCACAACACCCAGGCCAGGTCGACCGCGACCCGGGCTCCGAGGAGGTCCCGGCCGATCAGGATCGCGCCCGACCCGACGGTCATCAGCGCCATCGGGCAGGCGCCGTAGAAGTGCGCCATCTGCGGGTTGCGGGAGTGGCTGCGAGCCACCGTCGGGTGCCGGAACCACTGCACCGACACCGCGACCAGCAGCACCACCAGCAGTACGGCGGCGAACACCCACACCACCCGGGAGAAGACGTGCGCTCCCGGGACGTGGACGGGCAGCCCGGCGCCGGCCGTGGCGACGATTCCGGTACCCATGACCGACGCGAACCAGTTGGGCCCGAAGTTCTGCAGGCGTGCGGCTTCGGTCGGCATGGGGGGTGCGGTCATGGAAGGCATTGAACACCCGTGCTTCGATGGACCCGTGCAGATCTCGATGTTCGGTCAACTCGGCGACGCTGGTCGCGACAATCCCGTCGACGCGTGCGTGCAGAACCTCGCCATGCTCCGCGAAGAGGGCTTCCGTCGGCTCTGGATGAGCCAAATGCCCTACGAGCCAGACCTTCTCACCGTTCTGGCGGTGGCGTTGCGCGAGGTTGCCGACATCGAGGTGGCCACCGGCGTGGTCCCCATCCAGAATCAGCACCCCATGCAGATGGCGCAACGCGCCTTGACGGTCAGCCTGGTGTCGCACGGGCGCCTCATCCTGGGCCTGGGCATGACCCATCAGGCCGTCACCGAGGGCATGTGGGGCATCCCGTGGGACAAGCCGGTGCGCAGGCTCAACGAATTCCTCGACGGGTTGCTGCCGCTGCTGGCGGGGGAGGCCGCCGACGCAACGGGGCAGATCCTCACCACCAGGGGAGCGTTGATGATCCCCGGTGCGCCGCGGCCCGACGTGTACGTCGCCGCACTCGGTCCGCAGCTGCTCAAGATCGCGGGCCGCCGGACGGCAGGCACGTGCACTTGGATGACCGGCCCCAAGACGCTGGCGGGACACGTCAGCCCGACGCTGCGGCAGGCAGCGGCCGATGCCGGGCGTTCCGAGACCGCGGTACGCGTGGTGGCGGCCCTGCCCGTGAGCGTCACCGACGACGTCGACGGTGCCCGCAAGCAGGCCGCCGAGCAGTTCAAGATGTACGGAGTGCTTCCGTCCTACCGCGCGATGCTCGACCGCGAGGGCTACGCCGGCCCGGAGGACGCCGCCATCATCGGCGACGAGGCAACGGTCCGGGACCGACTGGCAGACCTGAGTGCGGCCGGGGTCGACGAGTACGTCGCCGCAACCTTCGATCCGTCACCGGAGGGCAGGGCCCGCACCCGGGCTGCGCTGCGCGCACTCGCCAGCTAGGCGTTGGCGACCGGCGCTCCCGGCGGCAGCGGCACGGCCGGCACGCCGGGGGTGTGGATCGCGCCCGCCAGCCAGGGAAGGGCCGCGGTGAACACCTGTGTGGCCAGCGGCCAGTCGTGGCGACCCGTCGTCGGCACCACCGAGCAGGTGATGCCCTTGGCTCTGCCAAGGCCGCACAGCGTGTTGGCGGCCTGCGTCTGATCGGTGGGCATTCCGTCCGCGTCGCGTCCACCCAAGCCGACCGCCCCCTCGGCGTGGGGCATCGAGAACTTCTTCGGCGCGTCGGTCGAGATCGCGAACCAGCCCGAGACCCCTTGGTAGGGGCCGTGTTTGGCCATCACGGTGGCGGGGTCGAACTGGGCCCACGACGCGGCGTTCCCGCCGTAGAGCCGGTCGACGGTTTGCTCCTTGGTGCCCGCGTTGGGGCCGGTGTCGCCCGCGATGTCGACGAAGCTGCTGAACAGGTCGGGATGCATGACGGCGAGGTCGACGGCACACGTGCCGCCCATCGACCAGCCGACGATGCCCCAGTTGCCGCTCGCGGTGCTGGTGCCGAAGTGCGACTCGACGTAGGGCACCACGTCCTTGGTGAGATGGTCGGCGACGTTGCCGCGCACTCCGTTGACGCATTCGGTGTCGTTGTTGAACGACCCGCCGGAGTCGACGAACACCAGCACGGGCGCGTTGCCGCCGTGGGACTGGGCGAAGGAGTCCACGATCGCCGCGGCGTTTCCGGTGCGCAACCAGTCGGCGGGGGTGTTGAACTCACCGCCGATCATCATGACCACGGGCAGTTTGGGGGCGGGATTGGTGGCGAACCACTGCGGCGGAAGGTAGACGAGCTCGCTGCGGTGCTTGAATCCCGAAGCAGTAGAGGGGATGTCGACTGAGACGACGCTGCCGTGGTCGAGCACGGTGCCGGCCTTCTGCATGGCGGTCACGGTGTCGAGGTCGGTCTCGTCGGGCAGGGGTCCGGCGGTGAGTTGATTCCATGCGATTTGCACGGTGGGGAAGTAGCCGACCCAGGTGTTGAGTGCCAGGCCGGTGCTCAACAGGCACAGGGGGACGGCGGCCACCGCGGCGACGCGGCGCCACTTCACGCCACGCCAGCCGACCACGGCCGTGGTGAGGGCGAATCCGGTCACACCGGTCCAGACCCACAGGGAGTCGGGTGCGGGGTCACCCGCCATGCCCTGGGAGTCGACGTACCAGTGCGTCCACGCGGCCGCCCCGATGCCGACCAAGACCGCCACGGGCAGCCAGATCAGCCACCACCGACGCGTGCGCCAGCCCAGCGCGGCGACGAGCACCACGACCGCGACGATTTGGATGGTCAGCGGCAACCAGCCCTGCAGGAGTGACAGGCCGTGGCGGTAGGGACCCGGAGCGTCGGCGGCCAAGAAGTGCACGTTTACATCGTCGCAATGAAACCTGGGCGGCAGCTGTAACCCGGTTATGAACCCAACTGCCGCAACGCAAGGGGCCCCCGCCGTAGCTGGGGCCCGGAGCGTGTGTCGTCGACTTAGAACGCAGCCTCGTCGAGTTCCATCACCTCGTTGTCGATGTTCTCCAGCACCAGACGCGTGCTCGAGAGCAGGGGCAGGAAGTTCTTCGCGAAGAACGACGCCACGGCGATCTTGCCCTCGTAGAAGGACTTGTCCGCACCGGTCGCACCCTCGTCGAGGGCGGCGATGGCCACGACGGCCTGCTTCTGCAGCAGCCATCCGAGCACCAGGTCGCCGACGCTCATCAGGAAGCGCACCGACCCGAGGCCCACCTTGTAGATGTTGGCCGAATCCTCCTGGGCCGACATCAGGTAACCGGTCAGCGAGGCCGCCATGCCCTGCACGTCGGCCAGAGCGTTGGCGAGCAGCTCACGCTCGGCCTTGAGGCGCCCGTTGCCGGACTCGTTCTTGACGAACTGCTCGATCTCGTTCGCGACGTAGCCCAGCGCAACACCCTTGTCGCGGACGATCTTCCGGAAGAAGAAGTCCTGCGCCTGGATGGCGGTGGTGCCCTCGTACAGCGAGTCGATCTTGGCGTCGCGGATGTACTGCTCGACCGGGTAGTCCTGCAGGAAGCCGGAACCGCCGAAGGTCTGCAGGCTCTCGGTCAGCTTGGCGTACGCCTGCTCCGAGCCGACACCCTTGACGATCGGGAGCAGCAGGTCGTTGACCTTGCCGGCCAGATCGGGGTCGACACCGTGGACGGCCTTGGCGACCTCGGCGTCCTGGAACGTCGCGGTGTAGAGGTACAGCGCGCGAAGCGATTCCGCGTAGGCCTTCTGGGTCATCAGCGAGCGGCGCACGTCGGGGTGGTGCGTGATCGACACGCGCGGGGCGGTCTTGTCGGTCATCTGCGTCAGGTCGGCACCCTGGATGCGGCTCTTGGCGTACTCGAGCGCGTTGAGGTAACCGGTCGACAGCGTGGCGATGGCCTTGGTGCCCACCATCATTCGCGCCTGCTCGATGACCTCGAACATCTGCGCGATGCCGTTGTGCACCTCGCCGACGAGCCAACCGACGGCCGGAGTGCCGTGCTGGCCGAGGGACAGCTCACACGTCGCGGAGACCTTGAGGCCCATCTTGTGCTCGACGTTGGTGACGTAGACGCCGTTGCGCTCGCCGGGCTCACCGGTCTCGAAGTCGAAGTGGTACTTCGGCACGAAGAACAGCGACAGGCCCTTGGTGCCGGGGCCTGCGCCCTCGGGGCGCGCCAGCACGAGGTGCAGGATGTTCTCACCCAGGTCGTCGGCGTCACCGGAGGTGATGAAGCGCTTGACGCCGTCGAGGTGCCACGTGCCGTCGGGCTGCTGGACGGCCTTCGTGCGGCCGGCGCCGACGTCGGATCCCGCGTCGGGCTCGGTGAGCACCATGGTGGAGGTCCAGCCGCGCTCGGCGGCGAGGATGGCCCACTTCTTCTGCTCTTCGGTGGCCTGGTTGTACATGATCTGCGCGAAGCCGGCGCCCATCGAGTACATGTAGACGGCCGGGTTGGCGCCCAGCACGCTCTCCATCAGGGCCCACTGCAGGGCGCGGGGCATCGGCATGCCGCCGAGCTCCTCGTCGAGGCCGATCTTGTCCCAGCCGCCGTCGATGATGGTGCGCACCGACTTCTTGAAGGCCTCGGGGAGCTTCACGGTGTGGGTCTCGGGATCGAACACCGGGGGGTTGCGGTCACCGTCGGCGAACGAGTCGGCGATGGGTCCCTCGGCCAGCCGGGTGATCTCGGCCAGCATCTCGCGGGCGGTGTCGCCGTCGAGGTCGCCGTAGGCACCCTCGCCGAGCACCTTGTCCATACCGAAGACCTCGAAGAGGTTGAACAGCTGGTCACGGACGTTGCTCTTGTAATGGCTCACGAATTCTCCTCGATGAGATGCCGTCTGCGGTTGGGTACTCGGGCTAAGTTACCCACCAGTAACTGCCGCCAACTATACCGGCAGGTAACTTGTTCGCAAAGCAGTGTCGAGCAAATTTCCGCTGGCTAACCAACCCGACGGTTGATTGGGCGGGTCGGTGGCGGTAGCCGCATACCGTGAGCTGCGGTTTCAGTCCAATGTGATGTCTGCCACGAGGGCCTCCAGCACGCCCGTTAGGGTGAGGCTGATGAGGCGCGTGGTGGTATGGGGAACGGGAAACATGGGCTCGACGGCAATCCGCTCCACGCTGGCGTTTCCCGGGTTGGAACTGGCCGCGGTGATCACCTCCGCCCCGGACAAGGCAGGCCGCGACGCCGCCACGTTCGCAGGCCTGACCGAGGACACCGGGGTGCTCGCGACCACCGACGTCGACGGGGCCCTC